>CESQ01123660.1_pt1 | contig 10439 bp, 5 predicted proteins | sample 361401 | NCBI WGS metagenome assembly CESQ01 (sample SAMEA2622119, study PRJEB7988) | marine metagenome | isolation source: saline water (ENVO:00002010), including | reverse complement strand
CGGACGGTATCCCCCATCTGGTCTATGTCACCTTCGTAGTTCCGGTTACATAGGTTTACCGCAACGTGGGCATCGTTAAGATTTTCCAATAGCGTTGCAGCCCATAATGAAGGAATAAATCTGTCTACAGACATGATTTCTCCTAGCTAATAGTTAGCCACCTCGGAGAGCTTTAGTTCGGATTTCCTTTGGAATCTTCATAATCTCTTGTGGTGACATATTTTTAAGTTTTTCGTATGTCAGCACCTGAGAACTTGATGATGCACGAGAGGGAGCTTCTCCTGCTGCTTGCTTTCGCTGTGCCAGCCGGGAATCAGGGTTTGAATCAGCCATGTTGTCGATATACTCCTTCGCATAAGACACTGCTTCGTCGATGGTTTTGCCAGGGTTGTCGCCTGAGTCCCAAATGGGCAGTGCTGCCACATCCGATACCGGGATACCTTTGGCTTCCGCATATCCGTAGACACGCTGACTTGCTTCTTGTGCTCGTCTTGCGCCTTCATCTATTTGTTCATCTGATACTTGACCAGATGCGTTGGGGGAGTCACCGTTGATCTCCTGCCTCAAGTCCTGCTTCGCCTGGGTCAACGCTCTGGTATACGAATCCTCTGACCGTTGTTCGGCCAAAGCACTCTTGCCTTCCTCTGACATGACATCGGATAAACCTATGTCCATCAGACTGCGTATCCCTGCAATCGAAGTATTCGTCGATTCAAGTTCTTCTCTGGTGGCAAACTCATCGAGCCGGTTGTTGAGTCGATCTAGAGAACTGGTTGCGCGGTTGGTGACATGTTTACTGTCAGCAAAATCTTTCTTCAGTTGGTCTAGCTGCTCCTGCATTGAGCTTATGAGTGCGGATGGGTCTGGGTCGCTCTGTACTTCGTCCACTACATCTTCGCTAAGAGCCACTTGCGCGTCGGTATCTTCAGCGAGATCAGCTTCCGTAGTCCACTCGACTTGAGCATCTACTTCTTGCGTCATTGTTCCTCCTTAGAACATCTGTTCTTGTAGTGTAGAACTTTTTTTGTAAAATGGTCAACAAATAATTGATATCTTATCGCCTGATAAGCGATCTGCCTTGTGCAGTCATTGGGGAATACCCTCGTGACAAGACGAGAGCAACATCCAGATTAGGATCTCTGCGGCGTAATAGCATACGCTTTGTGTCTTTACGGCCATCTATGAGCCGTTTAATGCCCTCTAAGCGCCTTTTCGTGCGAATATCAGGTGTTTGGCGTATAAACCGTTCCAGTTCACTGTACGATGCAATCGGACGACCCGCGAGCACGGCTACTCGGTCTATCACTTCCTGGAAGGCATCATCGGCTGCATCCCAGTATCCTGACTCATTCACGTAGTTCTTTTGGCGAATGAAATCATGGATCTCTTCTGGATGCCGGGTATAGTCCGTCTCCAAATAAGCGTCTAAAAAGCCATTTTGCTCGTCTGTGAACGTCGTGCGAAGCTCCATCTGCTTTTGGTCCAGTATGTCCCAGTCAAGGTAATTACCAAACAACTTCACTTCCGGATCGTCATATAACTCGAACCACGCATCTAACGCTTGCAGATTCGGATCATCTGACAGCGCATAGTCAAGGCCGTGCATCTCATCAATCACACGTTTCTGGGCAGCAAATGTGCGCTGCAAATCACCATAAATCTTACTGAACTGGTTTCTCGGGATCTGCCCTGATTCCACCGCAATCGCCAGATTCCGCTCCATTTGAAACAATTCTGCCGCTAGTTCTTTCTTTTTGAGTTGTGCCTGTGCTTCTACATCGCCAGTAGATGCTCGTTTCTCCAGCCTGGCATCGATAGCCTCTACGATTTCAGGGTACTTTCGCTCAACCTCAGATTTCTGGGTACCTGTCAGTTGCTTCCAATCTTTGCCGTATATTTCCTGCGCTCGGATATCTCTTCGTTCATACGGGGTCTGAGGTGTTGCTTTCAGACCAACAAGGTTAGAGATTATTCCTAGCCCTAATGGATTGCCGTAAGTGTCCACGTCAGTGATATTGAAGTTGGGAGTGCTAGTAACATCCTCAATAGTGTCCTGTAGTGTGAACGGGAGCTTCTGCTGCATGAGGTTAATGACACCCATACCGATCTCCCTGGGATCGTCTGACCTGAGCTTTACCGGCTCACCCATGAATGTTTCTTCTGTGATTACATCAAACACCGTACCGAGTGCAGGACTCGCTTTGGTCCTGAACAAACGCACAGCACCCGAAGACGGCCCTTCTGTGACCAACGTACCAAACAGCCCTGCAAGCGAATCCCAGGTACCGAACAAAGACACATCCTGCCCCGCTGCATTAATACGCATGAAGTTGCTGTTGTAATGAGGATTTCCCTCAGCGTCGTACCTGATCGGGTTGAAGTCAGTCTCGTAGCCCTGCATCTCGTTCATCCAGTACGTCGTAACTCCCATCAGAGCCAAAGTCCTCATCAGGTAATCACGCGCTAACCGACCGTCAGCCCCCGGTTGAGATGCTGCTTTCTGCAACAGCGACAACTGCGAGTTGAAGTATCTCGGAGCGAAAAAGATTGCTGACGACAACGTACTGGGATTACCAGCCTTAAACCCTGTCGCTTCGTTAATTGACTGAATAATGCTCTCTGACTCACCCAAGCCCTTTGCGCGAGCTAACGCCCCTTTTCCAAGTGCTCGACCGATGAGGTTGCTGTTATTCTTCGCGTTCTTGTACAGCATGATCCGCAGTGCGTTACCAGTACGGCTGAAGTGGTGGTTCGCAAGTTTTACCGGCTTACCTATGAGGGGCGCTTTCGTCAGACCGCCAGGGAACAAGAACTCGCCAACATCGTCCAGTGCGGCAAAGTAGCCACCATCTTTTATGAAATCATCGATAGTTGACTTATTGTTCACCACCCAACGGTTGTAAAAACGGGGGCTGAACAGTGCAGACGTGCTCATTGACATCATCTTGGCTGCACCAATCGGGTCCACACCGGCTGATAACAGACCCTGAATACCGATAGCTGAGAGGTCAAGCGTTGCCATGAGCGGCCGTGTGAAGTCATTAAACTTCCGCATCATGCCGCCAATACCCTGACGATCGGCCATCTCGAAGAACTTATTCATCTCGTCAGCGAACTCAGCATCGTAGAATCTGCCACCACCGATGAAGTTATTCAACTTTGCCTGACGACCCGAGATCATCTCCGCCGCTTGCGGCGCACCAGCACTCTGCTGTGCGTATTCGTATGCCGTGCGGGCAGTGTCTCGTCTTGCCTTCGCTTCTTCCAGAGTCCCCAACAAGTCCCGTACACGGGTCTGAGCCGGAACATTGTCAGCCAGTGCTCGCTGAATATTATTTAATTCGTCTTCTATCTCTAGTATTCGTCCGTCAAGCTGATTCATACGCAGCGTGTGAGCATTTGTCTCCCGCAGAAACTCACGAGCATCCTGTGGCTGACCGGTCGCCAGGTCGAACGCTGCTCGCTTTGTCTGGGACATATTCGCAATTCGCTGCGTCAGGCTTTTGTCACCTCGGAGGTATTCTGTATCGGCCCGCCTGATCAACTCCATGACCTTGTGAATGTCGTCGTCGTCTCCCACCTCGCGCAGCTTTGTGGAAAAGTCCTTCAACTTTGCGAAATACTTTCGACCTTCAAGACCAGCTTCTCGCATGTCAGTGGTCATGTTATCTATCGCATCAGCTAGTTTGACAGCGTGATCGCGTGTACCTGCTACCAGCTTCGGCATCTGTGTGTTGAGTTTTGCCATCGCACGAGCTTCACGGGTACTGAGTGATCTCACCGCCTGTGCACGTACCCCTGACAACGCCTTGGTGAGCTTGATCACGTCCCCTTGCGCTGCTAAGTACGACTTTCTCGCATTGGCCCACGTCCCTTTGGACATCAAGCGGTCCAGTAATGTCATTTGCCCGATACCGGGTACTGGGCGAGTTAACGATTCCTGTAACCATTTTGCATTGATTCGGTCAATGCCAGCCTTCAGCCGTAACCCCATGACCTGCGTTACGTCACCAAGATAGGTCGCCGGATCATCGGGATTGGCGTTACGCATGTCCTTCGCGTTCTCAAACATCTGCCTTTGGTACTCAGCACCTTCAGAGAACCCTGGCAATCTGCCTTCCTCAAAGAACGCTCCGCCAAATGACCGTTGTCCCCCAGCCAGCACCGCTTCAGATCCCTCACTTACAAATCTTGGAAAGTACCCTCTTCCTGTAGCATCCCCAAGCCGTTCCACAATGTCACCAAAGTACGGCATCGTACCTGCGTTCCACCTGTCCCGCATCACCTCGACCACTTCGGCAGGGATATCAGCTAATGATTCTCCTGTTATATCCTCAAACTCGATTCCTGCAAGGCGTTCTGCCTCGCGTTGCACATCGATATCGCCACGTATCTGTTCGATAGCATCTTCGTATGGTTTTCCTTTTTCTGTGAACTTATACGAACCATCTTCAGCTAGGTCCAATATCCCGTTGTCACGAAGCCAAGGGTCCACTGTGCCATCCTCAAGAATCACTGACTCAAGCGATCTGCCGTCTACCTCAGCATCTTTCAATATCTGCTCGAACTCGATGATCTTATTGGATACGTGACCGCCACCGGCCATGCCGCGCATCGCCCAATTATGCTGCAATAACGCTGCATCTTCACGACCACCAAGAAACCCTGGCGTTTCATCCCAGTTCTTTATCAATGTGCCGTCAGCCGTTCGGAAGTGGCCGCTCGCTATGTCGTCAGCGAGTTTTCGTATTTCCTGCTGGTTACGTGCCACTCTTGTAGCGTATTCCCGTATGTGCGCCCTACGACGTACATCGTCCCCTGATCTTGCTCCCAGTATGTCAGCCCGTGCATCCGCATCAGCCCACAGTGCTTCGCGTCGCTTCTGCTCAAGTTCGTTCGCTTTGCCGATTTCACGATCAGCCTCTGCTACCCGTTGACGCTCTCTCGCCAGATCTGTCTCTGTTTCGCTTGCCTTAGCCCTCGCATCGTCAATTTGCTGACGAATCCTGCGCCGTCCTTCGTCAGTACCGGGATCAGGCTTCCGTAATAGCTTTCCGATACTCTCTTGCTCTCGGCCCAAGCGTCTAGTGAGTGAGTCCACAAGACGACGACTTGCCGCTATCTCAGGCGAATCAGCCATCAACTCCGCTTGAAGTTCTTTCTTTCGCGTCTGACGGCGTTCGAGTATCTTGTTGAACTCCTGCTTGTCCAACGCCTCTTCCACAGCCGCTAATGCCTTTTCGTTCGCTACGTTGATGTTGAGCCGCTTCATCGCACCCATAGTGGCTCGCGCACCACCGATACCACCCAGTAACCCTACTGCTAACGGCGCACCAATCTTAAATAAGCCAGGTGCAGTCTCCGGTATCGACTCTGCCACCTTCTCCGATGCCGCCCTGAACCCAGCTACCGTCCCTGCCTCAGCCGCCAGCCGAGTCGGAAAGCTAATCCCTCTCGCCCCGGCTACCGGCGCTATAGCAAACTGGCCTACTCGCGCTCCTGCACCCAGCCCTCTCAAAGCGGCTCGTTGTGCGCCCGTGGCCCGACCTGCTGCCTGACGAGCTAACGACGCACCACGTCCCAGCTTTCCGGCTAGTCCAACACCACCGGCAGCGATAGCCAGTGTCGATGGGCGCGTTAGCTCCTGTAACGCAAAGTTACCAGCTTCATCGAGCGGCCCTGGCATGTCAGGTATGCGGATTCCTAGCCGGTCAGAAATCGGTCGGTCAATCGTTTCCCACTTGTCCAGCAAAGAGCCAAAAAAACCCGGTATGCTGATACCGCGCCTTTCCTCTTCTTCCTGCTCTCTGGCCGTTTTTCTCTCATCCAGCGTCCCTGTGGGTATGCCGAATTGCGTCGCAGGACGCTTGCGCGGTACTCCCTGTGACCGTACCTGACTCGAAAAGTCATACTGGATAGGTTTTGCCATTAGACTGCGTATCCTCTAAATCGTGCGAGATCCCTGTTACGTTCCATACTTGGCGTACCGAACTGTCTGCGTGACTGCCAGGCCACATCTTCCAGCGGTACGTTGAACTCCGTCATTAACCGTGTATTCAACATTTGTTGCTCAGTCGGGGTTAACGCCTGTAACTGCTGGAAGGTGGGTAGCGGTAAGCCACCAAACTGCATTGGTGTCGGCATTTGACCAGACAACACGGACGCTACTGCCGGGGGCGTTGTCGCTCGTGACTGCTGTATCAGCTCTGCCTGTGTGACCTGATCCGGTACCGGCACCTGCGGTACATTCAGGAGCGGTGTGGGAGCGAAGCTCGGTCCTACCTGCGTACTCCACTGTTCAAAACCCATCTGTGGACCACCAAACTCTTCAGAAGCTGATAGCCATTCACTAAACCCAGGAGCATCAGGCATAGTGGATGTCTGCACCGTGTCGTACACGGCGTATTTCGGATCGCTCGGATCGGGTACACCTAGTTGACCCTGTGCCGCTAAAAGACTGGAAAGCGTCTGTTGCGCTTGAGCTTTTGCCGCTTCCATCTCAGGAGTCATTGTGCCTTGCTGCTCAAACAACGTGTATGAATCTACAGCTGCTTGCGCTCCGGCTATCGCATCAGCAAATGATTGTTGGTGCGATTGATTGGCCGTAACTGCATCGGCGTATGCCTGATTCGTGCCACTATAGACCGTTTCCTCGCCGTAGGTGGGTCTCATTTCATTGACGAAACGCCCATACGCTGCTCGCGCATCTGCGTCACGAGCCGCCTTGAATTGAGTAAACTCGTCCCTAGCTCGCTGCTCGTCGGCGGCAGACCGCCTCCGGTTCTCGGCTGTGGTCGCGTCTACCTCGAACTGCTGAATCTTTGCCATCTCACTATTGAGGTTGTTAATCAAGTCAGCCTGTGTAATCTCTGGTAACGGAGAAACACCACCACGAGTGAAGTATGTTCTAGCCAGCACATCGCCACCAGAACGCAGGATATCTGCGATTAGCTGACCCTGATTCGTAGCTGCGTTAGCCATCTGGGGTGCTGTCTGAATGAACGTGCGGTAGTTCCTACCCAGTTCCTCAAGGCTGTTGAAGTAGTTATTCGCAGCTAATGTGCGCTCCATTCGGTTCTCTTGTGTATCGAACTGGCGTACATTCTCACCAAAGCCCATATCGAATTGACGTATATCTTCCCCGAACTGTCGCTCCTGTAGCCCGAAAGTCTTAGCGAACTGATCTCTCAGCCGCGCATCTGTGACGTTGAACTGCCGTACATCCTCACCAAACCCACGTTCACCTGAAAATACGTCGTAGGACGTGCCGAGCGAATCACCAACAATCCGCCCTGTTTCGTCTACACGGAATGTTTCGTACTGGCCTGTGTTCGGGTTGAAGCGTTCCTGAAACGTAAACTGCTCTGCTGCCTCACTGATTAGTTCTCGGTCACTCGGGTTCGCTGTGTCATACACCCATGTACCTTGGGAGTCTGTGAACGTAGCCCATTTCTTGTCGGGCTTATCGGGAAATGCCTCGTCACGTATCTTGACGGCCAGGTCGTCGTTATCGTCGTCTATAGTCCATACACCGATACTGGTGTCCGATGAGTTTCCGAGTGAATCGAAGCCATACCGGAACAACTGCAATTCGTTATTGCCGATATCTACGGCGTACCCGTTCACGTTTCCTTCTTGATCGTAACCAATCGCTTTGTGGATGGCGTTGGTGTGACGCTGAGATAGAGTTGGTGTGGTCCGTTCACCTGTAGTCGCTGTGATTTCTTCTATTGCAGCCCCCTGCTCCATCCCGGATACAGGCGCATCATCAGCCGCAGTACCGAGCGCACTGCGGATAGCTCCTTCAGCCTTCTCCAATTCTTCCCATGTGCTCGCCTTATCCAGAGTGTCGCGGAGCCGTCTTAGCTCCCCAGCAGTCAGATTAGGAATCTGCGCCACGTACTCATCATCATCAATTCGCGTGGCTTCACGCACCGCCGCCTTTGCGGCTTTTCTTGCCGTGTAGTTGAACTTTGGTTTTGCGCCGTGCTCGATAGCTTTTTTTCTGACAGCGTCTATCGCTTTCATTCGCTGTATCGGGTCACGGGATGCCCGTAGCATGTCGTTGAGTTCTTGTTCCTCCGCTACAGACAAATCATCTGCCACCTGCGCGATCAGGTCTTCAACCTCACTTTGCTGCTGCATCACCGCGTTTTGGTAGCCTGGCTGCCATTTACCGAACCATTCCAAGCCTTTTACCAACGCATCCTGAATGACTTTCCAGCGTTTCATTACATGCCCCCTTGCTGCTGTGGGTTCATAATCGTTTGTAGTGCGTCAATGATTGCGATCTTGGCTTCCATGCAGAACGGATCGGTACAGGTGCTTAGATCTGAACCGTGTCCATGTGCAGCGAAGGTTTCCTGCATCTTATCGAACGTAGCCGAAAACACTGTGGCCTCTTCCTCAGTGGCAAAAGCGTCAGCGATATGGTCTAACGCCATTGCATTGAGGACAGTCACCTGTCTCGCTGCGTCACTCATCAGTGCCGATAACTCACCAGCCATCTATCTCATTCCGTTCACTACGTTTGTTTGCCTGTTCATTTGGACCTGCTCTTCAATCCCGGCAGGAGTGGCTACTTCATCCATTGTTATCTGCTCAGTAGCGTTCATAGGCTGACCTGCCCCTTGTGGCCCTGCGGTGGGTTGGTTGAGTAGGTCAGCCTGGAACGCCCGTAAGACCTCAGCCGCTTGCGACTGAAGACCTTTGAGCATCATCATGGTGCGCACCTGTTGCGCCTGGGGTGACATAAAGAGCGTGTTCACTGACGCTTTCAGCAGTTCTTCCTGCGGATTCTCAATGCCTGAGTTCTCCATAGCTGTCTCTGCACTCAACATACCGTTGTAGGTGCGGTACAACTGGGACCAGACCATCATGTCCCGCATCTCTATTTGAGAGCGGTCTGATGTGTGTAGCTCCACGTCTACTGCGTAGTAATCATCAAGTTCGGCTGGCTTAATGGTGATCTCACTGGCCTGTCTTCTCGGACCACCACTGATCGTGATGGGCGATTCCAGTATGTGCTCAATGTCTTGGAACACCTGACGGGATGCCACAGAGATACACGCACGGAGCGCAGCGACACAACTGGTGAGCTTGACTGCTGCGTTCCTGACGTTCAAATCAGCCTCAGTTGCAGACTCCACTCCGCGTTGCGGCTGTCCGCCTAACGTACCGAGCTTCGAGAGTTCAGACGTATAGCGATGTACCTTATCCATCATCTGGAACGCTGATAACGGTACTTCAGGAAGTTTCACGAAGTTGATTTCCTGATCGTCCACCAAGTTGATCCGCTTACCGGGGCCAACCTCAATAGGCGTGTTATCGTCCATGATGTTTTTCGTAATGACCGGAGCGAACGTTGAGTAGCGTAATTGAATGTCCACAGCAGTTAATTGCCGTGCTTCTGCCTGTAGTACAGGGTGGATGTACCGCAAGATACCCACATAGCGGTCTGACGGGTCGTTCTCTTTGTTCACCTCACCCCAACCGGAGTCTCGAATCACATAGGGAATATAGCCGTCATAATGCGGTTTTTCCTCTGTAGACGCAGAAGTCTCCCAACAATAGGGGTTCATCTCATCCATCACGCGCTGTCCCTGCACCCACATCACATGGGAGCCAGGGTCGTCACCGTGCGGTTTGGTGTATAGCTCGACGAACTCCAGCTTCTCTGTATCGGTCCCATAGAACTCATCTGCGTAATCAGGGAACCGTCTTCTCGCTTCATCCGGGTATATCTCGTAAAACTCGTACACATACTTCGGGTCGTTTGGATCATCTATGTCATGCACGATAGTTTCGTTCGGGCAGACACTCACTCTCCACAGGAACTGCGCCTGAGCGAGCTTTCGCAATTGATTCCTAAAGCGTTGTTTCTCTCCCCTGGTTGCGTCAGTACGTGGCGGGTCCGGAATGATCTCCCATTTAATCTCTTTCTTCAGGACAATACGACCGTCCTTCACCAGCTTTTTACGACCCACGGCCAGTGGGTTTCCGTAATCGACTTCGACGTTATGCCAGAACGCAGACAAAAACTGCCGCTTTCGTTCGGCTAAGTCCTGCTGTGCTTGCTGGTCGTTATCTGTGGCTTTGGCTGGTACGAATATCTTTGGGGTGGTCAGGATATGGTCAGAGGCGTTGTCCACAGCGTTCCGAGCCGTGGGAGGGATAGTCGCTCCCATACCTGATTCTCGGTATTCACGCGGAATAATCTCCCCGATGTTGGGGTAATTCCCGTTGTAATAGTCATTATCATCGTTAATCTTGGCGAAGTACCCGTTCCAGATCTGATATCTCAGCCGTGTGAAACGGTTGTATTCATCGTCAATCATGTTGATGTAGTCTTCTGTAGTCATAAGTTATCCAAACGTCACATAATCACGTTGCATCGCCCGTGAAGACGTGCCTTGCCGTTTCTTTGCTTTCATCACAGC
>CESQ01215021.1_pt1 | contig 10515 bp, 12 predicted proteins | sample 361401 | NCBI WGS metagenome assembly CESQ01 (sample SAMEA2622119, study PRJEB7988) | marine metagenome | isolation source: saline water (ENVO:00002010), including | reverse complement strand
CGTTGAACTTCGAGTACCCGGTCTCTCGCTTCTCGAAAAAGTTCGATTTCGGGGCCCCCAGACTAATCGAGTGCATCCAATCGAAAGGCATGATGGCGTTCGGGTAGATCTTCGTGACCCCGAGCGCGATGCAGATGCGGTTGGCGATGTGCTCCACGTACCGCTCCATGTCCTTCGACGACATGCCGATCAATTCCACCGGCAAACTATCGCGAACGAAGATCTTCTCCGTTTCCACGGCGCCTCGGATCATCTGCTTCAACTCCGCCTCGTCCATCTTGTGTTGGATGTACTTCTTGTAGAGCAGCACCGCGAACGAGTAGTGCAGCGATTCGTCTCGGGAAATAAATTCGTTTGCTTGTCCTAACCCTGGCATGATCCCTTTCACGCATTTCAAGTAGAAAATGGCGGCGAAGGAGGCGGAGAAAAACAGACCCTCCACCAGCGCGAACCCGACCAACCGAGTGGCCAACGGCAGGTCGGGGTTGGTGTACTGCATTGCCCAATCCGATTTTGCCTTGATGCATGGGTAATGCTCCAACGCGTGAAAGGCTTTGTGCTTCTCCTCCCCGGTCAGCAACCGGTCAATGAACAAGGAATAGGTCTCGCTGTGGACCTGTTCGATGCAGGCCTGGTAGGCGTAGAACCCCAAGACTTCGCTCCACTGCATTTCCTGCATGAACTGCTGCATGAGGTTCTGGTTGATGAGCCCGTCCGACGCGGCGAAGAAGGCGAGGATGTGTTGGAGGTAGGTTTTGGTATCGTCGTCCAACTTCTTCCACTGCTGCGCGTCGTCCTCCAGATCGATTTCTTCCGGGAACCACATGCATTCGGCCTGCTTCTTCATCATTTTATGCAAATCCATGTGTTCGATGGGAAAATAGGTCCATCGATCCTTGTTGGGTTGGGTTAAGGGTTCGACGGGGAGGTGGGACATTTTATATCTACGGTCCGATTTTTTTTGGGAGCGGCCGAAAAAAAAAAGGCCGGTTTTAACAAATCGTGAAAAAATGTTGCGGCCATACAAAATAAATGAGCGACGACAAGGATATTGTATGGCAAGAACAGCATGAGGACATTCTGAAACGGTGGGCGGAGATCGGCAGTAGTTACCGGTATTTGCACGACAAATCCATGAACAAGTTCAACAAGCAGAACATGGGGTTCACAATTCCGGTCATCGTCATTTCGACCATCACTGGCACCGCATCCTTTGCGTTGACATCCATGCCTGCCTCGTGGCAGCCGTTTGCACCGTCCGTGATCGGTGGGTTGAATTTGATTGGAGGGTTGATCACGACCATTAGTCAATTTTTGCGCGTCAGCGAGTTGCTCGAAGGGCATCGGGCGGCAAGCATTGCCTTTGGTAAGTTTTCCCGAAACATTTCGGTAGAACTGTCGTTGCCTCTGGACGAACGGGAAGTTTCGGGGCACGAATTCATCGCCAAATGCCGGGTGGAGTTGGACCGCTTGTTGGAGCAGTCTCCTGGCATACCGATGGATATAGTGAACAAGTTTGCGCGCACCTTCAAGAACACGGTGTTCACGAAGCCAGAAATATTGGAGATTCGCGCCGTGGACGTCTTCCGGTCCAAGGCAGTCAAAGAAATGATCACGGAAAAGGCGAGTGTGTTGGCGAACCAGCGGTTGGAGCAGAAAACCAAGGACGAGATCCAGTTGACCGACGTCAACAGTGGAATCAGCGACATGCTGAGTTCGTTCCGGCTGGCGGTGGGGGAGGACAACCGGAAGAAAATCAGCAAGGGGGCGGGTAAAAAGATCGAAGATGACCTGGATGCAATCGTGGACGAGGTGGTTTAAAAAAGCAACTTGTTGGAGGAGATTTTTTTTTCAAAGTCACTAATAAAAAAAAACAATGTCTATATCCTTCAACACCATCCAAAAACAACCGGTTCAATTGTATGATAAATCTATGTGCGCGCACTGCTGGCAGGCTGGCGCGGCACAAGCATGTGTGGGTGCCCCTGCATGTGAAAAACCACACTATCACGTAACAGGTTCAACTAAAGTAGCAACCAACACGCCGTGTGGTTTTTGGCCGTTTGCCGCCTGCAAATACGAACGCAAAAACACATATGCACCATATACATACGACGATAAATGTTACGAGGCAAACAAAAACAATTGCCCAAAAGGAAGAAAAGGTTGTTGCTCAGCAGTATGTAAAAAATATTGCAAGTAGATTTGAACGTTCGGGATTTTTTTTTAATGCAACGTTCGTTTGAAGCATCGTCCCATCACATCTGTAGGTTCCCATTGCTCCCACTGCTCCTCCACTTCGTTCATCCGCTTCACCAGCGCGCTGTGGGAACTCGGTGCTGCCGTCCACTCCACTTCCACGGCCTCCTCCTCTTCCTCCGAGTCCGAATCTTCTTCCAGCAGCGCCTGCTCCATCTCCGCCAACTGTTGGTGCAAATCCTCCTGGCCCCAAAACGTATACGTCGGAGTAGGAAGCGCCGCCACTTTCATCCCCAACAAGACATCTTTCCGGGTCACGCTGGATCGGTGGGCGGCCTTTGCGTAGTGCGCGGCGTGCTGGAAGGCTTGTTTCGCAAAGACCATCATCAACCGTTGCATGGTCCGTCGTTGGTCGGCCGTGAGGGGGCTGGCGACCGGATCGAATCCAGTCCGCATGTTCATTTTTTTTTCTGTTTCCATAATAAAAAACCACCACCATGTCCGCACTTCGCAGAATATCTCGCCGAACATCTCCAATCCGCCGAACATCTCGCCGCCGCCGATCCATCAGTGGGGGGCGAAAATCGGACAAAGTCCCAAACAAACCATCGTACAAAGACCAGATCAAAGCCGCCTTGTTGGCATTGAAAGAAACCCGCACAGGCAGTTCCTTACCTGCCATCAAGAAGTTTTTGGGCGCTTCTCCAGCGCAATATCGTTTCATCAATGCGGCGTTGCGATCTGGGGTAGCAAGCGGCTTCTTTATCAAAAACAAGGGAAAGTACAAGTTGAGCCCGGAAGCAAAGAAAGGTCCAAAGAAGAAAAAGAAAAAGAAGAAAAAGAAGAAGAAGAAGGCACTACTAAAAAAGTGTTCGGATAACAAAATACGGTCTCCACGGGGCACGCGATGCCGCCCGGGCCCTCGCACCCCATGTCGCGACCCAGAAAAACATTTGAAGCGACGCAAATTGAGCCAGCGAAAGACGAAGCATGGGGGGAAAGTGTACGAGTGTGTAAAGAGAAAAAGACGCAAATCGAAAAAATAAATTAACATATTTTAATATTGCGTTCGGATCGTTCGAAAAATATACGGTATTTTTTTCCAAACTACCATGGGCGAATTCGCAGCGATCCTCCAGCGCGTCAGCGGCATGCGGATCAAGCACATCCGATTGTTGCTAGCCTTGACTAGAAAAGAAGGCGCGACCACGAACTCGTTCTCCCCGGAGTTCGGGATGACATTGGGCGAATTTTGCACCGCGTACGTCATGACAAGGCAACGGAGTTCCATCTTGGATATTTAAAGAATTCTTTACCACACCATGTATACCGTAGGATGCTGGTCCATGGTGTCGTTGGCGTTGACCAACGTGTCTTCTTCGTCCATGATGAACCCATCGAACTGCTCGTTCGCGTTCATCATCGGTTGCACTATCCAATTGAATTGCCACGCTCGCATGTTGCGCGGGATTTGCACGATGAGAGGGTTTTCCACGCAGTCTGTTGTATTGCCTGTCCTGTTGACGACCGTGACGGTGACATTATTGTCGGTAACTACTGGAACCGCCGGTCCCAACAGCGAGATATACGTTTCCAACTTGAAGTTGACGCGATTCGTCCAACTATCTAATGCGTGGTAAAAAGACGCACGATACGCGCATGCGTGCGAATAGTCTTTCGTCTTTTCTTCGTCTGAGCGGTCCGCTTTTATTTTCGTTGGGGGCGCGAGCCAACGCCGTGTGATAGCCCTGATGTACCCATCCAGTTGCTTTTCGTTCATTTGCTTGTCGTTGATGAAGTCTACGTGAAACTTCGGATTCCACGTTTTGCTCTTGAATTTTGAAATCAACGGTTCAAACACGTGTTGCAAGATGCAACAAGTCAACTCAGCCTCCGTCATCTGGTCTTGCAACGCTAGTTTCAACTGCTTGCGTAAGCCATCGAACGCGTTCTCTTTGTCTTTGAACCATTCCCACGCATTTTTCAAGCGTTCCATCGCGGCGTTCTCGTCCTCAAGTTCTTCCTGGCTGAACATCTGTTGCAACTGCTTGTAAATTTTTCGTTCCCGTTGGTTGTTGGTTTTGAGTCGTTCCGTTTCCATTGTTAAGTCTTTTTTCTTCTTCTCCATCGTATGTAGAAACTCATGATGGTCGTGGTAGAATGCAAGCGCCTTTTCAATCTGGCTTTGGTTCGTGTTTGCTGGAATGGTTTGGTACAACTCCCATGCTTTTCTCAAGTCGTTCATGTTGTTGAGGGCGCCGCCCATCTTTTTCACCGATTTGTACACTTTCTTTTGCTGCGCGGTATCTGCTTCCATTTGGTCCATCCTTCGGTCCATGCTTCGCGTTTTCACTTCCATGGTGTTTATTTCCAGTTGTAACTGTTCCTTCTCGGTTCGCAATTGAGTTAATTGGCACTGGAGTCTTTCTTGATTTGCCGCATGCCGGGTCCTAAGTTTGCTGACCTGCATCGCAGCATCGACTTTCATCTGGTTCGTTTTCAATTGATACTGGTTCCTCTCGCGTCCGATCCTTTGCCTTTCCAGTTCGATCTGAGTCTGCTGCTTCTGCCATTCTTTTTGCAGTTGCTTCTGCTTTGCCGCAACTTTGCTGGCATGGCCTTTCAATTCCGCAATAGTTTGTTCCAACGATTCACACTTACGTTCGAACTGTTTGCATTCTGCGGTGTTTATTTTTTCCGCTGCCAATTCAACATTTTTTGATTGCAAGATTGCTATTTGGTCGGCCAATGTTTTGATTTCGGAGGTTATATTATTATTCGATTCGACCACCAACATGGTGCTGGTGAATTCAAATGTCTTCCCTCGTAAAAAAACACTTTTTGTCATCAGTTGATTGATTTGTTGTTCGTGTTCCGGATGTTTCAGACGCATCATATTCAACAAAATCGTATCCGTTGCGTTCTCCATGTCTTTCACTGGGACAGATGGGAAGATTGGGCAGCAGAAGTCACGTTTCATGTTTTCTGGGCATGTTTCTGGGTTGATGGTTACCAGAAATTCTCCATTTTGTTCCACCAACGAAAGAATCCATGGGTATGTTTCCCACAAAAAAGAAGACGACACTTCCTTCGTTTTAAAATAGAACGTATGGTCAAGATTGTAACAAGTAGTTGTCATTTTTAACGTCGGATTCTATACATACATACATATATATATATCAGAGAGAATAGTAATAATTATATAATAATTAGAGTATATATATTTATTTTTTTAAGCGGTATACCGGTCAAAATCGCGGGAAATCCAACCTTAAAAAATGCGTTTTGTTAAGTTTGTAAGTTTTTTAAGTTTTATTCATCCATCCATTTTTTGTATTTTCCCCTCAATTCCTCCGCACACTCCTTCAACCGTTGCAGCCGGGCGCACTCCCCGCAGGTCCGATCGAAACAATCGAGGCAAATATCCATCCTCGCTTCGGTTTCGTGTTGGTAGGTGCTGGTACGCACCAACATCAACAAGGTAAAAGAGCGCCACTTATACCAATCGCGCTTTGTGACCACCATGACGAGGTCGAAATGGTCGATCATGTACCGGAGCATGCCACCGATGCTCTGCGTCACCGGTTGCTCCTCCTCGTGCAAATAGGACCAAATCTTGGACTTGACGGTCTCGTCCATGAAATCGTAGAATTCATTGTGTAGTTCCAGTTTGGACGGGACCAAGAGGTAATACTGGTGAAACCCCATGTACGATTTGATAATGGCAAACAGTTCCGGCGGGAACCACATGTTTATATGTTTACGCTGAAAAAAAAATACATATCATCGGAACTACCTCCCTGCCGCGCATACGAATCCAATTGTCATGGAATGTTCTCGGCCATGAAAATTCACCAGGCTGCCATCAGGATTTCGAAATTCGATTTCCAATTCCCGAATCGTCCTTTCAGAATTGAAACTCAATTCCATGATTTGATTACGGTTGATTGTGAACGGGGTTTGCATGATCAACTTTGCAAGAGGACCACTAGCAATTGTTCCTGCACTGTTTTTAAAGAATTGATGTTTGTGCTTTTCGGCCGGTGCTGTTCCTCCTGACACCTTTACATACAACAGAATATACGGAATCGGGTCGAAATTGAACTGGTTGTCGAACAAGTAAAAGTTCCTTCCGGACAGGCGGGTTCGTGGTACACCCAGACGCTGCGCCAGACTTGGACTATCCTGGATTCCCGTTCGTCCATCGGATTGCTCATTGAACTGTGTGTAAGGGTTTTCAATCTCAAACCGAGGTGGATCTATGAACCCGGTGGTTAACCCATTTATGTCGGTGTCGGCCATAGGAGGTACGTGGCATCCCACGACCAGAATCAACCCTAGTCTCTTGCACAAGTTACAAATATTTGGAGTAAATTGGGTGTCTTGTGTGACGTTCGTGATTGCAACACCGGATGTAAATTGATCGCTATCCGTGCTGAAAATGGAAAACACTTCCAGTTTGGACTCCGCATTCGCATCGATAAAACTACGTTTCACCAACCCAATTACTTCTCGACCGGCTGCTGGGCCCGTTGGAATGGTTTGCGCTACAAGATCTCCTACTGCCACTTGAAGCCTGTCGGCTTCCGAAACGGTCATGGTTGTGGCGTAACCTGCACCAAGAACTCTTGCGGTCGTGGTCCATTCCTCCCCATTTTTTAAATAACACACGTCGTTCGTTTGGTACGGCAACACCAGATCCATGTTGTCCATGAACATGAGGCAGTTGTTGTTGACGAAGACGCGGGCCTGAAAGGAGGAAATAGAAGGGTTGAACGCTTTGATGCAAAATTTCTGCGTTGCTGGAACCGTGGACGAGATTTCATAACTGTACTTGTTGAATTCGATCCCGAGCAAGTTGGGCCACCGCACGTTGGACTTGCTGGCGATACTTGTTGCTGGCCCGTATTGGATTGCATCGACGTTCAATGCATGGATTAATTCCAAACTGGATTGGCTAAAATCCAACAGGAATGGAAAATCATCCATACCGAAGAAACGATACTTTCCTAATTCGAACTGTGTTGTGCTAAACAAGACCTCTGCTCCCGCCCCTTCGTACGCGCAATCGATGGTTACATTTGGAAAATTGGCATCTTGTAATCCGACCCGTATCGCTTCATTGAACAAGAACGGGGTGCTGTAGGTACCTGCCTTAACCGTGACCTCCACCGAATCCAATCCGATCAACACGCGGAAGGTGGTGGATTGGCTCAAATATCCAAGCGACATGAATTGCGGCAACAAGGTTGCCACGTCGCTTGCGGTATAATCTCCCACGGGTAGAGTGGCTCTCATCTTTGGCGCAACCGTGCTGCTGGAATCCCCAACGAATTTGAACGGCAACTGATCCATGCCTAAGAGCCCGAATTCCAAATTGTCCGCATACGCCCCGTCAACTTGTAGATATTCCACAGAATCTACATTTGATTTGAATTTGCCTTCGTCCGTGTACTCTATGGCAGTGTAACCAGCACAATGGTTCAAGAAACTCAACAGTTCCGGGACATGCCACGGCGCACGGTGTAAATACAGATCATTTGTAGTGATTTCGAATTGGTCGTGGCGCGAACTGTCACTTGTCACTTCAAAGGTAACTGGATCGATAGGAACAAAATTGTTTGCGTTCAATACTAGAAACGGTCTTGAAATGTTCGAGTTTGTCGTGTCGACGCCAAGCAACACCAAATCAGGGACGACGTGACCCTCCGCTTCTCGGGCTTCTTTCCAAGCGAAATACTTCGCCACGTCCCATGGCAACGGCGACTGGATTTGATACGTGATGTTGTCGTCCACTTGTGTGGCAATGCCGACGGTTTGTATGGAATTGAGATAATTCGGGACGAAAATATCGGTTTGGGTCCCGTTTTTAGCGAAGGAAATCCCGTTGGCCCCCAATTTGATTCCCTCGCTGAACGTCAGCGTGTTGAACCCTTCCTCTACGATGTACTGCGTGCGAGGCAACTCGATCGTCCCCAATCGGATCTCTTTTACCCTTTTTATATCCCGATCCAGTTTCACTGTGTATTTGGACGGCGTGTCAGTTGCCTTGGTCCGATCGCTAGATAGGAAACTTTGACTTTCGTATTCCATCGCGTTCGGTTTTGTTACAGGTGGTGAAAAAAAAAAGAGGTTTCGTAACTTTACCGCGCGTATTGGGCAAACTGCTCTTTTTTACCCATGGCCTTGGTGTACGGATCTCGATCGGGCATCGACATCCTCTGCATCAAAGCGTCGCGCGCTTCGATTGGCTCCGTGTACCGGCTCTCGTCGATCGAGGGGCGCATAAAATAATGCTGGATCTGCTCCTCCACGGCCAACTCCCGCGTCTGCTCCTGCATCCGTTCGTTGACCAACTTCTCCTCCGCTTTTTTCTGTTCGACCAATTCTTGTTGTTGCTCGTTTTGCTTCTGCTGCTCCTCTTCCCTCTCCGACGATTGCTTTTGGAGCACGAAGTACACCACGACGCTGCTGAGTGCCACCAAACCGGGCGTCATTTTTCTCGTGTACGCGCTGTAGGCGCAGGCTAGCACGACGCATGTCCAGAAGATGAGGTCCAACATGGCTGTTTTTTTATGTATCCCCCACAAAAAAAATATGCGATCCTGGGAAGACGAGGTGGATTACCGAATGGTCCGCCAGCGCATCGTCCCGTACCACCAACACTTGCGAACGAAATTGTTCGGGCCACACGAGGCTTGCGTGCTGCAAAAAAATAAGTACCCTTACTTTGAAGGACACTACGTGCTGTGGATCAACCCGAAGTACGAGCAGTTCTATCGATCGTGGACCCGGATCCGCTCCACCATCCTCACGTTGTACCCAAAGGCGACGCGGATCTTTGAAAACCCGCCGGTGCTACGGTCGGTACCAAGGATCCGCCACGTCCACTTCAAGGCTTAGTTTTAACGTTTTTCTCGGTGGTCGGGTTGTTTTTGTAAGTTAGAAGGTCTTCTTAATATTGAAGAAAGTGCAATTGCAGCAATTATCCCTATGACGACGTAGAGAAAAAAAAATTTTTCCAGTTCCACGTCCACTTCAAGGCTTAGTTTTAACGTTTCCACAACAACAATCGGATTGACATTTTCTGTCACATTCGGTGAGGCTTTACTTTGCACCTGAGGGGTTAGAATATAAGTTAGAAGGTCTTCTTAATATTAAAGAAAGTGCAATTGCAGCAATTATCCCTATGACGATTGTTTTGGTTTCCATGGTGTGTAGCATATAGGCGTTGTTTCGGTCCACATGTAAAAATTTTTTTCTATTTTTTGGTACAACTACTTTTACTGTACCTTTTTCCACTAGTAAGTCGTGTACCGAAACACGAAATAGACGCTTTTGCTGTCGCAGATCGGGCAATTTTTCGTCCCGACGTGCTGGAGCGCATCCAGGCACAACGGGTGCATTTTCGGGTAGAACCCCATGCAGTTGCAGATCATCATCGCCACGAACTGGCCCATTTCTCCGCCGCAAAGGAAGCAGTGGGTCTGGAGCAACGTCTTCCGCTTGAACATCTCGTAGTTGGTGCGAACCATCGAAGGCCGCGGGGAGGCCAGCGGGAAGAACATGTCGTGGAACCGCAGTTCGTACAACTGTTTGCTGCACCGCAAGACCGGTAGCGGATTCGCCAGAAACGTGCAAATGTGAAAGATAACATCGGTATTCATTTTGTCCTTCGGGTGTTTTTTTTACCTCGGTAAAAAACGAAAAAAAACTTTATCATCCTCATTTGCCGCTTGTAGCACCCCGGTTTTTAAGTTAGTTGGGGACAAAACCATCAATGCCAGCAGGATGAGAATTATTTTATCCAATTTATTTTTTTCGACATCGCTTCGTTGGTTTGTTGTAGTAACAGTTACCGTCGCTCACTTTACTTTTCCGGCACCGATTGGTCTTTGCAAAAACCGCACAAGGCTGCTCTTCCTCGTCGTCTTCTTCCTCTTGTTCCTCTTCCTCTTCTTCTTCCTCTTTGTCTTCTTCCTCTTCTTCTTCCTCTTCTCCATATCCTTGATTTCTCCATTCCTCCAAAATCGCATCGCATTCGACAAAGTCGCCGATTTCTTGGTAGCCTTTTTCAAATCGCGTTTTTACCACCGAGTCTTCCATGTACGGAACGATGTCGGACTCGTGCAGTTCGCAAAAATACGCCGGCGTTTCCTCCGACCCGTGCTCGTCAAGGTAGGCAAGCACTGCTGATCTTACGATGCGCTTTGCTTCCTGATCACCGCCTAGTAAGCGACGAAAGCGGGCTTGTCGGTTGTACTGCCTGCGCAACACTATGTTTTTGGGTCCGCCTCCTTCCAATCGCAAAATATC
>CESQ01104507.1_pt1 | contig 10523 bp, 3 predicted proteins | sample 361401 | NCBI WGS metagenome assembly CESQ01 (sample SAMEA2622119, study PRJEB7988) | marine metagenome | isolation source: saline water (ENVO:00002010), including | reverse complement strand
CACTAGCTTTCTTCTGATATTGCATTGTAAATTCACTTCCTAATTTTTCGTTAATCCAACGAGTAATGGATGATTGCTTGGAGCGAGTCTGGACACGTGTCCGAATACCGCAATAACACTGCACTGAGCGTCATTTCTGGTTTTTCCGAACTCTCTTATTTCTGTTCTGACTCCTCCTTTTCTAATCATCCAATCTCACTGGCTTTCTCAGGGAACCCTCTGTTCCCTCTGGCTTCGGAGAGGCATGTTACGTATTTCAAGGGTTCCTGTGCTGGTTTCAAGGGGTTATTCTCGAAAGCTCGGCCTGAAACCTAGTGGACCCCATGAAGTGTAGCACTGGCACTATCAGAGTAGAAATCGCGAGAACTCCGAAGAAGAGTCCCGACCAGAGTTCTATTCCACGGCCTATGGAAATGAAGAGGAACCATCCGACTAGAACTGAAACCCATGGCAGATGCCTCCTGGTGTAAAGAGAGAGGCGAGCATTCAGGATCTCATCGGAGTAGAACTGTGGGGTATCCTCGGGGTCGGCCAAGCCATTCTCCACACCACAACGGGAGCAAACCTGGTATCTGGGGCCGTTCCCGGTGATGAATTGGGCTTGAGGGTAGTTCTGCTTGCACATCCTACACACTGGCATGATTCTCGTTACGACCAGAGGAGTGGTGTCCTTCAAGGCTACGGTCCTCAACACTAAATCAATCGTCATCAAGGACGTCGTCCAAGAATGAGACGTCGATGTCGTCCGAATCTCCATCGAGTCCGTCGGCTAGGTCATTGAGTCCCTCCAGGCTAATTTCCTCGTTTTCTGATTCTAGGAGGTCTGCAACTGACGCATCCGGGCCTCGCCACTCCTCCTCTGGAGACACATCAATTACAGACTCAGGCAATTCCTCCTCCATCTCGGACTCGTCCCCTGGAGTTTGTGTTAGGAAGGAGCTGGAGGCGATTTCCTCCTCTTCTGTGATTCCCATTGCCTCTCTGGTCAGCTCTTCCTCCATCTCGACCTCCTGTGTCCCCATTTCCCATGGCTGTGGAGCGGTTTTCTCCCTAGGCCTGATTATGAGAGCGGCGCCGAGAATGACCATGATCGCTGAAACCATGATTATGACGGTGTTTAGGTCTCCATCAACCAGCTGGTCGAACCAAGACTCTCCATCTCCTCCGGGCCCGTCAGGTGATCCGCCTGGGGTGAACTCAGATAGTGGATAGACCCGGATTGAATCTATGTCAAGCCTGTGAACTTCACCATCGAATGCTACCACTGAGAGCCAATATGTTGTCGAGGAACTGACGGGCGTCGGGCCGATTGAGTCGAAAGACGCGTTGGGGGTGTCCGAAGAAGAGACTGTGATTGCATCCCTAGTGTCCGAGAACTGCATGGTACTCGCGAAGACGATGTAGGATTCCACCTGGGGGTCTTCTGATTCAGACCAGATGACCTCTATCCTGGATCCTGTGGGGTCCCAGTAAGTCATGATCTCGGAAATCTCGGGGAGGTGGATGCCGGGGTCTTGTGAGTTCTCATCGACTGGGCTGATCATTGAAGTTTCTAACCCATCTAGCCAAGCATTCCCGGAGGTGTCGACTGAAACCACCGCAACCCACATTGGGACGTCGGGCTGGATTCTCTCCCCATTAGATAGCGTCTCCAATAGGAACTCCTCTCCACTCTGAGTACGGTCTAGCACCAATGCCGGTTCTAGTCCCTCGACACTGTCGAAGGGTGCCACTGATACTGCGAATATGCGGTACTCGGCAATGTCGGGCTCGGAACTTGGTGAGAAAGAGACGAATATCCCATCTCCCGAGTCCGGAGATCTGTCCACCAGGCTTGGCGAGGGAACTCTGTCAGGGGGAAAAAGGTCGCCCCTGTTGTCTATGGGAGTAACCAGGGCCATGTTTTCGCTCAAGTCAGAGAGGAATACATTCCCGGCTATATCGTGAATCGTGACAGTGACATAAAGGGGGACTTCGGGAGATATTCTGGATGGAGAAAGTTCGTCGGCCTCTGTGCCGTATAGGGCTCTAGAAAGTGTGACCTCTAGGCGTGGTGAGTTTCCGATCTGTCTCTGGTCGATTGTGACTAGGTTGCATGTTCCGCTCGATTCGCAAGCAGAGCTTACTTCAGTCAGGTCGTTCAAGGGGAAGTCTGATGCCCAGACTGTGTAGTGGCTGAAGTCTTCTGCAGTTGTCCTGTCCCAACTCACGTCTATTGCTGTGCCATCATCGTCAGGGTGGTCCCATGCCTGGAGTCCCGATACCATGTCTGGGGGGGTGAATTCGGTGGAGTCGAGTTCTGAGTAGGTAGCCGTCTCAACTACTAGCACGTCATTGACGTTCTGATTCCCCCAGTCATCAACAGCCACCACGCCGATCCAGTATACAACATCATTTTCCAGAGTTGAGTTGCCGATTGAGTCGATTACGACCTCGTCTGTGGTGCAGTCGGTTACGAACTGTGCGACGGGCCAGCCATCTACCGATGTCGGAGCCGTCCATCCCGAGGCCGGGAGGATGTAGATGACATGGAAGGAGCAATCCTCCTCCTGGTTCGGCTCCCACGTGACGACTATCCGGCCTCCCTCGTCGTTGGGGGCATCACTGACAGAAGTGCCAGTTATCGGTGAGGGGGCAATACCGTCGTTGAGACCTCCTGCTGTCACTACTGGACCTACCACTGTGGCATTTGCAGGGTCGAATTGGCCGGCTTCGTCCACGCATACTATGGCGAACCAGTAGGGGACGTTTTCGTCAAGTTGGAGCACGGAGGAGTTGCCGGACGCGAAAGCGAAGTCTATCGGATCGGATAGGGCGAGGGCGCTGGTGATCTCCTGCTGGACGGCCCAAATCCGAGTGGACTGGGGGTCTAGTTCCTGACAAGCGGCCCACTCCGCGGAAACCGTTCCAGGGTTCCCGCCAGAGATAGGTTGCACTTCTAGCCATTCCGGGGGCGAGGGAGTCTCGTCAGTTGGGGTTGCGTTCCCATCCCATGAAATTGGGTCTCCAAGAGTACCGTCAGGGTACTCAATAGATACCGCTGCTCTGTATTGCCTCTGATCTGATAGTGGGACTTCGGAGCCATTGCTGTTTCCTGTGGTAAAGACTGCCGTGGTCTGAGACCAATAGGGGACCCTCTGGTAAGCAGGCAGGTTAGCTAGGTCCCCCTTGGAAGGGGTCCACTGCGGGTTGTCAGTGGAGTCCCAGAGATAAATCCTGTAGGCCGACCAAGCGGAGTCCTGTGCTGGTAGCCAAGATGCATGAAGCACCCCCCCGCCATCATTGGGGCGGTCGTATAGGCTCGTCATCAGAGTTGGTGCCTCTAGCCTCTCCCAGTCATAGGTGACTCGGATCATTATCCGCCCATCCTTAGGGGATTGCATTTGGAGGTGCACTGTCGAAGACATGGAACCCGGGGGAGTATTGAAAATTGCAGTCTGGAAAGACTCCTCTATACTCGGGTCTAATGCTGCAAGGTCCCAACTACCAGTGTAGTTTAGGTTGGTCGACTTGGCCCAAACCCACGACCCCCTAGCGGGTGAAGAGAAGGTCAGCGAACCCGGGTAAAGGAGAAGCTCGGAGGAGTTGGCTTGGTTTTGATCGAGAGGGATGAGGATCGGTGATTCTTGTGAGGCGAAAGTGGTGAGCATCCCTGGCCGCGTAGTATCGGTAATGTCGAGCGTCCTGTCTGCGAAAATCGCGTTGAGGGGGGATGCCCTCCTCTGATTCTCCCTAGGAGCCTCCCTGAGAGTCTCGATCGGTTTGTAGATGTGAAGTCCATCCTCCCCCAGCACCGCTAGTCCCATCCATGCATCGGCATCGGCAGCCAATGCACCCGGCATATCGCCGACCATTACCACGGCATGGTCTCCAGATGACTTGATGATGCTGATCTTGCTTGCAGAGATTGCAGCAAGGTGGTTTCCATCAGAAGCAAGGTCGATGATAGGCCATCCCTGCAGTTCAATCGCCCCTGGACCAGCCTCCATACCCATAGAAGTTCCATTCCAGTGCACTAGGGGCTGGTTCGAGGTTGCTATATGCACTCCCCAGAGATCTGCTTCTACAGCAGAAACGTCGTTACTCGGAATCATGTCGATGTTGTAAGTTCCGTTATGGCTGTCGGTTGAGATGTCCCATGCAGCGACTCCTGGTCTAGTGACGCCTTGTCCGTTATGCGAGATGAAAATAGCCGAGTCGTGATGCAGCGTAATCAATGAGCCGGTGGCTGTGTCATTGAAAGTTCTGGAGACTGGTCCAGCATACACGATGCCGGAGACGAAGTCGCCGACCAATCCGTCTGCCCTGCCTATTGTCCCGACAACTCCGAGGTCCTGATCAAGTACAATCATGCCCGTCGGGCCGCCAACGAGAACTGTCCCATTGCCAAGAATTGGCACTGGTGGAACGAACAGGTGGTTCGATATCGGCGTAGGTAGACCATCGACCGTGGTAATTGGATCGTCCCAATCGTCCTTCGTAAGATTCCAGAGCCCTATGCCACCATGGGTTGAGACTAGGACATGCTCACCGTATTCCACAAAGTCCGTCACTATGTTGCTGGGGAGGCCTGCCAATAGGCTGCCCTGCCCCCATGATCTGGTCTCTGGGTTGAATGTCTGGAATCCAGCAGAGCTCCCGGACCAGCCCATTAGGCCGATGAACATATTCTCGCCATCGTGTAGCATTCCGTCCATCTGGTTGTGCAACGCGGGTGGAGTCTGCTGGACGGACCTATGGCTGAGGTTGAACGAGAAGAGTCCGTCGCCCACAGTGGAAGCCCAAATCTCCTGGTCTACTATCATAATCTCATTGATGGACTCGGATAGGGCATCGAAGCCATACTGCCAATTTACTGAGCCATTGTCGAGAAGCTCCCCCTGAAGTACTGTTGAAGCCAGATATGAGTACTCGGATGACCCGACCGTTACCCATACGTGAGTCCCATTGGATATCATCTCGGAGACGACTCCCGAGGGAAGTCCGACCAACTCGTCGAAACCCCCCTCTATTAGGCCCGTACTGTCTAGTCTGTCCACCCTGTTTATCCCAGATAGGTCGCCCGACCTTCCGATGGCGTAGGACCTAGAGTTAGTCGGGGCTCTGACTATCGAGCAAGAGTCCATCCCGAGGCCGATGACCTGCCCAGAGGTTGCCGAAGCGCCCGAGGTGATTACGCGAGTGATTCCCCCATTGCCGTCATAATGAGCGACCAGTAGTAGGTCTTCGTCGTAAATCATCCCGCCGGGGAAGACTGGGTTCTCTGAAACCCCCATGTCGGGGGTTAGGGTATCGAGGAAGTTGTTAGAGGAGTAGTCGAATCGATCGATGCCAACATTGTCAGTATCGAAGCCGACGTACATTATTTCGTTCTCTTCGTCGCATGCTAATGCTCTGACGTCCTTGTCCGCCATGTTTGAGTTATCGTTAGTGATGGGGGTGATCCACTCGTCTGTAATGCCATCCCCATCGTAGTCACCCAAGTCGAATCGTGCGATTCCCCCGCCTACTAACCACCACTGCCATGCACTGAAACCGATAGCCACGTGGACGATGTCGTGGCAGAGCAAGATATCTGCCCCGTATCCATCGGGGATGTCACCTGTATCGACATCCCAAATGGTCCAGTTGCCATTGTTTCCCGATAGTCGCATCACATGGCCATCGTTTCCATAACCAGATGCTGCCCAGAGGTCATCTCCAACAACTTTCAGAGTGTAGAAGTCTAGTTCTGATTCGGAAGGAAGTCCATCCCCCGGTAGCCACGAGGATTGCCATGTCTCATTTGATGGATTCCAGCGGAGTATTCCGTTCATACTGGCGAAGAGGTACTCACCTTGGTACTCGACCATCCCTCTTATCCTACCATCGATATCGTCCCATTGGTCTAGAAGAGTCATGTTAGAGGCTGAGAATCGCCTTAGGGTGTTCTCACCATATGCTATCCACATCTCGCATGACGCGTTAAGCGGGAAGCAGTCTCCCAAGTACTGGGCGTTTACTCTGCCAACGTCTCCGATAGTCTGGAGATCGTCCATCCAGCCTTCCGAAGTGGTGTTCCACCTCAGAATTGTGCCCGGGTCTCCTGAACCCCCCCATCCTGAAGTCTCTACGACGCTGATCCACACCTCGTCACCGATCTGGTTCATTCCGTGGACGACCCCCTCGAATCCTAGACGTTGTCCGGCATCGATTGTCTGCAGCGACGTGTTATTGTCCAGGTTGATTCTGGCAATCTCGTCTCTGGAGTTCCACGGGTTGGCACGCTGAGGGGAGTAGTACATCATCTCATCAACGATTAGAATCTCTCCGGGAGAGTAGTTTGGGAGGGTTGGTCCGTCTTGGTTGGCGCCTCTTCCCCATTGAATCAGAGTGGTTTCGTTTACCAAGTCAATTAGAGTGAGTCCGAAATCCCCCCCGGCCCACATGGTGCCCAATGCCCTCCCCTCAATCATGACGGTTACATCATCATCCCCGAGAATCCCCTGAGAACCATCCCACGGTGTTAGCCATGTTCCTGATGTTAGGTTGAATCGAGCTATTCCTAAGTTCTCAAATCCCAGGTATAGTGTCTCTCCAAATTTGACAACTCGCGCTCTCTCGGTATCATCTCCTGCTGTCCAGACCTCGACTACGGTTCCATTTGCCGTGTTGATCACGGCTGCTCCCTCGGTCGTACCGGCATATAGGAGATCGGAGCCGATTGGTTCCACGGAAATCACGAATCTGGATGGCATGCCATCTCCTTGCCCGCCATTCCCTCCTGATGTCCAGCAGTCCTCTAGGGTGAATTGTGATTGAGGAGTATTTGGATCGGGCCAGTTCCACATGCATGCACCTCTATTCGTACCAGCATAGACTCCGTTGGCATCGCTTGAGACGTCATAGAACTCGAAGGGATCGTTGTTCCAACCGGGTATGCTGGTGGGGAGGAGGTCCCACGTTGAGCCGTCCCATCGGGCAAGTCCGCCGTTGGCGTTTGCTCCGGAGTTCTGGACCTCAGAGCCAACCAGTAAGCCACCATAGAAATCCAATGTCAGAGTATTGACGTCCTCATCTGGAATGCTATTTGGATCATCAGGCGTCCAGAGGTCAAGGATGTCGCTGGTCAGCCTGTCTATTAGCAGGACTCCCAAACCAGGTAGTCCAAGGTAGATAACGTCGCCGTCAACTGCCACTGGGGTTGAGTCCAGATTGTCCACACCTAGTGACTGCCATGATCCTATGATTGTAGGTGTGCTGAGATCGATTCTCATTACACCAGCCTCCTCTGTGGCGATATATGCAATTCCGAATCTGGTAGCGATGTCTCGAATCATGTCAGAGTCTAGCCCTTCCGATTCCGAGTAGGTCTCGATTACATTGTTGGAGTCTGTTGAGTAGAGTGAGATTCCCGATTCAAAATGCCCGATGACTAGGGTTTCTGTGTTGGAGTCGAATGCCAAGCTGGTAATCGAGTTGGAGTTCAGGCCTTGGATAGATTCGAGGTATGACCCATCCACATTGCTCAACCTGTGGACACCACTGTTTGTGGTGCCGACCCACACCCAACCGTCTTCATCCTGTTCGATTGATGTGATATCTCCCGGCTCTAGTCCAGAAGTGAACCAGTCTCCTATATCGATTGGTTCCTTCCAGAGGTTGTCCCCCTTGTCCATGATGTCAATTATGCTGCCCGAAGCAATCCAGAACTCTCCGGATTCGCCGTCATCAATAATCGCAGTGATGTCTGCATCATCAATAGAAGGACTGCTGACAAGGTGAAAGTAGCCGTCGGAATTGTCTTCAAGGGCCCGTCCGAATGTACCGGATGAGTCTCCGATTATTGCCATCGAGTCAGAAGGGGCCCTCGGTAGCCCCCCCGGCCACGCGCTAATGCTTGAGGCGGTTCCAGACAGCCCCAGGTCGACCAACGGAATCTCCGAACTGAATAGAAGAACGTCTGTGTCGTATGGTTGAACTTGCTCTTCCCCCAGGATGTAGAGCCACCCAGGAGTAGTTGCCAAACCGACTATGTTGTCTGAAGAAAGCCAATTAGAAGAGGTCCAAGAAGGCATCCATGTGTTTGAAGAAAGGTCGAACCTGTCGATTCCAGAGTCAGAGGTGGCAATGTAGAGGATGCCCTCCGAAGCTTCGATGTCTGCGATTGAGTCTGATGAAAGTAAGTTAGAATCTCCCCATACGACGTTCCTTTCAATAACAAGGGACGTTGGGTCCGAAGAGGATACGTTGTACCTAATTACACGAACTCCATTGTCCTGGGTCGCGAGGAAAATTTCCCTTCCTTCGATGTGGATTCCGACTGGCGTCTCTATCTCCGAAGTTGTGCAGATCTGAAATGTCTTCCAAACAGCCCCGTTGGACGGCATCAAGTAGTGCATATTACACTCAGAGACCGCCCAAAGAACCCCGAACACGTCCACTCCCATCGTCAGAATTGGGTCTGAGAGAGAAGTGTTGGTGTCCACAGGGAAGTCCGCGAGGTATTCCGAGTCAGAAAGCGCCATTGCTGATACATTTCCTCTGTTATCGCCTACGTAGAGGAACCCTCTGTTTGGATCTGAAACTATTGAGCGCCCCTCAATTCCGGATGTGATGTCGATGATTCTCTTGTTTGCATTATCGTCCAACTGTAGGAGATCGTCATCAACGAGAATATGCATCCTTCCATCAATCGGGTTGTAGGAGCTTCCGTGAATAGAAACCTCTAGGGGGCTGAGAGATAGTTTCGGATCGATGGGTCGAAGAGCCTCCATTACCAAATCTGTGATCTCGATTCCTGTGGGAATCTGCCAAGAAGCGTCACTAATCGTATTTGGCTTCAATGATGCGTCCAAAATACCTCCAACTATACTGGGAGGATTGTCAGCGAAGTTGTTCTGCCTCCCGAGATCGCCATTTCCACTCCAGTCGAGTACGCTTGTTTGAGTGTCCATTATCGCTATCTGAGGTTGATTGGCCCAGTAACCGTCGCTCCCGTTTACAGATATCTCCAGAGTGAGGTTGTCAATCACAGCACCGGGTGCGAACTCCAGGAAAAGATCGGCCAATGCAGGTGTTCCATTGGCGGCATCTGCACCAGTGGCATCCAAGACTATCCAGCCGGAGTTATTACTGCCGTTCACCCCCCATGACTTGCCTGATGACTCGCCTCTGGGATCGGATAAATTGGAGAGCGATTCCAAGCCAGATGAAGTAGGCAGATTAGTTCCCCATGGCAGTAAAATCATTAGCGCTACTAAACCGATTGCCTTGGCTCTGCCCCGATGAGTAATATCGCTAGCGCACATAGAACGAAGGAAGTCCCTCAATGTGCAATTTATGAAGGGTAGGGGTAGTCGTCCATGACTTGCTCATATCATTATTCAAAGAAAGAAGGAAAATAGGAATCACGTCCATATTGGCCGATAATCCGACAATAAGCAATAGGATAGCATCAAAGGAGATGGTCGGTCCGGCACATTTCAGGTGACAGTGTGAGCAAGAAGCAGTTGCGCGAGGACGCGTTGAATTACCACTCTTCGAACCCTCCTGGAAAGGTTACTGTGGTACCAACCAAGCCCCATGGGACACAAAGGGATCTCTCCTTGGCTTACTCTCCCGGGGTAGCATACCCCTGTGAAGAGATAAGAGATAACCCCGATGATGTATATCGGTATACCTCGAAAGGGAATCTCGTAGCAGTAATTAGCAACGGAACGGCAGTATTAGGCCTTGGTGACATCGGGGCCCTCGCAAGCAAACCTGTAATGGAGGGAAAAGGGCTGCTCTTCAAGGCATTCGCGGATATTGATGTATTCGATATTGAAGTGGATAGGACCGATGTTGATCAGTTCGTTGAGGCAGTCAAGGCAATTGCGCCGACTTTTGGTGGAATTAACCTAGAAGACATAGGGGCCCCCGAATGCTTCGAGATTGAAAGAAGACTGGTGGAAGAATTGGATATCCCAGTCATGCATGACGACCAGCACGGTACGGCAATCATTTCAGGAGCCGCTCTTCTAAATGGACTAGAAGTTGTCAATAAGCGAATTGAGGATGTTAAGGTGGTTATTCTCGGGGCCGGTGCTTCGGCAATCTCGTGCGCCAAGCATTACGTAAGACTCGGAGTCAGGACAGAGAACCTGATAATGCTTGATTCGAAGGGCATTATGACCTCCAAGCGGATGGCCAAAGGTGAGTTGAACGAATACAAATCCGATTTCGCAAGAGATATCGAAGAGGGCGGGGTCGGAGATGCTCTGAAAGATGCAGATGTGTTCTTGGGCCTCTCAAAGGGCGGTCTTGTGACTCCAGAAATGGTGAAGGGAATGGCGGGCAGTCCGCTTATATTCGCTCTTGCAAATCCCGATCCAGAGATTACGCCAGAGCAAGTTGCCAGCGTCCGAGACGATGCTATAGTAGCAACAGGAAGATCAGATTATCCGAATCAGATTAACAACGTTCTTGGTTTTCCATATATCTTCCGAGGAGCCCTGGATGTCAGAGCTAGTGAAATAACCGAGGGAATGAAGATGGCTGCC
>CESQ01128224.1_pt1 | contig 10527 bp, 12 predicted proteins | sample 361401 | NCBI WGS metagenome assembly CESQ01 (sample SAMEA2622119, study PRJEB7988) | marine metagenome | isolation source: saline water (ENVO:00002010), including | reverse complement strand
ATTGTTGTAGGTGGAGGAGCCGCCGCAAGAGAGGGGATTAGCCTCGCTAGACCTATAATCGACAACGAAGATAGGCTAGACCGCATCGGTATTGCGGCTACTCGACTAAACGCCACCATGATTAGAGAATCTTTAGCTGATGCTGGAGTAATGGTTTCAGGGACTATTCCACATTCAATCAACGAGGCTACTATGCTATTCGATGAAAGACCTGTAGTGGTGATGGGGGGTACGAAACCGGGGCACACTACTGACGCGGTTGCAATTCGTCTCGCAATTGCTAGTGGGGCTGAGCGTTGTATTATCTGTACTAATGTTGACAGAGTCTACGACTCTGACCCTAGTGAAAATCCCAAAGCAAATGCACACGATTCATTGACTCACAAAGAATTGCAAGAAATTGTTGGACCTCCCGAACATACCAAAGCCGGACCCTCTGGAGTTGTTGATCCGATGGGAGTCGCTGACGCTACAAATGCCAATTTGACTCTCTGTATACTAGACGGAAGAGAGTATTCTAGAATAAAAGCCGCAATAGAAGGAGAATCATTCCATGGGACGATTGTTGAAACCGAAGAGGAAGAGTGATACCTTTGGGCAGAAAAGAAAGAATCGCTAAAGCCGCTACACGGACTGCTTCACAGGCGAGGGAGACGGCTGCCCGTGAGCGAGGTAGAAGTAAGCGATCTACTAGTTCTTCTGGAGTTGCTGCGCATCGGCACTGCTCGGTCTGTTGGGCTCCAATTCCACTTAGTGCAGAACCCCCAGTATGTAGTGATGAAGAATGTGAATCTACATACGAGAAAAGAGAAGCATCTCGTAAACGTCTGACTATCATGTTGTACCTATTCCCGGCAATTGCCATTCTACTAGCACTTTTGACCGCAATTTGACCCTAGGCATCGTTAGGTTCAACACCAATCAACAAAGAGGAATCATCATGCGCATGGTGCGAGTTCTCGGGGTTCTACCAGGATTCGTAGGATTTGTTTGTTTGATTTTACTAACTGTGAGTTTAGTGGGGATAGAAATAGATTCCACTCGTGTTCAGGCCACTACTGTTCCATGTTTGGATGATGATGCAGGTGGTTGTCCTGTTGGCATGACAGGTTCTGATTTCCATGTGCCTTGGGGATTCAGTTTAATCGATGTAGAGGTAAATATTGCATGGGATGAGCCTGAAAAATCGTGGATAGGAGTTGTTGATGCAAAATATGCTGAAATTTGCCCTCCTGATTCCAATGGATTGACTACATGCGAAGCAGAGGAGTTCGAATTTGTCGCTGGTGGTCCAGAGGATTTGGATGAGTTCACATTATCGCTAAATCCTGGAGACTATCGATTCACGAGTGGAGGTCGAGATGGTGCTAGTCTTGATAACCAATTAGTGACAATAACATCAACATTCCATATTTCTACAGTTGGAGAAATTCTTCTTGGAGCAATCGGAATTCTGCTAATGATTGGGGCGATCGAAATGATTTATCCAATCGAATTGTTTTGGAAGAAATATATCAAATCATAACTCAGTTGACTACCCACCTCGTCGGCTAATTGAAGAACCAGTATTCTCTCGACAGTTCGTGGCAGCAACCAAGTGTCGTTCCTGTGGCGCGGAAATTCGGGCAGAAGGACTCCCTCCATCGTTTGGAGGATACAATGTATACTGTGTGACTTGTGGTGCTCAATTTAGAGTAGATTGAAGTCAATCAGAAGACTTCTTTCTTCCACGTCTTGGTTTAGGCGCATTTCTCATCGCTGCTTCCCTTCTAGCCTCAATTTCTTCTGGTGAACCCACAGGCTCAATCTCTTCGACTTCTCTATGCCAAGTGTCAGGTAAGGCAAGTGGGTCGGCTACTTCATCAGCAGCTATGGATTTGATAAGTCTGCTACGCAATTCTTCAATTCCATCGCCTGTTATTGAACTAATTCGTAACACTTCGTTTTCATTTTCTTCATGTAAATCTGATTTTGAATAGACCCTGAGGAGAGGCCTATCCGCGAGTAGTTCTGTAACTTCGCCAAGTAAATGCAGTTGGTCTTGCAAACTCATTCCACTAGATTCGGATGGATCAATTAAGAACAATACAATGTCCCCTACATTTTCCAAAGCAGCAATCGCTTGCATCTCAATTTGATTACGCTCTGTCATTGGTCGGTCTAGAAGTCCTGGTGTATCGACCATCTGGTAAATTCTTCTTCGGTGCTCAAAGTGCCCCACATGTAGACGCTTGGTAGTAAATGGGTAAGCGGCAACTTCTGGCTCTCCACTTGATAATTCTGTTATTAGGGCCGATTTACCCACATTTGGGGCACCTGCAACCACAACACAAGGCTCGGCGGCATCAATTGAAGGTAATTCACGTAGAATGTTCCTAGCCTCACCTAACCAGAGAATATTATCTCCGATTTGGTCGATAATCGATGACATTCTACCGTAAGCGTGACGTCTTTCTTCATGAAATGCCTCGATATTACGGAATTTGAGCATCTTTGATTGAGATTCACCAGCTATTTTTCTGACCCTTTCTGCAGCCCACTGAATTGCGCCCAAATTTCGCCTAAATTCATCAGCCCCAACGGCTGCATCAACCAAGGCTTGGTCGAATTCAGACTGGGCGTTGAGACTGGGCCACTGGTCAACCCATTTTAGCAAGGTTTCAGCGATTGTATCACTTGCTGCTTGTACCATTCTGGCCATCTGTTTTCGTACACGATGATACTTGTCTGGGTCCTCTACTAAGTCAGATTGCTTTCCAGCACGACGAAACGCCTTGTCTAGCACTTCCTGAGGATATAGAACCGTAGGAATCTTGCGCCATTCAACAGAAGCCATGACCTCTCCTCCGTTCTAGCGGCCGCACCCATCCTTCTTCAAACAACGTGCTTTTCTATGGCGAACCGCACGCGACGCTATGACCAGTGAACGGCGCAGTAAGAGAATAGACGATTTGCCGACGTGGGCGAAGCGATTTGCCGAAGAATATGGTACAAAGGAATTGGATGGTCGCGGAGATGTCTTCTTTGGCCCTCTAATCGACAGAAGAAGCGGCCTAAGAAAGGACGATTTAATCGAATTACTAATTGATGCACGGGCGCTAAGAGCAGATGATGACCCTTGGATTCGAGGAATGTTACTAGCAACTTCCCGAAATGCTGTAGAAATGTTAGACCAATTTGGTCAATACCGTTCGATCGCCAGAGATGTGATAGTCGAAGTACGACTTGTAACTCACTTGAGGAAACCGTACATTGAGGACGATGAATTACTTACATTTGAGAAAGAGGATTTACGAAGACGATCAAATGTTCATGAACAAGCCGAACGACAAGCCGATGGCGGCTCTGATGATAGTCACTTGTGGGGTTGATTTATGTCAGACCTAGCAAAGAAAGAATGCATTCCCTGTAAGGGCGGAGTACCTCCTATGGAACTTGAACAAGCACGAGGAATGATTGGACGAATTAATTCCGATTGGGAACTAATCGAAACACACCACATTGAACGTATTTGGGCATTTCCGGATTTTGATTCCGCTCTTCAATTTGTCAACGCCGCCGGTGCTATTTGTGAGGAACAAGATCATCATGCTGATTTTGAATTAGGCTGGGGTAGGGTGAAGGCTATGATTTGGACTCATAAAATAAACGGGCTTACTGAATCGGATTTCGTTCTCGCTGCAAAATTTGATGAGATTTAAGGTGAGAGTGATGGGCGAAGTCCAGGAAGCTTTGACTTCTAGACGCACAGTATACAGGTACAAGGGAGACGAGGTCCCGGTTCACATTCTAGAGAGCGCATTCGAGGCGGCCAGTAACGCACCCTGCCACAAGAACACACATCCATGGAAATTCTACGTAATGGGGGATGAAGCTAGAGAATCCCTGATTCCAGAGGTTGAGAAATTGGCGAGGGAAAAAACTAGAGATGGAGAAGATGAAGATGTTGGAGTCTCCAAGGCTATTGGGAAGATCATCTCCCCTCCCTTACTAATATGCGTCACGAGCGTTCGTAGTCCCGGAGACTCATTCAGAGAAGAGGAAGACTATGCTGCGACGGCTTGTGCAATACATAACCTGGTCCTGTCCCTATGGGACAATGGAGTGGGCTCGCAGTGGACCACGGGAGCAATAACTCGCTCAGATGTTGCGTATGCAGCAATCGGCGCATCTAGTGATGAGGAGAGGATTGTTGGGTTCATCAAGGCTGGATATCCGGAGAAAATTCCATCAATTACAAAGAAAACAGTGGAGGAAATAAGGAAATATCTGCCTTGAGATTGTTTGATTTTGATAAGAGGTGTTGTTAAAATGAAGAAGGTAGTATACCCCAATGGGATTTGGTATACGATTCCAGATGACGACAAAACAATAGCCCGAATAGTAGAACATCTAGCTGGAGGGAAAGCTGCAGATGAATTTCTTATGATTGAATGACTCTAGAGAAAATCAACTCGATTAGACTCAGAGACGAACCGGTCGGGTAGCACCACATGCCTGGCACTTCAGAAGAGTTGTACGATCCTCCTTGATGAAACGAGTATCCGGAGCCTTACATTGTTCACAGAGGATGTAGGTTTTGACATATCCAACTATTTTCTCTTTGATTCTTTTCGGTGGAACCCTACCTTTCAACATAACACGAACTTGCTCCCTAGTACCTGAAGTGCCTAACTCATTGATGAGATATTGATAGACGTGATTAGCATCCCTGTCCATCGCATCTACTATTGCGGCAAAATTACGAATTATTGTTTGATTACCCTCGACCAATATCTCTGGATTAGGCATTGTCCAGCGATTTCTTTCACTGATGTCCGTCGGGATTCTATCCCGTGCTCGATCGAGCAAAGCATCGTATTCGAAGTCACTCATCTTCTCGGTCGAGTAACGTCTCCCTTTTCACCCCACCGGATAGGCTCCGGGCTAGGTACTAACCGTCAAAGACCAGTTTACCAACGGAGTGTTATGGATGAGGTCATTGAGGTCAAGGTGGCAAAGGTACACGAGGATGCGCAATTGCCAACTCGCGGTAGTGCTCACGCTGCTGGATATGACCTATATTCTTTGGAAGATACAGAAGTCCTCTATAGAACTGCAACACTAGTGCGAACGGGTTTACATGTAGCAATTCCAGTTGGCTATGAAGGTCAGGTTAGGGCTCGATCCTCCCTTGGCAAGAGGGGATTGATTCCACCACATGGAATTGGCACCATAGATGCGGATTATCGTGGGGAGTTATTCGTAATGATGACTTGGATTGGAGAAGGTGATTCCTACACCATATCTAAGGGCGAAAGGATTGCGCAAATATTGATCACCCCAATCCCCCAATCTACATTCAAAGAAGTGGAATTTGAGGAACTTGGTGAAACCGACCGTGGAGAAGGTGGATTCGGTTCCACGGGTAGATTTTGACAATCTCTACACGGTTCATAGAACCGTGTTTCTATATATTCGCCAAACGAATGCTTGATACGGGCCGGATGCAGCGGTCCAATTGATGCCACTGAGCATAGACGAGCTTCGCAGAAAGGTCGAGGAATATCACAACAAGGGTCTGAACGGTCAGCAAATCGCCGATGAATTATCCCTATCACAGACCACCATACAATGGCTTTCCTCGTCGAATGTACCAATGGACGAGGAAACTCCCTCTGATATCAGGGTTGGATGGCGATCTGTAGCTGTCAAAGCAGCTAGGGTTGAAGCCGTATCCTACGTATTCTGTGACATAATTGAAGAAGAAGTAGGTGAAGAAATCGACACAATGGTTGGAATTTCCATAAATGGTATTCCCTTTGCACAGGCTATTGCCGGGCAGATGGATCTTGAGTTAGCAGTAAGCCGAAGCATCAGTGAATCTGAAGCTGGGCATCTTTCTGAGGTATTCGCTAATGTTAGTGGAAAGAGGGTTGTTGTTATCGACGATGTAGTATCTTCTGGAACTACGATGAGAAAGACCGTGCAGCATCTTCGTGAATCGGGAGCTGAAGTCAAACTCTGTTTGGTTTTAGCCAATAAGACCGAAATGAATGAGATTGACGGAGTTCCGTTGCGAGGCCTAGTTCGAGTGGTCACTGTCTGAGGTAGAATCAATGCACTGGGCGGACTTTACCGCTGAAAAACTCAGCAAAGAACGTGGTAATAAACAAGTTGCCTGCTCGGGAATTACCCCCTCGGGTGAATTCCACATTGGCCACATTAGAGAAATTCTTTCCGCCGAAATGATACACAGAGCCTGTCTTGATTCTGGATTAGATTCTCGATACATTTTCATCGTCGACTCAATGGACCCGCTTCGTCGAGTATACCCCTTCCTTTCAGAAGAGTACGAACAATACATCGGTTGCCCTCTAGCATTCATTCCTGCTCCGAATTCTGATGGGAATCCAGACCTAAATGGAGTGTCATACGCTGAACACTTCCTGGGGCCATTCCTAGATGCGCTTGCTGAAATTGGAGTATTTCCAGAAGTGATTATGAATCATGAGACATATGCGAGTGGACTATTCGCTGAAAAAATAGATTCTGCTATAGAACAAGCCGATGAGATTCGAGAAATTATCGAATCAATATCCGGGAGAGAATTAGATGAGGATTGGTTCCCATACAAACCGCTCGGCTCAGATGGTAGTATGGATGGAGTTACTGTTACCGGTTACGAAAAGCCATTCGTACATTGGACTGATGGGCATGGAAACTCGGGTTCTGCAGACATAAGAAAGGCAGAAGGAAAATTACCTTGGAGAATAGATTGGGCGGCTCGCTGGGGAATCCATGGGATAACCTGCGAACCTGCAGGAAAAGATCACGGGGCTGCTGGTGGGTCTTTTGACACAGGATTACCGATATGCAAATTATTGGGTTCTGAACCGCCCTCAAAGATGGTTTACGAGTGGATTCAAGTTAAGGGAGCAGGACCGATGTCCTCGTCATCTGGTAATACGGTTGACCCAATTGAAGCCCTAAGATTGGTGCCACCTGAAATTCTACGATATCTAATTGCAGGCTCCAAGATGAATCGCCATATCGATTTCAATACTGGTTCAGCCCTATTTCAGATGGCAGATGAATACGAGAGATTAGTCGCAGAACCACCAAATCCTGAAAAAAGCCTGAAAAAAAGAAAACGCGTTGCTGCAATAACCCAAAAAGCAGCAATCCGACTAAGCCAAATAAAGAGAGGAAGCGACCCTGTTGATTCTCTTGCAGGAGTTACTTTCCGACACTTAGCAATGCTGGCGCAGATCAAAACTTCTGATGATGATGTTTGGAATTCACTAAGAAATAGTGGCCACCTTAGTGGTGAGCCAAATTCAGCTTTGCAAAACCGATTAGAAAGGATGCGAAACTGGATTGGAAGCATACATTTCCCGGAAAATGCAAGAATCAATATTCAAAAGGAAATTGATGATAATGCACGTGTACAATTAAGCCCAAAGCAAATTAAATTCCTACAAAGATTGGCTATTGAACTTAGAGATTCTGAATGGTCAGATGAAGCCATAGGGAATACAATTAGATCGATATCTCCTGATTGCGGAGTCAGTGGAAGAGAAGCCTACGTTGCACTGTATTGGGCTATGTTAGGACGGGAACATGGACCAAAGGCTTCATCACTAATTTTGGAAATTGGGAAATCCGCTGCTATTGAATTGTTCAATTCATAGGTCAAGAATCTTCATTCAATGTTTCAAGAAGTAATGTAGTACCAATAAAGCCTCCAGCGAAACCAGCACCGAAGGAACCTAGTTCCAAAATTGAAGAAAATACCGATTCTAGTGAATCCGCTATCCAGCTTAAGATATCATTAGCAATTTCCAAAAGACGTCCGAGGTTGATTGTAATTATACCAGAAGCCGCCAGGAATCCCAAAAATGAGAATTGTGCTAAAGCGATTATTTTCATCGCTTTCAATGATATACTAACTAAGAATGCTATTGTGGCTCCAAAAAGGAATCCAAGGATTCCCTTGAGTCCGTAATTCGAAATAGCCTCCATTTCTTCACATCCTTAATTCAGAATCGCGATATCAAGTAGCCTCGGTTCGGGTATTCCCTCTTTGGCCTCAGCGATTGCCTGTACTTCCATGCTTGCTCCAGCCATCGTTGTTACAAATGGAATATTGAGCTCGACTGCTAGCCTACGCATCATATTTCCATCCAATACCGCACCTCCTGTGCTCCTAGGTGTATTGATAATCAATTGAATCTTACCCTGTCTCATCAGGTCTAAAGCATCTGGAGTAAGGCCCTCAGTGATTCTATAGCAGGTCTGGACATTTATTCCACCTGAATCCCTGAGAACATGTGCTGTCCCTCTTGTTGCGTAAATAGTGAATCCCATCTCCTCCAATTCTTGAGCCAAGGGGATAACGTCGTGTTTGTCGGCGTTCTTGACCGTGATGTAGACTCCACCTTCGGTTGGGACAGGAATTTCTGTTGCCAAGCGCGCTTTCAGATAAGCTGCGGCTGCGCGCTTATGGCTTCCCATTACTTCTCCAGTACTCTTCATCTCTGGCCCTGGGGCGGGGTCAAGGCCTCGTAATTTGATGAAGGGGAATACCGGTGCTTTGACACAGACAGCCTCACTCTGAGGTTCTGGGAAATCAAGATTGGCTAATTTCTCTCCCATCGTTAGACGGGCTGCAATACGAGCCAGTGGAACGCCGGTTGCTTTGGCTACGAACGGGAATGTTCGTGATCCACGTGGATTTACCTCCAGAACATACAATGTTTCTCCACGAATGGCGTATTGAATATTGAAACAGCCCTTCACTCCAAGTTGAATACCAATTTTTCTTGTCCAATCTTCAACTTGCGCTAATACTTTCTTTGAGACATTTTGTGGAGGAATAAAGCAAGTTGAATCCCCTGAGTGTATTCCTGCCTCCTCAAGGTGCTCCATTATCGCTCCAATTAGCACCTCGCTACCATCACAAACCGCATCAACGTCTAATTCTGTAGCATTACCAAGATATTCGTCAACCAATAGAGGGCGGTCTGGCGAAAGGAATGCTTCCTCCATATATGCATCTAATTGCCGGTTATTGGATAATATCTCCATACCTCGGCCCCCAAGTACGTAGGAAGGGCGAATTAAAACGGGATAACCTATCTCTTGAACCGCTTCCCTAACTCCTTCAGGAGTACTCGCAGTAGTTCCATTAGGCATCCTCAGGCCGACCCTTTTCGCAAATGCTTCGAAGCGTTCCCTGTCACTTGCTTCATCAACTGCATCTGGGGTTGTTCCTTGCATGGCTAAGTTGAGGCCCATTCCTTCTAGATGAGGGAGCCTACCTGCCAGTGGTAGAGCGAGATTGATTGCTGTTTGGCCACCAAATTGCAGTAAGATCCCATGGGCCTTCTCACGTAGCAAAATCTCCGCCGAATGTTCCAATGTCAGTGGATCAAAGTATAATCGGTCACTGGTATCAAAATCTGTGGATACTGTCTCGGGATTATTGTTAATGATAATTGCTTCATGCCCTAATTCTCTTATGGCCCCAACCGCATGGACACAACCGTAATCGAATTCTATTCCTTGTCCAATCCGAATAGGCCCACTACCAACCACAACAATGCGTTGCTTTGTGAAATCATCGATTCCTGGAACATGATCGATTCCAGTTGGAGCCGAGCCTCCTTCATAGGTAGCGTAGTAATACGGAGTGACAGCGGCAAATTCTGCCGCACAGGAATCTACCATTCGGAATCGTGGGTGTATCTCTAATTCGTGCCTCCTTCGCATAACTGCATCCTCATCAGAACCTTCCGGTAACGACTTGAAGCCACTTGCTGGGAAGCCAGCGAGTGCATCAGCGATGTGTAAATCTGTAAATCCTGCACCCTTCCATCTGCGCATCTCTAGTATGGGGATTTCTGATGCGCTCATCCCTAATTCTCCGGCCGCACGTATCTCAGTTTCGAGTGCGGCCATTTTCTCAAATCTATGAAGGAACCATCTAGTAATCCCCCCCGAAACATCTCGCACATCTTCTATGGAATATCCTCGTCTGAATGCCTCAAATAGAGCCCCCATTCTTCTATCACTGGGAATTCTCAACCAATCAATTAGCATAGCTTCGGGTAATGGTTCACTTGCCCTTTCATCCATGGTTTCTCCACCTGAAGCATCGGCCATAGTGAGTGGCCTTGGATGGGGTTGACCATACTCAAGGCTGGCCCAAGCCTTCAGGAAAGCCTCCTCAAAACAACGACCTATTGCCATTACTTCGCCAGTAGATTTCATCGAAGTCCCAATAGTTCTGTCGGCTGTTCTGAATTTATCGAAAGGCCATCGAGGAATTTTAACAACACAATAATCCAGTGTTGGTTCGAATGCAGCAGTAGTGCCTTCACCGGTTATTGGGTTAGGTAATTCATCTAGCGTGTAGCCTACAGCAATTAGCGCTGCCATTCTAGCGATTGGGTATCCTGTTGCCTTACTTGCTAGTGCTGAAGATCTTGAAACTCTCGGATTAACCTCGATTACCCTATATTCTCCAGTCGATTGTTCGACTGC
>CESQ01099004.1_pt1 | contig 10540 bp, 8 predicted proteins | sample 361401 | NCBI WGS metagenome assembly CESQ01 (sample SAMEA2622119, study PRJEB7988) | marine metagenome | isolation source: saline water (ENVO:00002010), including | reverse complement strand
TTCTCTATCCTGGAGCCTATCAACTAGTGCTTGTTTTAGCCTATCTACGAATATTGTGTTTTTATTCAAAATATTGATTTTTTCTCTAAATACTCTCATATCATCCTCACTAAAGTTTTGAGATGTTTTCATAAATTCCTCCCCTAAAACAATAGGTGATTTATTAATTTCTAGTAGTTTTATTATCTTCTCTTTACTCTCCATGAGTGAAATTAAGGCAGTACTTTTTGAATCAATATATTTTTCAGGATCATGAGTCAAATCAAAAAAACTCAGTTCTTTCTGTCGTTCAGGATTCTCTGATAAAAAAGAAATGGGTGTAAACCCATGTGATGGATGTGCAGGTGCTCTGAAAAATATGTCATTGGATTCTAAATATTGCACAAAATTCGTTGGACTACTAATTTTCATACAATGATCCCAAAAATCTGGTGAATTCTGTTTAATGATTTTTGAGAGCCCTACTGTTGCGTGCACATCGCTCATTGCATCATGAGCCTGTTCTTGCTCGACTTGATTCGCAATAGCTAAATACTCTAGCTTATAACTCTCTTTTTGTGTGTTTGGGTTAAGACCTAGATCAATTATACCAGGTCTAAATTGCGTCAATGCTAATATAATATGATAGAGATCTGCCCTTCGATTATTGTTTGTATTTGTTAAATAAGGGTCATATAAAGACTGATATAAGCTTTGTCTTAAAACTGCCTCATCAAAGAAAAGGCTATTATAGCCAACGAAAATGGCTGGTGACCACTCTGTAAACTTATGATGAACCTTGTCTATCATTTCATAAAACGACTGACCATTCTTTAGTGTTTCAATATCAATTCTATTAACTAATAGTGCTGCAGGGTGGGGGACGATACCATCTTTTAATTTACATGTCTCATTCAAAGTCTCTACAATTTCAAATTCATCATTTACATATGCTGCTGCTATCTGAATTGGCTGATCAAAGTACCTGTTTGTTCCTGATGTCTCAAAATCATAAAAGACATAATTCATTCTACTCTCTCCATATTTATGTAGTATAATCAATTATACAACATCAACGTGAAAAAAAAATATACATCATCAGATATTGAAGTTCTTAAAGGTATTGAGCCTGTTCAGAAAAGACCGGGCATGTACACAGATACCTCCAACCCTAACCACCTAGTACAGGAGCTGATAGATAATAGTGTTGATGAGGCTATCTCTGGTTTTTGTGACCATATTATTGTTACATTGCATGAGGATTACTCTATTTCTGTAGAGGATAATGGTCGTGGCATGCCTGTAGACGAACATCCTGACCATAAAGTATCTGGAGTAGAAGTAATTATGACTAATTTGCACTCTGGGGCAAAATTCTCTGAGAAAAATTACAAGTACTCAGGTGGTCTACATGGTGTCGGGGTATCTATAGTTAATGCTTTGTCTGATTCTCTTGAAATAAATGTTTGCAGAAGTGGTGATTCTAGCCAATATAGGATGTTTTTTTCCAATGGGAAAATAAAAAAGAAACTTACAAAAATAAAAAAAACATCAAAGAAAAAATCTGGGACTACAATAAAATTTAAAGTGAGTGAGGAATATTTTGATAATAATGCTGTAGAAATAGATCACCTTTCAAACATTGTTAGAGCAAAATCTATACTCCAGCCAGGTTTAAAGTTAGAGATTGTTGATGAGCTGTATGGCTCGGGCCATAATACTTATTTACAGAATGGAAGTTTAAGTGATTATCTTATTAATAATACTGGTGACTTAGAATATGTTCCTAATAAAGCATGCTCGGGTAATTTCGAATCTACCGACTTAACCATTGATTGGACATGCCTTTGGCTAGTAGATTCAAATGATACCATTCAAGATAGTTTTGTGAATCTTATACCAACCCCTCATGGTGGGACACATGTGAACTCACTCAAGACCGCGGTTGTAGAATCATTAAGAGATTTTTGTTCGAGAAAAAAATTAATCCCTAAACATATAAAGTTAATTCCTGATGATATATGGAAAAATACATCATTTATTATTTCACTGAAGATGGCAAATCCACAATTTTCTGGTCAGACTAAAACAAAACTACAATCAAACAATATTGCTTCTCTTCTTACATCAAAACTGCGTGATAATTTAGAGATTTGGTTCAATCAAAACTCAGCAACTACTGAAATAATAGCTGATTTAATTCTACGAAACGCTGAAGATCGGATTAATACCTCTTCGTCACCAAAGAAAAAGGCGTCTAAAAATATTCTCCTACCTAGTAGATTATCTGATTGCTCTTCAAGAGACATAAGCGTCAATGAGCTTTTTTTAGTTGAAGGTGACTCTGCTGGAGGATCTGCTAAGCAAGCCAGAGACAAAAACTATCAAGCCATATTACCTCTGCGCGGAAAAATATTGAATACATGGGAGATTAGTTCTTCAAAAATACTAGAATCCAAGGAAGTTAAAGACATTAGTACTGCTATAGGTGTAGAGCCAGGATCTACTGATTTAAATAAACTAAGATATGGGAAAATTTGTATTTTAGCTGATGCTGATTCTGATGGTTTACATATTGCGACACTATTGCTCGCACTATTCTTAAAACATTTTGAGTCATTGATTAAATCTGGTCATATTTTTATTGCTAAACCACCCCTTTATAGAATTGACTACAAAAAAGAGACCCACTATGTAGTAGATGATTTGGATCGAGATAAACTTTTAAAAAAAATGAAGATAAATCTTGATGATACAAACTTATCTATTACTAGATTTAAGGGTTTAGGAGAGATGAATCCTTCTCAACTTAAAGACACTACATTATCAAAGAAATCAAGAAAATTGATCTCTCTAAAATATTCAACCAAAGATAACGATCATAAAATGATGGATATGTTATTAAATAAAAAAAAATCTGCTGACAGAAAAGTTTGGTTAGAGAAAAAAGGGAATTTGGCTCATTTTGAATAAAAAACAAAAAATAATCAATGAGAAAGAATCTAAGCATGAGGTAACCTCTTTAGGTGAGTTTTCTGAGAGTGCTTATCTAAATTATTCTATGTATGTTATTTTGGACAGGGCTTTACCGAGTATCACTGATGGACTTAAACCTGTTCAGAGAAGAATTATCTATGCTATGGATCAGCTAGGACTGACTAGCCAATCTAAATTTAAAAAATCTGCTAGAACAATTGGTGATGTATTAGGAAAATATCATCCTCATGGTGATTCTGCATGTTATGAGGCTATGGTGATGCTTGCTCAAGGTTTTTCATATAATTATCCTTTAGTTGAAGGGCAGGGTAATTGGGGAACTCAAGATGATCCAAAGTCATTCGCTGCTATGCGTTACACTGAATCACGATTAACAAAGTATTCAGATTTATTTCTAAGTGATATCGAAAAAAATACTGTCAGTTGGAGTAAGAACTTCGATGGCACACTTTTAGAGCCTAAACATTTACCCTCAAAAATTCCAAATATACTTATTAATGGTAGCTCTGGTATCGCAGTTGGTATGTCAACAGATATACCATCACATAACATTGGTGAAATAATCGATGCAACAACACACTTGATTGATAAACCAAAATCCTCAATAAGTGACTTACTAAAAATAATTAAAGGCCCAGATTTTCCCACGGAGGGAGAGATAATATCAAAAGAGTCTGATTTGAATGGTATTTATAATTTTGGAACAGGGAATATTAAGTTAAGAGCGACATATTTCGTTGAAGGAAAAAATATCGTAATTAAATCAATTCCGTATCAATCACATACCACAAAAATTATAGAACAAATCCAGGATCAAATTGCTAACAAGAAGATTATTTTTATTGATAATATTTCTGATGATTCTGATCAGGAACATCCTGTTCGCATAATCATCAAGATCAAAGGCAGGTCACATAGCGTTGATGATATTATGTCTCATTTGTTTTTTTCAACAGATCTCGAAAAAAACTTGAGAGTAAACTTAAATATTATCGGAACTGACAACAAACCCAGTGTTAAAAATATACGCGAAATATTAACAGAATGGGTGAAATTTAGACTCCACTCTGTAAAGAATAAACTACAGTGGGAACTCGATAAAATTCAAGAAAGAATTCATATTCTTGAAGCTTATGTGAAAGTCTATAAATACCTCGATAAAATTATAAAACTCATCAGAACCGAGGATAATCCGAAGAAGAAAATCATCTCTTTATGTAAGCTTACTGAGAAACAATATGAAGCTATCATTAATATGAGAATTAGAAGTCTTGCGAAGTTACAAGAAGAGAGTGTTCTTAATGAATTAAAAAAACTTAAAAATGAGGAGAAATCGATAACACTCTTACTCAGTTCGTCAAATAGACTTAAAACGTACCTAAAAAAAGAATTGAATGAAATTAAGAAAGATTTTGGCAGATCAAGAAAAACAAGTATTAATGACCAAGATACCCATAAATCTAATGAGATTAAAGTATCTGTCTCAATAAGTGACTTAACAGTTATCATATCGAAAAATGGTTGGATAAAATTTCACAAGGGACACAATGTTGACATTACAAAGTTAGACTTTAAGACCGGAGATTCCTATTATCAGCATCTGCATATTAAATCTAACAGTACCCTGGCATTTTTTGATCAACACGGAATGATTTACAATATGGCTTCTGACAATTATCAAGTAAGTCGAGGACAAGGAGAGCCTCTAAGTAAATATTTTAAACTACTAGATGGAACACAGATGATAGGGATGGTTAACATTTCTGAGAAACTAAGTGTTCTTAATTGTTCAAGTATGGGTTATGGATTTATATGTGTCCATGATGAAATGTTCGTTAAGAATAAGAAAGGAAAAAAGTTAATTAATGTCAAAAAATCAAATGCGATTAAACCAATGAATGTTGATTTAGATAACGATAAATACTATGTAATCATTACAAGTGAGAACTATATGTTGATTGAAAAACTTAGTGAGATCCCTATCATGCCTAGAGGTAAAGGTGTAAAACTTATCAATATCCCGAAAACATCAGATGAAACCATAGTTTATATAGGTGTACTTAGACAAGACCAAGTATTAGAGTTTAGTTATACATCTAGAAAATCACGTGTAATGGACCATGCAGTTCTTCAAAACTATATAATGAAGAGAACACGTCGAGGAAAGAAAATAGAGAAAAAGTTTTTGCTTGAAAAAGGGAAAACAACCTATAATATTAAATAGGAGATATTATGAAGCGTATATTTTTCTTTATTGTTACAAACATTGCCATTCTATTGGTTCTTAGCATATTCCTAAATATGATTGGATTCACAGGTATTTTACAAAGGAATGGAGTAGACCTTGATTATGATTCGTTAATGCTATTCTCTCTTGTCTTTGGAATGGGCGGTTCATTCATATCCCTTTATATGTCTAAATGGATGGCTAAATCTATGGCTGGGGTCAAAGTAATAAAAACTCCTGCTAATGAGTTTGAGAAATGGTTCTTCGATGTTGTAAAAAGACAATCTGAACAACTAGGACTAAAAATGCCTGAAATAGGTATTTTTAATTCACAACAACCAAATGCATTCGCTACTGGTGCTTCTAAAAATAGTTCATTAGTCGCTCTAAGCACAGGTCTCATTGCTAGTATGAACAGAAATGAGGTGGAGGCAGTCATAGGTCATGAGATGAGTCATGTTGCAAATGGAGACATGGTCACATTATCTCTTATACAAGGGATAATAAATGCGTTTGTTATTTTCTTCTCAAGAGTAATTGGACATTTTGTAGATCGTGTAATTTTAAAGAATGATAGAGGTTATGGCATAGGTTATTTTTTCACAGTCATATTTGCACAAGTGATACTGGGTATTTTGGCGTCAACAATTGTCTGCTGGTTCTCGAGAAGAAGGGAATTTAGAGCAGACTATGGTGGTGCACAATTGACGTCCAAAGAGAGCATGATTTCATCACTGAGAGTTCTAGATAAAATGTCAGCAGCTAAATTACCCGATCAGATGTTAGCGTTTGGTATTTCTAATAAAGGAAGCGAAGGTACGTTGAGAAGATTATTTGCTACCCACCCACCTATTTCTCAGAGAATTATTGCCTTAGAACAGTCTGATTTATCAGAATTCAAAAATAAGCAGACTAGTTAATGTCTGATAACTCGCACATTTTAAAGAACGGGAATAAAATATTAATAGATCAGCAACCTTTTTTAATCATTGACAATGAATTCGTAAATCCTGGTAAGGGACAAGCATTTACGAGAGTAAAAATAAGAAACCTTCTAAACAGTAAAGTACTTGAAAAGACAATTAAAATAGGTGAATCAATTCAAGAAGCTGATGTTTTTAACACAAAAATGCAATATCTATATAAAGAAGCTGATAAATACTATTTTATGAATTTAGAGTCATTTGAACAAATACAAGTAGATGAGACAATAGTTTCTCAGAACTCTAAATGGTTAATTGATGGCAATGATTGTGATGTAACTATATGGAATGGCGAGATAATACAAGTATCTGCGTCCAAATATATTACCTTAAAGATTGTATCAACCGTCGACGCAATCAAAGGTGACACAGTTTCATCTACTTTGAAAGAAGCAACTGTTGAAAATGGGGAGACCATAATGGTGCCTATATTTATAAAAGAAGGCGAGAGTATAAGAATCGATACAGAGAATGATACCTACGCATCAAGAGAGAAGAGTGATGAGTAATATAAAAGAGAGAAGGCAAAAGGCTCAGCAGGAAATCCAAGACTTTAAGGTTAGGAAAAATGCACGTATCATAGCGGTATTATTTTGGTTTGCATCAAGCATGTACATTTATTCAAACGATGTTGGATTTGCAGATGTTTATTCCTGGAAGCCCTTTGTATTTTTTATTTTAGGACCCATATTTTCAGCTATTGTATTTGGGAATATAATATTTTATTCTCAAAGACTTATAGAAAAAGTTGTTATTCGAATCTTAGAAGCATCGAGACCTCAGCTCATACCTATTTTAGTTATTATAATATTTTTCTGTTTCCTCATCGCATTATTCTTAATCATATTTGAATTTGCAAAAATACTACAGTATTTGCTCCACTAAAACTATTGATTATCTGAAAATACTTTTCTTATTACTGGCATGTTTTTCTATAATAGATTTTGAAATGTCTCTAGCTTTTTGAGATTTCTTTACTTTCCAAATTTTATCTCGAGCAATTCTAGTAGATGTAATATTATCTACAATTAAATCTGAATAAGTTTTCCCACTATCATAATCACAACATTTCATTTCAATAGGTGACATTTTCCATGGTTCATGAATATATTTTGATGGAACGTTTTCAAGCTCTGGGACCCATTTTTTAATAAACTCTCCTTGAGGATCATGGTCTTGTGATTGCTTGACTGGATTATAGATTCTTATGGTATTGATTCCAGTTGTGCCTGACTGCATTTGAATTTGAGAGTAATGAATACCAGGCTCATAATCAGTAAATAACCTCGCTAGATGTCGACTTGTGACTCTCCAGTCGAGCCATAACTGATATGATGCAAATGATATCAACATTGCTCTCATTCTAAAATTTATCCATCCATTTTCGATTAAATAGCGCATACATGCATCCACGAAAGGGAACCCTGTTTTTCCTGATTTCCACGCATCAAAATATTTCTCGTTGAATGAATTCTCCCTTAAGCCATCAAATGCTGAGTTAAAATTTGTGTTCTCAATTGAGGGTAAGTCATAAAATTTTTGTATAAAATGACAATGCCATGCTAGCCTACTTTTAAATGATCTTAATGACCTCTGCTTGGCTATAGGTATCTGTTTTTTAAGTTCGCTTATTGTTTTTTTGTAAATGCTCCGTAAAGATATTGTTCCATAAGTAATATGAGGACTTAAACGAGAACAAGAGCTTTCTGCAGATATCGGAGATGACATTTGAGATTGATAATTTAACCCTCTTTCAGATAAAAAACTATCGAGCAACATTCCAGCAGCACTAGAGCCCTCTACCTTGTTATTAGTTTCTCCAGTAAAAATCTGAATCTTATCAGGAATTTTATCGTTATAGTCATAAACAAAATCAGCATGGGTTTCTTTCAGTTCTTCAGTGCTACTATTCATAAATTTTTTCCAGTCTCTAGACCATGTTGATCTATCTCTTTTGTTTAATTGGATTCCAAATTGTTCATAAATTTTCCATTCAACTGTTTTTTCACAAAAAAGTTTTTTGCAGTTTTTTTCAATAGTTTGTACTGATAATTCTTTAAATACACGATTGCTGTGGACTGACTTCACATTATATTTATCAATTAAACTATTGAATACCTCCACTGTATCACCATAATAAATGTTGAGTCTTGTATTGAGTCGTTCATGTATTTGATGTTTTAGATTCTCTAAAGATTTGATGATGAATTTCTGATGAAAATTACTAGTTGTTTCAGCATTAACGACTTTCTCATCAAAAATATAAACTAATATCACACTCTCACTTTTTAAAGATGCATATAATGCTGTATTATCTGAAATTCTTAAATCGTTCCTGAACCAAAAAATATCTGTCATTGCATCAGATTACAATATTCGAAATAATTTTCTAGCTTATAAAATGTAAGGTTTAAACTTACACAAAAATAAATATTCAAAAAAATCATGCTAAAATATCGATATGACAATTGGTTGTGCTAACTCATTATTACTTTTAAATGCTATTGTAGTATCAATAGGAGCTTATTATTTCTATTTTAAAAATTTAGACATAGCGTGGCTTGCGTTGTTCTTCTTTTTAGCGATAGGCTCAAGTGGAGAAATCCTTTTAAGTGGCCGCTGTAATTGAATTATAATTATAAAATGGTCATCCCAAAAAAGAAAAGTTGTTATATTTGTTCGTCATCTGATCAAAAAATTCTATTTAGATGTAAATATTCTTCAAATAATTGGGTATTCCTATGTAAGAAATGTCAATCAGATACTAAGAAAGAATACACGACCACGTATATTTATGGCGGGACATGGAAAAGAAAATAACCCCTAATTAACATAGAAGCAAAAATTTAATTATTCTTGCTACAAAACAATATCGATGTCATGCAAATTTAACGTAAGAATTGACAAAATAATTATTACTATTACTTGAAAGATATGAGTCTTGAGGTTTTAAAATTTGAGTATTTTTAAATAACTTTTACTTTAATTGCCTTAGGGCCACGTGGACCATCTTCAGTTTCAAATTCAACTTTATCGTTCTCATTAATAGATCCATCTACTAGATCTGTTTGATGAACAAAAATGTCTTTATCACCTTCATCAGGTTTAATAAAGCCAAAAGCTTTAGTTGAATCAAACCATTTTACTGTGCCTGTTTTCAATTGTTTCTCCTAATTTAATAACGATAGTATACACATGTCTGAGATAATTACCAATAACAATTATCCATAACTATTTTGCTAATAAAAATGCTATTTTTCAGTGCGTTACAAGTACTAACCAGAGTGTTTGATATTTTTCACTTAAATATAGGCAAAAAATACCAGTCTATTTAAGGAAAATAGTAAGTATGACACCCAAGAACATGACTAATGACAATGAAAAAAGCACAGGGAGATTTTTCATGGGACCTAGACGCCAGAAATCGGTCTCCCTATATTTTAAGAATTTGCCATTAATATATGCGATTCTCCATGAACTCTTTTTTTTATTCATTATTAGATTATATACTTAAGAAAAAAAAATAAAATGCATTTACATAAAACACCCTAATTTATATAATAATATCATGGGAGTTACATCAAAAAATATAAAATATAAAAGGTTAATCCCTCATATTGCATTTGCTATTCTCTTAGCTTTGCAAACTACAGATTTATTACATGATCATCATGATCATGATCATGAAGAGACAGGACACTATTGTGTTACATGTAATTTATCAAATCTTGATATCTATTTAGATGGGGAAATTCCATACTTAATTTATAACCTTGAAATAAATTCCCGTTTATCTCATTTAAGACCTTTTCTAATAAAAGAAAAAGTCTTATCGTTTAATAACCCAAGATCACCACCATTCTCCTTTAGTTAAATCATAAATATTTAATTATTTTTAAGGAGAAAGTAATGTATAAATACATTTTTTCGCTGGCATTGCTAGTATTTTCATTTACTAGTATCGCTGACGATCTATCTGGCATCACTGTCGATTCTTCGGTATTTACTAATTCTATCGGTGAAAGTAAGTATCCATTGCATATAGTTGAAGACGAATCCATCATTGATGCTAAATCACTAGGTGAAAATTTAGAATCACTCCCTGGTGTTTCGAATGCTGATTATGGTGCAGCTATTGGCCAACCTGTCATTAGAGGCCTAGGTGGTAGCAGGACTAAAGTGATGCTAAATAATAATTCAGTAAACTCACTCAGTCATTTGAGCGCAGATCACCTGAACAATGTGAATATTGGCGAGATATCACATCTAGAAATATTAAGAGGGCCATCCTCTATTTTTGCTGGTAGTGGAGCTAGTGGTGGAATCGTTAATGTTGTCACTGATGTTATCTCAG
>CESQ01035805.1_pt1 | contig 10551 bp, 9 predicted proteins | sample 361401 | NCBI WGS metagenome assembly CESQ01 (sample SAMEA2622119, study PRJEB7988) | marine metagenome | isolation source: saline water (ENVO:00002010), including | reverse complement strand
CATTCCAGCATCGTGCTCTCCTTAAAACAGGTAATAACGCTGCGCCAGCGGCAGCTCATCGGCTGGCTCGCAGAGCAGCTCAACGCCGTCGGCCTTGACCACGTAGGTCTGCGGATCAACGCTGATGTCCGGCTGATAGTCGTTCAGTTTCATATCGGCCTTGCTGATGTTACGGGTGTTGCGCACCGCTTCCAGCCGACGCTTGAGGCCCAGTCGCTCGGCCACGCCGCCATCAATCGACGCCTGCGATACGAAGGTCACACAGGTGGTGTCCATGCCGCGGCCGAAGGCACCGAACATCGGCCGGTAGTGCACCGGTTGCGGCGTCGGAATGGAGGCATTCGGGTCACCCATGGGGGCAGCCGCGATGGCGCCGCCCTTGAGGATCAGACTCGGCTTGGTGCCAAAGAAGGCAGGCTTCCACAGCACCAGGTCCGCCAGCTTGCCGACCTCAATGGAGCCGACAACGTGACCGACGCCCATGGTGATGGCCGGGTTGATGGTGTACTTGGCAATGTAGCGTTTGACCCGCGCGTTGTCGGACCAGTCGTCATCCTCCTCCAACGGGCCGCGCTGCACTTTCATCTTGTGCGCGGTCTGCCAGGTACGGGTAATCACCTCACCGACGCGGCCCATGGCCTGCGAGTCGGAGGAGATCATGCAGAAGGCACCCAGGTCATGCAGGATGTCTTCAGCAGCGATGGTTTCGCGGCGAATGCGCGAGTCGGCAAAAGCAACGTCTTCGGCAATGGCCGGATCAAGGTGGTGACAGACCATCAGCATGTCGAGGTGCTCATCGACCGTGTTGATGGTGTAGGGCCGCGTCGGGTTGGTCGAGGACGGCAGCACGTTGGACTCGCCACAGGCCTTGATGATGTCCGGTGCGTGACCGCCACCAGCGCCTTCGGTGTGGTAAGTGTGAATCACCCGGCCGTTGATGGCCGCCAGGGTGTCTTCCACAAAACCGGATTCGTTCAGGGTGTCGGTGTGGATCGCCACCTGCACGTCGAAGGCATCGGCCACACTCAGGCAGCAGTCGATCGCCGCGGGGGTGGTGCCCCAGTCTTCGTGCAGCTTCATGCCCATGGCACCGGCCTGAATCTGCTCTTCCAGCGGGTCCGGCAGACTGGCGTTGCCCTTGCCGAGAAAGCCCAGGTTCATCGGGAAGCATTCGGCGGACTGCAGCATTTTGCCAATGTGCCAGGCACCCGGCGTACAAGTCGTGGCGTTAGTGCCAGTCGCCGGCCCGGTGCCACCACCAATCATCGTGGTGACGCCCGACATCAGCGCCTCATCAATCTGCTGCGGGCAGATAAAGTGAATGTGCGCGTCGATACCGCCAGCGGTGAGGATCATGCCCTCGCCCGCGATGACTTCGGTACTCGGGCCGACGATGATATCGATACCGGGCTGGATGTCCGGGTTACCGGCCTTGCCGATGGCCTGGATGTTGCCATCCTTGATCGCCACATCGGCCTTGATCACGCCCCACCAATCCACAATCAGGGCGTTGGTGATGACGGTATCCGGCGTCTCGGCGCGGGTGCGCTGGCTTTGGCCCATGCCATCACGGATGACCTTGCCACCACCGAACTTCACTTCTTCACCGTAGCGGGTCAGATCCTTCTCGACGCAGATCCACAACTCGGTATCACCGAGGCGGACGCGGTCGCCGGTGGTCGGGCCGTACATTTCCGCATAGGCCTGTCTGCTGATTTCCATTGCTCGCTTCTCCCAATCTGTTCAGAGACTGCCCATGACGTCGCCACGGAAGCCATAGACCTTGCGTTCACCCGCCAGCGCCACCAGTTCTACCTCGCGGCTCTGGCCCGGCTCGAAGCGCACCGCGGTACCGGCAGCGATGTTGAGACGAAAGCCGCGTGCCGCGTCGCGATCAAACTGCAGCGCCGGGTTGGTCTCGGCAAAGTGATAGTGGGAGCCAACCTGCACCGGGCGATCACCCGCGTTGGCAACGCTGATCACCAGCGTTTCGCGGCCTTCGTTCAGTTGCAACACGCCGGGGCGGGTCTGCACTTCTCCTGGAATCATGTTGGGCTCCTCACGGAATCGGGTTGTGAACGGTGACCAGCTTGGTGCCGTCCGGAAAAGTGGCTTCGATCTGCACCTCGGCCAGCAGCTCCGGTACGCCTGGCATGACCTGCTCGCGGGTCAGCAGCGTGCGGCCATAACTCATCATGTCGGCCACACTGCGGCCGTCACGTGCGCCTTCCATGATGGCGGCGCTGATATAGGCCATCGACTCGGGGTAGTTCAGCTTGACGCCACGGGCCAGCCGGCGCTCGGCCAGCAGCGCAGCAGTGAACAGCAGCAGCTTGTCTTTCTCGCGGGGTGTCAGCTCCATGAAGAGGGCTCCGTCTCAAGTGTTCCAGATGCGTGGTGCACAGGGTTCACGGCCGTTGATCAACGGTCGCAGCTGCCGCCACAAACGAATAAAGGTGTTGCGTGCATGCTCGGCATGCACACCCAGATAACGGCCAATCAGCAGCCCGTTGCGCTGAGTCAGCGCCAGCTCGGGGCAGTCGGTCAGGCTCTCGCGCAGGTCATCCATCTGCTGTCGGTCCAACTGCACGGTCGCCAGCCAGGTACCGCTGACGCCACAGCCGCCAAGGCCCCAGCGCGCTTCGAGCAACGGATCGCCGCCGACAAACTGGTTACGTTCGATGTAGATCGGGCGGCCATCGCGCCAGACGTCGAGGCGCTGGTCTACCTGACCATAGCTGAAGCCCTCTCCGGCTGCCGGGCGCCCCAAGCAAAGCAGGTCCCAGGCAACGCAGCGGGCGTCTGCCGCCAGATCGATACGGGTAATCATGCGGGCATTGCAGCCCTCAAAGGCGATGGTGTCCTGCGGGAGGTATTCCAGGCTGCTGCCTTGCGCCAGCGAAAAACGGTTGTGCTGCACCTGCAGCGTGCCGTTGTCGCGAGCGCGGTAAAACTTGCCGGAGGACGGCGTGGTTAGCACCGCGCAGGCATCCTGCTGCATGTCGGCCTGCAGACGCAGATTATCGCCACTGACCATGCCGCCGGGCGGGTGAAGAATATACAGGTGCGGACAGTCCACCCCTTCCGGAGTAAACGGGCGCTGCACGCGCAGCGGGCCGCGGTGACTGGTATAAGCGAGCTGGGTGCGCGCGCCAGAGCGAGCAAAACCAAGCCGTAGCCCTGCCTGCCAGTTTAGTGCGCTGTCGTGCTGCTCAAGGTGCCAGGCGTGTGTCATGCGTCCTCTGTTCCAACCGGTAATCGTGGTTTACAGAGCAAGTGCCATGCCACCTGAGCGCTACCGGATTCCGGGAGACGCACGAAGACGGCGCACAGACCAATGCACCAAATTAATGCATTGACCATTTGGACAGCTTTGCACTGCACCGCTTTAGCGCACAATTAGACACACTCCCTACCTTGTAAGTAAACGCCAATCTGGTAAGGTCGGGAGGTCGGTGTTCTGCCGACGTTTTCCTATTTATTTTTTACCCAACTCTGCTCAAGGAGTAATGCCGTTCGCCATGAACAAATCCCCTGCCATCGTCATGACACGTCTGGATGTACAACGTCTGGAAAAAGTAATGGCCGATATACCGGCCCCACTGGAAATGCTCGAAGCGCTGGAAGACGAGATGCTGCGCGCACGGGTCATCGGCCACAAGCAGATTGCCAGCGACGTAGTCACGATGAACTCAACGGTGCGGTTTGTGGATCAAGCCAGTGATCGTGAGTTTGTACTCACGCTGGTGTATCCGGATCAGGCGGGCCGCCCCGGCACAATATCAGTGCTCGCCCCGGTCGGCATGGCACTGCTCGGACTGAAGATCGGTCAGAGCATCAATTGGCAGGGCCCTGCCGGGCGCCCGCTGCGGCTTAAAATCATTGATGTGATCTATCAGCCGGAAGCCAGCGGTGACTTCCATCTCTGAGTGATTGCACCTGCACGGGGCAATGCACCCTATCAGGGCGTCTCTTCGCTGCGCTCGTGTGACAGCTCGAGCGCAGCGCGGTCAGTCCACTCTTCACTGAGTTCCGCCTTGACCGAGACACCCAGCTCCTTGAACTCGTTAACCTGCTTGACCAAATTCCCGCGCCCATCAACCAGTTGATCCCGCGCCTTGCGATAAGCCTGTGAGGCTTTTTCCAAGCTGCCCTCGATGCCATCCATGCTCGCCAGAAAGGTGCGCAGCTTGTCGTGAATCTTGCCCGCCCGCTCGGCCAGCTCGGCGGTATGGCGGTTCTGGTCTTCAAAGCGCCAGAGCTGACGCACGATGTTCAGACTGGTGAGCAGCGTGGTCGGGGTAGCAACCAGCACATTCTGCTCAATCGCCTTTTGGAACAGGCTCTCATCGGCCTTCAGCGCCTCGACGAAGGCTGATTCGATGGGAATAAACATAAACACCATCTCCGGCGCGTTTAGCCCCGGCAGCTCGAAGTAGTTACGGTCCGACAGTTCGCGGATGCGGTCGCTAACCGACTGCACATGCTCGCTCAGGGCAATGCGCCGCTCAGCCTCGTCCTCGCTGTTGATATAGCGGGTGTAGGCGTTGAGCGACACCTTGGCATCGATGATCAGGTGTTTATCCTGCGGCAGGTAGACCAGCACGTCCGGGCGCTGACGTTTACCCTCGGCGTTGTTGATGCTGACCTCGCGCTGGAAGTCCTTGCCGGCACGCAGCCCGGAGCGCTCCAACACGTTTTCCAGAATCAGCTCCCCCCAGTTACCCTGGGTCTTCTTCTGGCCACGCAGCGCGGTACTCAGATCATGGGCTTCCTGAGTGATCTGGCGGTTCAGCTCTTTCAGGTGATTGAGCTCCGCAGCCAGGGTAGCCTGCTGCTGGGTGTCCTTGTGGTGAATATCCTCGACCTTGGCGCGGAACTGGTCGATCTGCTCGCGGAAAGGTTTAAGCAGCGCATCCAGTGACTGCTGACTGGTCTGCGAAAAAGCCTGCCCCTTGGCTTCGAAGATCTTGCCGGCCAGTTGCTCAAACTCCATTTTCAGCTGCTCACGGCTATCCTTGAGCAGTTGCTGCTGTTCAGCAAAGTGCTGCTGGCGTTGCTCCAGCGAGCTTTCCAGCGTGGAGTGACGCACCTTGAGTTCTTCGTACTCGTGCTGCACGGCATCCAGACGCCCCTGCAGCCGCTGACGCTCGCTGCGCAGCTCATCCAGTTGCCGCCCCTGCTCTGCTCCCAGCGTTTGCGCGCGCTCGGCCTGCAGTTGCCAATGCTGTTGCTGAGCTTGCTGTTCGTTGAGCCGGGATTGCAGACTCTGCTGTTGCTGTCGCAACTCGGCTAGCGACTCCTGCAGATGCTCGATCCGGGTCAGCTGCGCGCCACGCTCACTGCCCTGCTGGTGCAACTCCAGCTGTGCTTGCTGCGCCGCCATCTGCGCCTCGCTCTGTTTCAGCTGAGCCTCGGACAGCTGCTCCTGCAAGGCAGCGCTGCGGCGCATCAGCAGCCAGGCAGTGAGCCCCCAGCCAGCCAGCAGGGCAAGTGAAATCAGTGGCAACAACAGAGTCAGATCAAGCGCGGGCATTCAGTTCTCCTTTAACAGCGGCCATTATCCCTGTGCGCGCGGTCGAATGTAACCGCCCTCAGCGACTGCGCAGCGAACCCAGCAGCCCACGCACGATTTGCCGACCAAGCTGCGTGCCAATAGAACGCATCGCACTGCGGCCAAAGGACGTGATCATGTCGGTCACTTCATCAGCCATGCTCTTCTCCTTGCGCGCTCGTCCGCTGCCCTGTGTGCGCGTCTGCGGCTTTTCTTCAGACAACGAGCGCTCCGCCTGTTTCTGCAATAACTCGTAGGCGGACTCACGGTCCACCGCTTCGTCGTAGGCGCCCTTGAGCGGTGAGGCTGCGATCATCGCAGCGCGCTCGGCGTCGGTGAGCGGCCCCATCTGGCTGTCCGGCGGTCGCACCCAAATCTGCTGCACAATGGACGGCGAGCCCTTCTCGTCCAGCACCGACACCAGCGCCTCACCCACGCCCAGCGCGGTAATCACCGCTTCCGTATCCAGTGCAGGGTTGGTGCGAAAGGTCTGCGCTGCTGCACGCACAGCCTTTTGATCACGCGGGGTAAACGCACGCAGCGCGTGCTGAACCCGGTTGCCAAGCTGCGCCAGCACGGTGTCGGGCAAGTCCAGCGGGCTTTGCGTGACAAAGTAAACACCGACGCCTTTGGAGCGAATCAGCCGCACGACCTGTTCGATCCGGTCAAGCAACGCCTTGGGCGTGTCGTTAAACAGCAGGTGCGCTTCATCAAAGAACAGGACGAAGCGCGGCTTGTCCGCATCCCCCACTTCAGGCAGTTGCTCAAATAGTTCGGACAACAACCAAAGCAAGATGCAGGCGTAGCCCAGCGGGCTTTCCCGGTACAGGCGCTCGGCATGCAGGATGTTGACCACGCCCTGGCCGTGTTCATCCACCTGCAAAAAATCATCCAGCGCGACAGCAGGCTCGCCGAACAGTTGCTCACCCCCCTGCTGCTCCAAGCGCAGCAAGGAGCGCTGGATGGCGCCCACACTGGCCGGGGAGATATTGCCGTAGCGCGGGCCCAACTCGGCACGCTGCTCGTGCACATGATTGAGCATCGCGCGCAGGTCTTTCATGTCCAGCAGCAGCCAACCCTGATCGTCAGCAACGCGGAACAGAATGTCGACGATCCCGCTCTGGGTTTCGTTCAGCCCCAGCAGGCGCGACAACAGCTGCGGGCCCAGCTCGGAAATGGTCAGGCGCAGCGGGTGCCCTTTCTCGCCGTACACATCCCAAAACACCGCCGGCGCGCCTTTGGGCTCAAGCGCCTCGATGCCCACCCGTTGGGCGCGCTGCTGCAACTTTTCAGACACCACGCCCGGTTTGGCGATCCCGGAAAAGTCGCCCTTGATGTCCGGCACCAGCACGGGCACACCCTGCTGGGAGAAGGCCTGCGCCAGCACCTGCAGGGTGATGGTCTTGCCGGTGCCGGTGGCCCCGGCAATCAGACCATGTCGATTGGCCATGCGGGGTTGAATCGCAACAGCGGCAGTGGCGTTGGCGCCAATAAACAACGGGGAAATGGTCATCTGCACCTCTCCTTGAGACCGGGGCTCGTACTCCGTTCGCATTATGTACCAGGGCGCTCACGACGCAAGCACAGCGGGCTTTAAGCTGACTGCACAGTCATTCTCGCGCTCCCCCATTAGGGGGGGATAAACCACCCAGTCATCCGCTTAGAGTCGATCACAGCGATGTTTGATGGACGGCCAGCGCCTGCTGTCAGCCCGCGAGGTTCCTCAATAACAACAAGCGCTCGACGCGAGGACAGACATGAAAAGCATAAAAACAAAAACCATCGTGCAAAGCAGCCTCAAGCCCATGGTCGTCGCCATCGCCATGGCCGCCGCCCTGCCCGCCCACGCCGTACGGTTTGATATTGGCGAGCTCGAGGGGCAATTCGACTCCAGCATTTCAATAGGCTCAAGCTGGGCTACTGCGAGCCCGGACAAAGACTTCATCTGGGCAAACAGCGGCGGGAACGCTAACGCGGCCAACACAGACGACAATAGACTCAACTTCGACAAGGGTGACGCCTTCTCGACCATCTTCAAGGGTATCCATGACCTCTCGCTGCAATACGGCAGCACTGGGGTTTTCCTGCGCGGCAAGTATTGGTACGACTTTGAGCTCAAAGACGGCCACCAAGACCTGTACGACATCAGCGATGACAACCGAAAAACCGCCGCGAAAGGGTCGGGTGTCCAGCTGCTTGATGCCTTCCTGTATCACAACTACTCAATTGGCGACATGCCGGGCTCAGTGCGCATCGGCAAGCAGGTAGTGAGCTGGGGTGAAAGCACCTTTATCCAGAATGGCATCAACAGCATCAACCCGATTGACGTAGCTGCTTTCCGCCGTCCAGGTGCCGAAATCAAGGAAGGCCTGATTCCGGTCAACATGCTCTATCTGTCCCAGAGTCTGACAGACAATCTGGGTATGGAAGCCTTCTACCAGCTGGAGTGGGATCAAACCGTTATCGACAACTGCGGCACCTTCTTCTCACCGAGCGACACCCTGGCTGACGGCTGCTATCAGGTCGGCGTTGGTGGCAGTCAAAACGGTGCCAACGGTGACCCGACCTTTGTCTACGTGCCACGCGCTGGAGATGTGGATGCCAAAGACGAGGGTCAGTTTGGCGTCTCCTTTCGTTACTACGCCGAGCAACTCCACCAGACCGAATTCGGGCTGTACTTCATGAACATTCACAGCCGTCTACCAACCTACAACACCATTTCAGGTGGCGGCCAGACGGTGATCGGAGCAGAGCCGAATTCTCAGACCGGGCAAGTTGATGTAGCTCTATTGGGCAACTACTTTCTCGCCTATCCCGAGGATATTCGCATCTACGGCATGAGCTTCCAGACCAACCTGGGCGGCACCGCATTGTCCGGTGAAGTCAGCTACCGCCCTAACCAGCCAGTACAGATCAGCTCAAACGACCTGACCGGCGCCGCGCTGGGCAACAGCGCCACACCACTCACCACCAGCGGTCATGTACCAGGCGCGGTTCTTGGGGTACCGATTCCGGCCGGCACTGTCATTCAAGGGTACAAGCGCCTGCCAGTTACCCAGGCTCAGGTGACCGCTATCCGTATCTTCGACAACGTCTGGGGTGCGCGCAGCATGACGGTCATTGGTGAGGTCGGGTACAACCACGTCAGTGGTATCAAGAAAGGTATTAACGAGCTTCGCTACGGACGCGACTCGCTCTACGGCTCCGGACCACTTGCGGTGCCCGGTGTGTGCGAGGGCCTGAACGCTGCCGATCCGTCCGAGTGTACCTATGACGGCTTCTACACCAGCAGCTCATGGGGTTACCGCGCACTGGTCAACATGGAGTACGACGGCTTCGCAGGCATTGCACTCAAACCCAGCTTCGCGTTCTCCCACGACGTAGATGGTACCGGGCCGAATTTCGTCGAAGGTTCGATGGCTGCCAGTGTCGGCCTGACCGGCGTGTACAACAACAAGTACAACGCCAGCATCAACTACACCAACTTCTTCGGTGGCGATTACAACCCCAACACCGACCGTGACTTCGTCGCCCTCAGCGTCGGCGTTAACTTCTAATAAGAAACGGAGCAAGCGATGAAAATAATGAAAAAACGATCCCTGCACCTGCTTGGCGGTGCCCTGCTCAGCACCCTGGCGCTGTCGGTCAGCGCTGCCGTCTCCCCCGAGGAGGCCGCCAAACTGCAAACGACCTTGACGCCCATGGGCGCAGAGCGCGCTGGCAACGCCAGCGGCACCATTCCGGAATGGACCGGTGGCATGGCTACCGACGCTGCAGCCGTTGACGGCGATGGCTTCTTTGCCGACCCCTTTGCCGGCGAACAGCCGCTGTACACCGTGACAGCGGCCAATATGGATCAGTACGCAGAGCTGCTGACCGCTGGGCAGAAGGCCATGATGCAGCGCTATCCGGACACCTACAAACTGCGTGTATTCCAGAGCAACCGCAGCGCCACCGTACCCCAGGACGTGTTCGATGCCGTAGCGCGCAACGCGGTCAACACTCGCCTGGCCGAAGGGGGCAACGGCCTGGAGAATTTTGATACCGCCTACCCCTTCCCCATCCCGCAGAGCGGCGTTGAGGTTATCTGGAACCACATCACCCGCTACCGCGGCGGCAGCTTCGAGCGAGTGATTGCCCAGGCCACACCGCAGGCCAACGGCTCCAACACCATGGTCATCCTGCAGGACGCCTTCAGCTTTGCCACCGCGCTGACCGATTACGGCCCGAAGATTTCCGACAACCTGATGTTCTATTTCACCCAGCGCATTCTGTCACCGTCGCGTCTGGCCGGTGACGTACTGCTGGTGCACGAGAACATCAACCAGTTCAAGGAGCCGCGTGCCGCCTGGATGTATAACGCGGGCCAGCGCCGCGTACGCCGCGCCCCGCAGGTTGCCTACGACGGCCCGGCGTTCAGTGCCGACGGTACCCGCGTGTCGGACAACTACGATTTGTACAACGGCTCACCTGACCGCTACGACTGGAAACTGGTCGGCAAACGCGAGCTGCTGATCCCGTATAACAACTTCGCCATCGCCTCACGTGAGCTCAAGTACGACGACATCATCCAGCAGGGCCACATCAATCAGGATCTGGTGCGCTATGAAGTGCATCGCGTATGGGAGGTGGAAGCCACGCTCAAGGAAGGTCAGCGGCATGTTTATGCCAAGCGCCACTTCTTTATCGATGAAGACAACTGGCAAGCCGGCGAAATTGACCACTACGATGGCCGTGGCGGCCTGTGGCGGGTGGCCGAGGCGATTGCCCTTCAGCGCTTTGACCTCAAGATCCCGGGCTACGCACTGGAAACCTTGTACGACCTGCAGAACGGCCGCTACATGGCGCTGGGCATGACCAACGAAGAACGCAAGAACTACGACTTCAGCTTTGAAGCCTCCTCAGCGGACTTTACCCCGAACGCGCTGCGCGCCGCCGGTATCCGCTAACCCCCTGCGCTCCCCCTGCCGTTTCCGCTGCTCCGGGCGGCACGGGGG
>CESQ01063930.1_pt1 | contig 10555 bp, 11 predicted proteins | sample 361401 | NCBI WGS metagenome assembly CESQ01 (sample SAMEA2622119, study PRJEB7988) | marine metagenome | isolation source: saline water (ENVO:00002010), including | reverse complement strand
CCAATTCTATTATCATGATCAGATCCTTTTTTAAAATCATATAAATCGTTAATGAAATTTGTCAATATTTGAAGCAATACAGCAGCCAAAAGTGTAGCATAAAAAATTTGAAAATTAAATAAGTAGAATTTATAGCATAATGCCGAACATACCGTGATTGGAGCGATAGATGCAATTAACGTTTTAAATCTAATTGCATAAACAAAATATTTGATTTTTTGCATTAAGGTAATTTGGGAAATTTCTTAAAATTAGGCTTTCTTTTTTCTTTAAATGCATTTCTACCTTCCTGAGCCTCATCAGTCATATAAAAAAGCATCGTTGCATCTCCAGCTAATTGCTGTAAACCAGCTTGTCCATCACAATCTGCATTTAGCGCTCCTTTTAACATTCTTAAAGCAAGAGGAGATTTTTCTAAAATTTCTCTACACCACTTAACAGTTTCATATTCTAAATTATCGTAAGGGACAACTTCATTTACAAGGCCCCAATCTAAAGCTTTGTTCGCATCATAAAATCTGCATAAATACCATATCTCTCTAGCGCGCTTCTGACCAATAATTCTAGCCATATAAGAAGCTCCCCATCCCCCATCAAAAGATCCTACTTTAGGTCCAGTTTGACCAAACTGAGCATTATCAGCAGCTATTGTTAAATCGCATAACATATGTAAAACATGGCCTCCTCCTACAGCATAACCAGCAACCATAGCAATAACTGGCTTTGGCATATATCTAATTTGTTTTTGAACATCTAATATATTTAATCTTGGTACTCCATCATCTCCTATATAGCCTGCATCACCTCTAATACTCTGATCTCCACCAGAACAAAAGGCATCTCTACCTTCGCCTGTTAAAATAATTACACCACAGTCTTGGTCTTCTCTTGCTAAGCTAAAAGCTTCCTTTAATTCAAATACTGTTTTCGGTCTAAATGCATTGCGAACTTCAGGCCTATTTATTGTTATTTTATTAACTCCAATTGAATCACCTGATCCTTTTTCATATTTAATATCTGTAAAATCTTTAATTTTCAACCATTGAATACTCATTGTAACTCCATTGCTATTTAAAATCTATTTTTTTATAAAAAAAATATTATAAATTTAACTAAGATGAGTAATCAAAACAGATACATATTCACTTTTTTATTAATACTAAATATTCATTTTTCATACCTAAAGGGTTGCGATAGTCTAAACCCTAATAATTATGGCGATTGTGCGAATATTCTAGGTTATGTTTGGACAGGACAAGAATGTGGTGTTGTTTATGGATGTAATACAAATGGAGATGAAAATTCTTTTTTTAATACCTTTGAAGAGTGCGATTTAACCTGTAATCCTACATACCCACTAGGTGATGTTAATCAAGACAATACTATTAACGTAGTTGATATTGTTTCCTTAGTATCAATCATTTTAAATGATGGCTCATTTTTAGAAGAGGCAGATTTAAACTATGATTTAACCATTAATGTTTCTGATATTGTTTCGCTTGTAAATTTTATTTTAAATACAAATGAATCAAGAGATACTTGGCAAATTATAAATGAAGATATTATTACCCCAAAATGCTCTTTCTGTCACTATGAAGGCTCTTCATATTCTGAAACATCAAATTTAGTTTTAGATGTTAGCCAGGCTTATAATCAATTAATCAATAGGATTCCAGATAATGAGTCTGCAAAAAATGATGGCCTTCTTTTATTAAGCAATGAAGGTGGACTCCTAGGATTATTAACAAGTTTTTTTTGGGAAAAAATTAATATTACAAATGAACTACATTTTTATAGTGATCATCCACAATATGCTCAACTTATGCCTCTAGGAGGACCCTACCTAAATAATGGAGAACTAAAATTTATTGAACGCTGGATATGGGCAGGAGCACCTGAAACTGGTATTGTAGCAGACCCATTGATTCTAAACGATACATCAGAATATGAGGCTCCTGAATTTGTAGCATTAGATCTACCAATTTATGGAGTTCAGTACCATATTGAACCATTTGATGTATATCCAAATACAGAAAGAGAGCTACTTTATTATGTGCCACCAGTAAATGGGAACTATTTTATAAATAGGGTTGAAATGTCAATGGCTCCAGGGTCTCATCATTTTATTGCTTATCAATTTTCAGATGACTATTCTTTTTCAGATCCAGAACTATATGAATTGAGGGATATCCACGAACCTTATATTGATCAAACAATTTCAGGAAATCCAAATCCTGATTGGATACAAAATGTTATGACTCTGCAGCAACATATCTTTGTTTTTGGAACCCAATGGCCTTATTGGGACTATTCTCTACCTGATGGAGTTGCATTAAAATTTGATTCAAACTATGGTTTTGATTTAAACCCTCATTATTTTAATTATACAAACGAAACAATTCAAGGAGAAGTTTACTTTAATATTCATGCCATATTACCAAGTGAAGTAGAGCATGAAGCTGGAATTTTACAGCTTGGAGACAATGATATTACGCTACCTCCTCAACAAATAACAACTTTAACTGAGGTTTTTTCTAGAAATAAAATTTTAGATGGCATTAATATAGATCCTCCATCGGGATCATCTAACTTAAATATTTTTCAATTATTTTCTCATGCCCATCAATTAATGACAAGATTTGACATACTAATTTTACAACCCAATGGAGAAGAAGAGTTAATATATACTGCTCTTGACTATGAACATCCACCAATTCTAGAATTTGACCCCCCTTTAGTTTTACAAAATAATCAAAGTTTAATCTCTAGAGTCACATATAATAATACTACTGATAATTATGTAAATTTTGGATTATTTAGTACTGATGAAATGAAAATTATATTTGGTTTAGTTTACTTTGATTGAGGCCTGTTAAACTATCCTTAAATAATTAATAGATATTTTTTAAATATTATTTATATTTAGCGTCTATTAATTGATTTGAATAATTAAGGATTATATGAATAAAAAGAAAAAAATAGCAAATAAAAAACATCGCAAAACAAAAGCACGCCTAAAATCATTAAAAGTCTTGTCTATGGCAAACGCAAAAAAGAAAATAGTAAATAAAAAAGCTGAAAGTGTGCCAGCAGAAACAAAAAAACAAACTACTACTAAAAAAACAGTGGCTAAAAAAACAACAGCTAAAAAAACAGCAGCCAAAAAAAAAGTAACTAAAAAAACAGTAACTAAAAGTAAAAAATAATCAACTGAGATGTCTTTTTTTAACGTATTAAAATCTTGTGATTTTACTTCAGCAAGAAAGGGAGAATTAATAACATCTCATAGTACTATAAAAACGCCCTGTTTTATGCCTATTGGCACCTATTCAACAGTAAAAACTCTATCTGCAAATGAAATTAAAAAATTAGATTATAACTTATTACTTAGTAATACTTACCATTTATATTTAAGGCCAGGAACTGAAATTCTTGAAAAATTTAAGGGATTACATAATTTTATAAATTGGGATGGATCGATCTTAACTGATTCTGGTGGATATCAAATATATAGCTTATCTGATTTTAGAAAAATTGATGAAAATGGTGTAGAATTTAAATCACATTTAGATGGTAGTAAACACTATTTTACCCCTGAAAAGATAATTGACATACAAAGATCTATTGGTTCAGATATTATGATGGTTCTAGATGTTTGTCCAAACGCAGATGCTTCATTAAGAGAACATGAAAATGCTGTAAAACTAACAACGGATTGGGCGCAACGATGTTTTAATCATTATAAAAACGTGGGACCTAAATATGATTATCCGCAATTTGTTTCTCCTATTATCCAAGGAGGAACAAATGACAAGCTGAGAGTTCAATCAGCTGAAGAATTATTAGAAATAGATGCCCCAATGTATGCTATTGGTGGCTTAGCTGTAGGTGAACCTAAAGAAGAAATGCTAAAAACTGTTGAGCTATTAAATACTGTGATGCCTAAAAACAAACCTAGATATTTAATGGGAGTAGGAACCCCTACTGATTTAGTTCAATGCATTGGTATGGGGGTTGATATGTTTGATTGCGTAATTCCAACAAGAAATGGTAGAAATGGACAAATTTTTACTGATAATGGACCAATTAATATTAAAAATGCTAAATATAGAACGGATACTTCGTTTATAAATCATAATCATAATATATCTAAAAAATATTCTAAAGCATATTTACATCATTTATTTAGAGTAAATGAAATATTGGGGTGTAGAATTGCCACTCAATTAAATCTATCTTTTTATAACAATATTATGATAGAATCAAGAAAGGAAATAGATAGAGGAAACTTTAATAACTGGTCTAAGAAGTTCATTTCAAATTATACTCAAGAATAATATATTTATTATTTAAATTTATTTATGTCTAAAAAAAATCTAAATAAATTAAAAACTACCTCTGATATTACATTGAAATCATTCTATGGGAAGAAAAATCCAGGAGAATATCCTTTTATATCTGGCATTTATCCTAATATGTATAGAGATAAACTATGGACAATGAGACAATATGCTGGCTTTACTTCTGTTGAAAAAAGCAATGAACGATATCACTATTTATTAAAACAAGGGGTCTCAGGTTTATCCATAGCTTTTGATTTACCAACACAGACTGGTTATGATTCTGACCATGATATCGCTGATGGAGAGGTAGGAAAAGTTGGGGTTCCAATATCTACAATTGATGATATGCGAGCATTATTAAAAGATATTCCTTTAGATAAAGTCTCTATATCTATGACAATTAATTCAACTGCAATTGTTTTACTTTGTTTTTTAATTGTTCTTGCTAAAGAAAATAAAATACCCTTAAATAAATTAAAAGGGACTATTCAAAATGATATCTTGAAAGAATATATTGCTAGAGGAACTTATATATTCCCTCCAAAACCAAGTATGAAATTAGTCACTGATATTTTTGAATATTGTAGTGAATATATGGTAAACTGGAATACAATATCTATATCAGGATATCATATTAGAGAAGCTGGTGCAACCGCTGTTGAAGAGCTAGCTTTTACCTTTTCCAATGCAATATCATACACTGAAGCTGCAATTGCAAAAGGATTAGATAAAAATATTTTCACCTCACAAATGAGCTTTTTCTTTAATAGTCACAACAACTTCTTTGAAGAAATTGCAAAATTTAGAGCAGCAAGAATAATATGGGCTGATATAATGAAAAATCAATTTAATATTCAAAACAAAAAAAGTATGATGTGTAGATTTCATACCCAAACGGCTGGATCATCGCTACAAGCTAATCAAATCGATAATAATATTGTAAGAACTACTATGCAAGCAACTGCTTCTATATTAGGTGGTACGCAGTCACTTCATACTAATTCTAAAGATGAAGCATTAGCATTACCAACGGAAGAATCTGCACAAACAGCCCTTAGAACCCAACAAATACTTGCATTTGAAACTGGAATACCTAATGTAGTAGACCCTTTGGCTGGATCATATTATATAGAAGAATTAACAAGTCACATTAAAGATAAATCAATAAAACTTATCAATGAGATAAATAAAATGGGTGGAGCAATATCAGCTATTGAAAATAATTTTCAACAAAATAAAATTGCAGATTCAGCTTATGCTTATCAACAATCCATTGAAAATAATGAACAAATCATTGTTGGCTTAAATAAATTTAAAAACAATGGAAAACAAAATAATGCAATACTTTCAATTGATGAAAAATCAATTAACAATCAGTTAAAAAAATTAAAAGCATTTAAAGCAAAGCGTGATGCAAAAAAAATAAAAAAACATTTAGATTCATTGAACTCAGCAATAATCAAAAATGAAAATTTGATCCCTTCTATTATTGCTTCTATTGAAAATCATTGTACTCTTGGTGAAATTTGTGAAACAATGAAGAATCAATATGGAGAGTATATTTAATGTTCTTCACTAATTTATTACAAGCCAATATGAGAGCTAAAAAAATTAAATTTGATATGACTTATTATCCTAGAACAGAATCTACAAATAGAGATATTTGGGAAATATATGATATGACAAAAAAAAATAATTTATTTGTTATAACTGACAATCAGACTGATGGAAAAGGAAGAGGTGATCATAGTTGGATATCAACGCCTAATAAAAGTATCACTTGCTCTTTTTTACTAAAACAAATTTTTAATAACGTTAATATTCATTCATTTTTAATTCCATTAGCAATAATAAGGGGAGTAAAAAAATTTACAAATGTTAATTTAAATGTTAAGTGGCCTAATGATATTATATATAAAAATAAAAAGATTGCTGGAATTTTAATTGAAAGTAAAAAAAACAACAACAATTATTTATTTAATATTGGAATTGGGATTAATGTTAATGAAGAAATAGATGATTTTTCTAGCGATTTAAAATCAAAAACAACCTCATTAAAAATTATTACAAATCAAACAACCCAAAGAGAACCTCTTTTAGCAAACATATTTAATGAATTGGATCAATTAATAAGTAATAATGATAAAAATTCTATTATTAATGATTGGATGAAATATTGCTCTCATATAAATAAAAAAATCAGTTTCTATTATAATAACAAACTAACCTCTGGCATTTTTAAAACTATTAATCAAAATGGAGAAGCTATTATTAAAAATCAATCAAAATTACTTAATTATAGTGGCCAAATTACATTATTGTGATTTTAGCTATAGATATAGGGAACACATCTGTAAGTTGTGCGATATTTGAGAGTAAATCTATTATAAAAAGATTTAATATTAAATCATTAAAAGAGTTAGATGATAAAATTCATTATTTTAATATTAATAAAATAATTATCACATCCGTAGTACCAAACCTAACTGTTCAATACTTGGATTATTGCAAAAAAAATAATTACAAAAATTATTTAGTCGATTACCGTAGTAGTCAATTATCGCTTAAAGTAAGGAAGCCTGAAACAGTTGGTAATGATAGAATCTGTAATATATTTGCTTCCATTAAATTATATAATACCCCAACAATTATTATAGATTTTGGAACAGCCACAACATATGATGTGATTAATAAAAATAATGAATTCATAGGTGGTGCTATAGCTGCGGGGATTGAAACTTCGGCAGATTATTTAATCAATAATGCAGCTCTTTTATCAAAAACAGATTTAAAATTTCCCAAACATGTTATTGGTATTGATACTAAGGGAAATATTCAATCAGGTATAATGTATGGTGCTGTTGATCAGGTCGAAGGTATGATCAAAAGAATTAAAAATGAAAATAAATCTAAATATAAAATTATATTAACAGGAGGATTTTCTAAATTATTATCTCCATATTTATCTATTGAACATATTGTTGATATGGATCTTACATTAAAAGGTCTATACTATATCTATGAATCAAATAATTAATAGTTCATACTTTGGAGAAATTGCTGCACTCTCTGCAGCAATATGTTGGAGTATTGCAGTTATAATTTTTAAATCTGCAAGTAAATTATTATCCCCTTTTTTAATTACTGCACTCAAAAATTCAATAGCGCTAATTAGCTTTATAGTTTTTTTTTTATTATTTGATATTCCACTTTGGTATGATGGTTTTTCTAATACAGACTATATCAAAATTGTAGTAAGTGGGATTTTAGGTATGGGTATTGGTGACATACTATTTATATATGCACTTAGTAAAATTGGAGCGAATCGAGTGGCTATAATAAACTGCTTTGAACCTGCAATTATATATTGTTTTTCAATTTTAATTCTAGGTACTATACTTACTACACAGCAACTGATTGGGTTTATTATCGTAATAATATCGCTATTAATAATTTCATATGAAAATGATATTAAAGATATTAATCCTAATCTTAAAAAAAGGGGAATTACCATTCAATTAACTGCAATTTTTTTAAGTAGTTTGGGTATTGTTTTAATTAAGCCTGTACTAAGTAAAGTATCAGATTCGATTACAATTCAATTATGGGTTACAGCATTTAGACTTTTTCCAGGATTTATTGTAGCATGGCTGATATTTTTCTTTCAAAAAAACAAACTAATTCACTTACAACCATTAAGAAAATCAAGCATGATTATTAAAATGATTTTTAGCTCTGGTCTTGGTACATTTATTGCTTTAAGCTTTTGGATTATTGGTTATGCAAATATTGAAAAACCACCTATTGCAAGTATTATTGGACAAACTTCTGTTATCTTTATAATTATATTGTCATTTATTTTCCTAAAAGAAAAAATATCTAAAATGCGTATTGTATCAATATTGTTTGCTTTATGTGGAGTTGTTTTAATTACTTTAAAATAATTATTAATCTAAATTTTTGATTTTAGTATAAGGTGTAAGGGCAAATATTTTCCATTCATCATTTATTAATCTCATATGATATTGTGCTGACCCTGAATCATAAATAGTACCATCATCCTTATACCTTGAAAAGTTAGCATTAACAATTGCAATACTATCATCTATTAATCGAATATCTATCTTATTCCATTTACTATAAGAATAATATTCTGGTAAATCACCTCTGATTTTTTTATAAATTAATTTTAATTTAAAATTACAAGATGCTCCAACTGTTTTGTCTTGGAGATTGAAAGATGCCGGATAATCAAAATAATTAACAATATCTGAATAATTTGCTTGCCCAAAAGCCTCATTGTAACTTTCTAACACATCTACAATATCTTGTTTTTCAGTCGCTAGAGCTAATGAATAAAATGTAAATATATATAAAATTGCCTTAAACATTATATGTTCCTTAATAATTATTAATCTTCTGTATTATATCATCTGTAATGTTTTCAAAATAATCAATTGATTTTAAATTTTCTTTTAGTTGAGACAATTTGGATGCGCCAATTATTACTGTAGAAACATTTTTATTTTTCAAACACCAAATAATTGCTAATTGTGATGGAGAAATATTTATTTTTTTTGACAAATCAACTATTTTTTTAATCTTTGAAAAATCTATTTCACTCATTGAATCAGCCAACCATTCATATCCCTTGACTTTAAATCTGGATTTATTTGGTATTCCTTTATTATATTTACCTGTTAATAAACCGGATGCCAAAGGTGACCATACTGTTGAACCAATCTTATATTTTTTAAAAATATTTTTGTATTCTTTTTCAAATCTATGTCTATATAATATATTATATTGTGGCTGTTCCATGGATGGCCCACGTAAGTTATATTTTTCAGCACATGAAAATGCCTCCTTTATTTCACTAGAACTCCATTCAGATGTACCCCAATACATTATTTTACCTTGATGTAATAAATCATTCATCGCATATACAGTCTCTGTTATAGGAGTATCTGGATCGGGCCTATGACAAAAGAAAAGATCTAAATAATCAACCCTTAACCTGTTTAAAGCAGCATTGCACGCATCATGAATATGTTTTTTTGATAGGCCTGTTTGCGTAGGAAGTTCTCCCCCCCAAAATACTTTACTAGAAAGTATATAAGTATCTCTATTCCAATTCAGTTTTTTTAATATATTACCCATTAAAATTTCTGATTCTCCAGATGCATATGCTTCTGCATTATCAAAAAAATTAACCCCTTGATCATATGCATAAGACATACAATCTAAAGCACTTTTTTCATTTAGTTGATTAACAAAAGTAACCCATGATCCAAAGGATAATTCGCTAACTTTTAGGCCAGAATTACCAAGTTTTCTATATTTCATATTTATCCTTAATAATTATTTTTACTCCATAATGTGTACTCTGCAACTTCATTTAATTTTATGCTATCAATTTTTTGAAATCTAGAAATAATATTATTATTAGATATTGGGAAAAATTCATTTATTCCTTCTTCTAATAAATCAATGTTAGTAATATGTAAATAATCAGCTTTATTAAAAAATAATTTATACATTGATCTTCCACCAATAATAAAGACTTTAGAAATATTTCTTTTAATCAAATTATCAATACAATCTTCATAAGTTTTAAATGTTAAAATATCTAGAACTAATGTTTTAGATAATATTATATTATCTCTATTAGGAAGAGGCTTTACAGGTAGAGACTCCCACGTTTTTCTACCCATAATAATTGTAGAATTTAATGTAATTCTTTTGAAATTTTTTAAATCTTCGGATATGTGCCAAGGAAGCTTTCCGTTTTTACCAATACCACCATTTTTATCTTGGGCCCATATTAAATGAACTTCCATTATACTGCAACTGGGAATTTAATTACTGGATGATGATTGTAGTTTAAAAGCTGAAAATCATCAAACTCTAAGTTCCAAAAAGATTTTTGTTTTATCTTAAGTGTTGGCAATTGCAGTGGCTCCCTTTTCAACTGCTCCTTTAAACCATCTACATGATTTTCATATATATGAGCATCATTAATATAATGTGAAAATTCGCCTAATTTTAAATTTGTTTCTTGGGCAATCATTTGAGTAAGAGTTGCATAGCAAGCTAAATTAAAAGGAATACCCAACGCAATGTCTCCGCTTCTCTGTGTTAAATGACAATTTAATCTACCATCTGTCACGCTAAATATAAAGAATGCATGGCAGCTTGGTAATGCAATCTCA
>CESQ01201070.1_pt1 | contig 10584 bp, 18 predicted proteins | sample 361401 | NCBI WGS metagenome assembly CESQ01 (sample SAMEA2622119, study PRJEB7988) | marine metagenome | isolation source: saline water (ENVO:00002010), including | reverse complement strand
CGGCATCTTCTTAAAGCGGCGGAATTGGGCCTGCTCTGTGCGCCCGTGGTTCTCGAAACTTTGCGCGAGCCGACGGCCGGTGACGCGGAGATGGAGGCTTCCGAAGTTTTTCGCCAATGTGCGTTTTCGCTGACGATGTTGTTCGACAAGAGCGAAGCGGAACGCATGCTTGGTGCCACCGTCAAGCCCGCGGACATTCCGAGAGGAATGAAACAGGCGCTGGACCGGATGTTCGACACGGTTCAGCATTCTCCCACCGATACGTTTGAGATCGCCCAGTCCTACGTGGGGCGTGGCAACCTGCCGGACTTGCGCCGTGCGGCCTTGTCCTGGCTGAAGACTTTGGCGCGCAGGGAATCGCCGCTTCGCCCGCATGTTCAATACTACCTTGCCAAACTGTCCGCTGGTGAAGGCGGCGATCTGGTTAGTGAAGCCGATGGCCGCATGTGGCTCGGCTTCGCGGCACGAGACGGCAGAGTGCCCGAGGCGCAAAGAGACTTCGCCCTGGCGGTGCGCCGGTCGTGGAATGACAAACAGGGCCAAATACGAGGCTACGCCTGGCTTCTCGTCGCCCGGCGCAACGGGTTGGACGTGTCGGCCGAGATGCGCGACATGAGGATGGGCCTCGACGACGTGGACCTGGAGGCCGCCGAGGTCATCTCATCCGGCCTTGTTCATGGGAACTAGCCCGGTGCCGCGCGACAGCGCGAAAGCTGGGCCTCGAGGCTCTGCATCTGTGCGTCCATCTCGGTTCTCCTTTTAGATTCCGAACTTATGATGAAGGCTAACGCCTCGGCTTTTTGGCGAAGAAGGTTCACTTGCGTCTGCAGCTTTTGCAACTGAATCAGCGTGAGACCCGAACTAGCTCCCCCCACGATCGCGCCAACGGGGCCGCCCGAGGAAAGAGCGGCGATATCCTGTGAGACCGAGGGCACGGCGGCCAACTTGGCGATCTCCAATTCCGTCTGGGCAGGTCGAAGTTCTTCAAGGACAGCGGCGCGTTCGTTTTCCTTTTCGCGGATGAGGTGCGTCACCTCGCGCAGAGAATTCGAAAGGTTCTCGATCTGGCTTTCCAGTGCGGCGCATCGTTGGTCTTCGGGTCTTTTTTTCTCCTCGTTGTTGGCGTTTCGGGCTAAGACCTGGCCGAGCTTGGTCGCCGTCTCGCCGTCTCGCCGTCTTGTTTCATGATGCCGTCTTGCTTAAGGCCGTGGCGTGCCTGGAACTTCTCGATCCCTTTGAACAAGGGTTCATCGGGAAATTCCGTCATCCCATAAGAAGGCGTTTCGAATAGGCCGATCTTCTGCAGGGCCTTCTTGGTGCGCAGGGTGTCGTCCAGGTCCGCGTTGTAGTCGCGGCCTAGGGTGGCGTTCAGTTTGAAGGGGGAAATCACGTTCCGTCTCCTTGCGAAATGGTGGGGCGCATTTCGACGGGACGAAGCGGTTTGCCTGACGCTGTTCGAAACGCGCGCGAATTCCTTGTCGGACGGCATGAATGCCGTTCGGACGGGGGTTCATTGCGGGTTTTCGCAAGCGTTGTCCGCTGGTTTGCGCCGATGCCTTAGGTTGTCCGAACAGTCAGAGAGGGTCGGGCCTGGGCGGCGCGGCGGCGGGCGCACCGGAAACCAAGGTAGTGGTCAGTTTTGCATATTGACCGATAATAGGATAAATTACCTATTACAAAAAGTCAATCAAGATAATCAATTCCATCGGCAAAATCGGGCGCCGATCAAAGCCTTGCCTTAACAGGTTGCAGAGCGTAGGTTTCCGCCGCGCTGCACCCGTAGCTCAGCTGGATAGAGCGCTGCCCTCCGAAGGCAGAGGTCGCACGTTCGAATCGTGCCGGGTGCGCCATTATTTTCAATAAGTTATAGATAATTTGACTAGGCATATAACTGCCTAGCAATCACATAGCAATCACGCAGCAAGATTTGGGCCTGCATGAGTCTCAAGCGTTTCACCCCCAAGTGGACGATTGCGGGGGAGCGCTAGAAGCTTGCTTTTGATGGGGATCGTTGAACGCTACCCTAGTTGACAACAACAACGGTCTGTAGGTTTCCAGTTCAAGAGTCCTAGGTGGCCAGCGAAGTTCTGAAGTTTTATTCTCAGGCGCATTGTGTTTAAGAAAATAACGTTTCGTCATTTTTCACTTTTGGGGGGAGCTATTAATGACAAGGCTGGCACTTGTTGGGTTGTTGTCGTTTTTTCTATCCGGGTGCTTGGTTGGGAAGGCGGTACTCGACGTGGGCGTTCGGACCGCCCTGGGGCCATTCGCCTCTCAGCCAGAGCATCATCTTCCGATTATGCAGTTCAAGCCAAGTGATGACATAGAGAAAAACAAATTTTCCGTACAAGAGGATAGCAAAAAAAAGATTGTCGACATTCTTTCTGTTGCGGATGGGGTTCACTTCAATACGGTTCCAGAAGTGTTTTTTGTTATGTACCCAGAGTTGGCAGAATATCGGGGACTGCGGAAATTCGACTTCCAATTTTTTTTCAAATTAAAAAATTATTTCCAAGACAGGCCTACGAAGTTCAAACAGCATGAAAAATGGAACGTGCCCAATATCATATTTTCTGAAAAGCATGTTGATATCAGGGTGTACTTTGTTTGCCCGTCACCATTTGAGGTGACGGATTCAATAACCCTTGAGAAATGCGATAAAACTGGACTGCTTGATAAGGCAGTTAGAGACATTGAAAAATCGCATGTCGAAGCTGGAAATTTTACAAATTATTTTACTTTGGCTGATGAGAAATGGGGCCATTTCTTTACGGGTATGATTCGAGTCGAATTTGATCAAATCAAGATTGTCACAGTTTATGAGGCGAACGGTTACGATAACTACAGTTACTATATTAATGACGAAAACACTGGACTAACCATTCTGACATTCGGGTTTCCAGGAGCCGCAGCAGCAAAATCTGCTGATCTTTTTGAGCCAATCTCTAATTTACGCTATCTCAACAGCAACTAGCCCTAATGCGGGGTTGCCATCGTTTGATTATGTTGACGTGAATGGGCTGCTGATACCGAATTTAAATCCCCAATGGCCACAGAAGGTCAAACTACGTTTGTCCTTCTGCCTTCCGGCGAGGATGGGGGTAGCAACGGAAAGAGCCTTCTCGTGGACTCAGGCTGAGTTATATGGGCCCTAAGAGCCACGCGCAGCCCTGCAAGGGCGAGCATGGCGACAACGGTTGAGTTGGTAGGATGGCATGGAAGGCTCTTGTAGGCGCGAGGGGCAAAGCCCCTTAGCGATGTCTGTTTCAGGTATCTGGCTCTGTGGGCCGTTTTAAGAGTCACTGAGAGTCATTGTGTTTTTTGTGAGGGCAGAGGCCGCTTTGTCTAACATGTGAGCCAGCGACTCAAATTTGGTCTTCTGAGTCCTATCTATGGTTGGCTCCGTCCTTTTGTGTTTGATGTGTAAAAAAAGATTGGGAGCCATGAAGCTCCCAAGAGATATTAAACCGCTCTCAACTTAGCGATTTCGTCTTCGCTGAGGTTTGATGAGCCTATGAGCTTATTGAGATCATTCTTGGCTTCAATTTCCTGTTCCTTGCGGGCCGCGATACAAGCCTCGCGATACATGATCGACAGCTCATTCGTACCGTCTGTGAGGTTATCGAGGACCTGCAGCAGGTTAATCATTGAGACGCTGAACGCCTTCCAAAGTCGCATTTCTCCCTCCGTTGTTGATGGATCAATCCAAAGAGCCGAAGGCTTGAGCGTAAAAGATCGTTACCGAGGTTGACCCAGGGGGGGATATTCCGAATTTTTACCCAGGCCGGTCAGTTTACTAAGGGCCGACTTAGATTAGTAAATTCGCAATAAGCCTCGCAGCGACACCTCACATTCAACCTGGATTAGGCGTTTGCTATCAAAGCTTGCCTAATCAAGTATACTTCTGCCTTGAAGGTAGAGCGGAAGGCGCGTAGGCGTTTGTCCTAAAAAAAGGGGGGGTAACATGCGAGGACTGCTATCAATACTAATTAGCTTAATACTGATTCCATTAATTTTAATATATTCAATAGTGACTTATCCATTTTACCGTAATCGACTTGCAGATTTATCAATCCTATTAGAAATAGACGAAGAAACATGTTCGGAATTACTGGACCTCTGTGAAAAAATGGGCCTATCCCCGAATGGCGCGGGGAAAATCATTCGAGCTAACTACCTTCAAATTAACCTAAACGCCAATCAGCATCCTATAGAGAGTAGGAACCCGATTAGAGCGCAGATAATTGCTCAAATTCATATGCAGCAGAAAATGGGTTTGGGTTAGAAGGCGATCAGCGCATTAAGGGGAGATAGGTTTACGTGGCTGTTGATACCAAGCCCACTTATGTAACCCTGTTCAAATGGGGGTTTGCAGAGTGAGGTATCTCATAGGTTTAGGGTTTATAGGGGCTGGCGTAGCTGTTTACGCTGTCGCGATTACAGCCGTGATCGCTTGGTGGACATTTTGTTTCGGGACGGTAGTCGTAGGGATTTTCCTTCTGATTTTTATGCCTTACGTACTCGGTGCTCCTTTCGCCATTTTCGTGCCTGGAACAGTTTTGATTTGCCTGGGATGGGCAAAGCTGAGCGGTTGGGAGGAATAGACTTAGGGGTTAACTAGAGCCATACGCGTCCTGAGTCTCATTAAGTCAAATCAACACGGTTATCTTAAGTGACAAGTTCTTACGCTTTTGGACTGCTGTTTAGGATTCTGCCTATTGCAGCAACTAGCCAAATCATAAGCCGAATAAAGTCTAGAATTTGCGGCAATCCCTAGGGCTTTTAAAAGTGCCTGCTTTGGCAAGGGGCCTTGTTTTGCTGCTTATTGTTTTTATGAGTATGTCGTATTCAATTAAAGCCGGTCGCATTGCATCCGCACCTTCCTTCACTCGTTCCTTCGGGCTAACGCTAAGCCGCTAATTACACTCCGCTTCGCTACGTGTAATCAGCTTACCTTAGCTTGCTTAGCCCTCAGTCACTCACTCAGTCGATGCTACTGCTTGCTCCCTGGAATAGGCTAATTGGTGTTGGCTAATTGTTGGATAATAGGTTCTCTGGACGATGGGCTGGTTGGCTGGGGTTGATTGTTCCCTCCCCCGCTTAACGCCCCCCTAGATGGTATGTATAGGTGATCCGTTTCAGAACCGAGCCAGTCGAAATTTAACATCGTGACGGGTGCTAATATGGACCATACATTCCCCCCTCGGTTCTCATTTGGTCCCGTCACCATGACAATATGATCCGCTACAGAACCGCATTTTATTTTTTGGGTGTTTCTGGTTTCCAGCTTTTCCAGTCACGGGTGGCTATATGTCCTTTGTGGGATATGTCCGTTACAGCCCAAGTTGTGGCCTTACGTCCATACCAGTGACCTCGTTTGGTCATCTTGATAAAGCCCTTCGCTTCGAGCTCATTTAATCCTCGTTGCACTGTCGCCTTTCCCATAGATAGCAACTTTGAACCTTCATCGAGTGATAGGCTCAGGTCGCCATTGTTGCCTCCATTATACCGCGATCGTAACTCCACCCAGACTTTCAATGCAGCACCGCCGAGATTACGAAATGCAGGGGATCGAGCCATCGCATAAGGGATAGCAAGGTATTGTTCTTGATCGTTGCGCCCTTTGGCGTTAGGGCGCCTAAATTTTTTTCTGCCACCCATTACTCGCCACTCTTTTCAGAAGTGGATAAACGCCGGTGACTGGCTAGCCAGGCGTCTAGATCGTCGCGGTCATAAACCACGATACGCCCAATCTTGATGTAGGCGGGGCCTTCACCCGTAAGGCGATATTTCTCAAAGGTCGATTTCGAGGATGCGCAGTAAGCAGCTGCTTCTGCCGTGCGAAGTCGGAGAGATAGTTTGTGTTCTGAGGACATAACGAAACTCCATAGTTTGTTTTCAACTATGGGGAACGCTACGGATACTCATGACGAGTTTCATTAAGGGGAAAGTGGGAAATTAAGTAATTCTAGGGGGAAATGACTTTTGGTGAATTTCCCCCTAATTGCTTTCGTCTTTGGCTTTACGAATAATTGGCCCAATCCAGTCTTTTTTGATGGTGGCCGGTTTAATCTCAATGCCCAGTTTCTTTAGGTCTTCACTCAATGCAGTTGCGATTGAATCTTGGCTATCCTCTAATGAGACCTTCCCTTGCAAAACTAGTAACACAAAGCGTTCCAGCCAAAGCTCTCTAGGGCAAGCTGAGGGCCTGCCGACAGCCGAAGCATTTGGGTTCTTGGGGTCTCTTAGGGGCGCTTCCTCAATTTCCGTCTTGAGAAATGAGGTGTCAAAAAGGAAAGCTGGTCGTTCCCCTTTGCCTTCAGCGAATGCCTTTAAATCATTGCGGGTTACACGTGAGCCAGCGAAGTCGCCACGGCTTGCAAATAGGTCCCTTGAAGAATCCACGTGAAGATTGTGGTCCTGTATTGCGGTCGATAGCATTTCAAGGATTGGGGTAACCCGGCTTATTTCTAGCCGAGTTCTATCGGAAGATTGCTTAGATGGATCGACGCCTACCCAAAGGCAGGCAGCCTGATGAACCGTGAAAGTATCGACCAATGCCCAGTTTGAAAGGTCATAATCTTGTTTCTTGGGCACGAGGTTTCTCACTCAATAATCACTAAAAAATATAATGGAAGCCGATCTTCCATCATGTCAGAAGCGCTTAAGGCCATCGTGTCATTTCCTTTTAAACTCCAGAATTTCGGAATTGGCATTCCCGTCCATAGCAGCCTGTATGCTCCCTGCAATTCGATCTGCTGCGGCTTTTGCCGGATCATCCGCTATATGTGAGTACCTGGCCGTAGTCTTAGGGTCTTTATGCCCTAACAGTTTCCCAACAACCTGTAGGCCCATGCCTGCGCCTGCGCCAACACTGGCGAACGAATGGCGCAAATCATGTAGGCGAATGTCATCAAGGCTTGCTTGCTTGCGTATACGCCCCCAAGCCTTCGGCAAACCTACGTAATGCTTTTTGCCTTTCATGGCTGGAAACACATACTCGGAACCGTCTTGCATGGGTAAGTCCGCTAATATCTTCAAAGCAGGCGCTCCAAGCATAACAACCTTATGTCCGGTCTTAGAGTCTGCCAGCCGCAAGCAGCCGATATTGAAATCTACCTCACTCCATTTCAGGGCAAGAATTTCGGTTTTTCGGCACCCGGTCATTATCAGCAAGCGTATTGCCGGCACTGCCAATGGCTCAGTTTTTTCAGCTGCATTAAGAGCTTCACCTAGTCGTGATAATTCCGACGGTGATAGAAACCTCTCCCCCTTTGTATCGGGGTATCTCTTAATGCCGATTGCCGGATTATCAGGGCGTATACCTTCATCGACGGCAAAGCTTAATATGCCGCCAAGCAAGCCGACTGTGCGCGATGCCGTGCCTTTGCCCCCTGTAACTCGTGCCAAGCCATGTTTACCTGTTTTCGCTGTTACGGCTGTTTTCCCATTAGCTACGTCTGACATAAACCGACGAATGTCGTTAGCCGTCAGGTCTTTTACTCGCTTTCGACCAAGTAGGGGTTTTATGTGGCGTGTGATCCGGCCTTTGTCGGTTGCGATGGTCGAATCCTTTTTTGTATCGCAGCCTTCTTTCAGATAGGCATCGCAAAGCTCATTGACGGTGATAGCGGCCTTTTCTGCTGCTTTGGCTGTTTGTGGGTCTTTGCCATCCGCAACACTGCCAAGGAGGCGTTTTGCCTCTGTGCGGGCCTTGTTGGGCGTCCAGGGGGCTCCATGCTTGCCAATCGTAAATCGCCTTGTTGGGCTGCCCCTCCCTCCAAGCCGATATTGGACAATGTAAATTCGGTTGCCAGCCGGGGTTATTTTCAGACCAAACCCTTTTAGCTCCATGTCCCAAATAAAATAATCGCGCTCTTTGGGTCTGGCGCTATCTACGGTTCGTTTGGTGATCTTTGCTTGCATGCCATCCACTGCCTTTGTGATTGCTAGCAAGCATATAGCAATCACCAGCAATCACACAAGCTGCAACGTCAGGAAAGCAATGGAGACATAACTTGCTGTATTAAATGCAAAAAATTACTCAAGGAACCTTGGTATTTTATATACCACCGCCCTCCGAAGGCAGAGGTCGCACGTTCGAATCGTGCCGGGTGCGCCATTCTTCCAATGACTTAACCGACATTTGCCGCTGGCTCATTCTCAGGCTGTGCCCGATTTGTGCCAAAGGCTTCCAGCGCCGCAATTGCCGTTTCCTGGAAGTCCGGCGCTAGGTGCGCGTATCGTTGAACCATCGATACGCTCTTGTGGCCCGTCAGATGCATCACCTCGTACAAGGAAACACCCTGCTGGACGAGCCGCGAGGCGAAGGTATGCCTCAGATCGTGAAAGCGGACATCATCTAAACCCGCTTTCTCCCTGGCCCGCTGGAACGATGTTTTCACCTCTCGCATGGCCTTGCCGCCATAGGTGAATACCGGTCCTTCCGATTTGGGCCCTAGGGCTTCAAGGACTGCCTTGGCCCGTGACGTGAGCCGGATGGTGCGGTTCTCGCCATTCTTCGTTTTGACGAACGTGATCCGCCCGCGCCCAAGATCGACATTGCACCAATCCAGTTCCAGAAGTTCCGACCGTCTGCCGCCCGTATCAATCGCAACCGCGATAAGTGGCTTCAGGTGTTTCGCCGCCGCTAGGATCAATCGCCGTTCTTCGGCGATGGTGAGCCATCGGCAACGGCCCGGTTCCTTCCTGATCCTCGGAAAAGGAGGCACGACGGCCAAGCGGCCTTCGCGGCGTGCCTTGTTGAGGATCGCCCGGATCGTCGATAGTTCCTTCTGGACAGTTTCTCCTTTCTTCGTTTCAAGCCGCTCTTCGGCAAAGTCCTGTAACAGCACCGCCGTGATCTGGCTCAGGTTCAGCTTGCCGAACCGGTCCAGCAGGAACTGGAGCCGGTACTTCAAACTTTTTTCGTAGGACTTGGCATTCTGCCGCTGGCGTTCGTTTGCGTAACGTAGGAGGGCGTCACGAAACGGAACGTCCGGGATCTTGCCGAAGTGCCGTTCCATGAAGGTCTCCTGTTGCCATTTTGCTGCAAGGGCCTGGGCTAGGCTTTTATCGTCAGTCCGAGTGCTCTTGCGTTGGCGTTTGCCGTATTGGTCGTACCAGGTTGCCCACCAGAACGGTGAGCCTTTGCGTTTGAAGATACGCATGGTTGCCTTTTCCTCTCGTTCGAGGTCCGGGCGCTGTCGCACCGCTTATTGTCGTCGGCAAAGGCGACGATGTCCACGATGTCCCAGCGCCTGCACCGGGGCCCTAGGTCTACGTAAGTGATGCCGAGACCGGAGAACGTGTCGGCGGAGATGCCAAGCCATGCCGCCGCCTCGTCGCGCGACAAATAGCGCCGGGGCGGGATGTCGCCCTTAACGTTAAGGGCCGGGTCTTGGTTGGCGTCCGTCGTCATGGCCGAAAAGCGGTCCCGAGTTCCGTTACGTGACGCCTTAAGGCTGAACCCCCGAAATGCGGAAAACGACGTTCCGTTACGTTACGTAGGGAGCCCGCCCCTTAAGGCGCGTCATGACGGAAAGAATCGGAGAGATTGGGCGCGCTTGTCTGCCGTCCCTTAACGTTAAGGGATCGCACCGCTGCGGACGGGCTTCAAACCGCCCGAATCGCACCTATCGAGCCTTAAGCTTAAGGCTCAATCCGGCGTAACAGGCATGGCTGCACAATCGCGTTCGCGTCCTGTTACGAGACGTTGCCTTAAGCTTAAGGGGGCATATGCGGAGATGGGTCGAGTGCTGGGCGGGAGCGGTGGAGCGTTACGTTACGTTATATAAGAGGCCTACGTGACGTGACGTAGGGATTTGGAAATTTGTGGATTGGTCGAGTGATGCGTTGGTTCTAATTGGCTTGACGATAATGATGGTGGAAATCGTTGTTGCAGTACCCAATGCCATGATGATGGGCACCATGATCAGCATGATCGTCGGTATCGTGATGTGTGGGCTTTGGGCGCACTGTGGCCTTTTGCCGCAGTGATGATTTTTAAGGTTGGTGTTGGGGCGTGGCTGTGGATGGCAACATGATGTTTGTAACCGGTTACAATCTTAAATTAGTAACCGGTTACGAGATTGACATTTGTAACCGGTTACTATATATCGATTGCTATCGAATGCGCTGTAGGGCGAAAGCAATGGAACAGGCAAAACTAAAATCACGGGATGACAAATCGCTGAAGGCTCCTAAGCGATCCCGAATGCATGCGCATCGTGAAAAGCTGAAACAAGCGGGTTTGAAGCGAGTTGAACTATTTGTTCCTGAAGAAAAGGTTGATCAGCTTAAAGCATACGCGGCCAATTTGCGGCGTGGCGACGATAGTGAACGACTGCAGGATCTTCGCAAGCTGATTAAACAGGCATACAGTAAGTTCCACGCACGATATCTCGACAATATTTTTGTCGATCCAGAGAAGGCTGACTTTAGCGATGCAGCAATTGTCGCGGCAGCGTTAATGAATCGCGCTGGGTCAAATAACAACAAGGCATACGTGTTAGGCCAACAACTTCGTAAGCTTTCCCGGTAATGCCGCTAACGGGCATTCAAATAGAAGTCGCAAGGGTGCTG
>CESQ01224733.1_pt1 | contig 10607 bp, 7 predicted proteins | sample 361401 | NCBI WGS metagenome assembly CESQ01 (sample SAMEA2622119, study PRJEB7988) | marine metagenome | isolation source: saline water (ENVO:00002010), including | reverse complement strand
TCACAGATATTTCTTATTCATATCCAGATGCAGTTGACCGTTCTAAGTACCAAATGTTTTCCTCAAATACTCCTCCTGTCAATTTTAACAGGCCTGACTCATTATTTGTTACAGATGCAGTAATTGATACACAGATTGAAATCCAAATTGAAATTAGTAATATTGGGGCCAGTAATTCTCCAAATTTAGATCTAAATGTATTGATTATCCATAATGAATATCAGGATTTTGAAATTTTCAATGTCACTAACCAAGTTAATTCAATAAGAGGGCAAAGTGATGCCATATCATCATTCAAATTAATACCGACATATTCAGGAAATCACAGTATCATAATAACACCTTCAATGTCAGTTGTAGATGACAATCCTTCAAATGACATAATGACGAGAACATTTACTGTTGCAAGTCATTACTTCAATTGCGATGACCTAAGTTTATGGACTGTTGGGCAAGGATGGGGTATGAATAGTGAATCATCGTTATCACAAGGAAGCGCTTGTCATATTGGCAATGGCCAAGCATCTACTTATAGTGCAAATTTAGCAACCGATTTGATAACACCTGTATTTGATATGTCTGATGCGATATCAAACCCAAGCAGAACTAATGGAATTTCATTTTACTACACTGGCAGTTTGGCAAGTGGGGATTTTGTAAGACTTTACAGTATGAACCCAAGTAATTCTTGGGTTGAATTAGCTAGTATTACTGGAACTACGAGTAGTGATATAACCAGTTGGCAAACTTGGTCGGTAAATAATGCTGGGGCAGCATCACCGTTAATACCTACACCACAATCTAATTTTCATGCTAATTCACAATATAGATTTGGCTTTACAAGTGATGCAACAAATAATGATATTGGACTTTGGATGGATGATATTGTTATAGTTTATGACCAGCAATTACGTCAAGAGGAATACGGAATAGCAACATCAGGTGTTGGAGTAAATGGTGCAGTTCCAAACTCATGGGGCAAAGCAACAATTCAACTGACAAATACAGGAAATGTTTCAGAGACGTTTACTCCATCACTTTCTGGAATACCAAATGATTGGCAATATTACTTTTCCCAAACAAGTGGAGTAAGTATTACCGAATCAAATGGCGTATATTTGGAAAAAGGTGAGACAAAGATAATTGAACTTAATTTCCAACCAAGAGACAGTGAAAATCAAGGATTTTATCCCATCACATTTACTTCATCTAGTAAAACTCATCAAAGTATATCTTCAAGCATTGTGATACAATTAGAAGTAATACCAGATAGAATACCAGAATTTCTACCGCAGTTAAGTATTGCAAGGTGTATACCGGGTTCATCATGTGTTACATCAATTTCAATCACCAATAGTGGAGGTGCTCCTGATGTATTTATTTTATCACTTGATTATGATAACTTACCAATTGGATGGAGTGTTTCCTTTTCTTGGAATCAACCGACAGAAATTTTAGTTCAACCTGGATTTTCAGTTCCAATAATGCTAACTTATACTATCGGAAGTGATGCAGTGCCTGATTCAATTGGTACATTTGATTTAATTGCAGTATCAGAAAATGATTCCTCTAGAACTGATTCAATAAATGTAGAAATAGTTGCAAGCATGATTAGTGATGCTACAATCTCACCAGACATACAGCAGGTTGGAAGTGCAAAATTGATCAAACCAGGTGATAGTGATATTGTTGTTTTCACTGTATTTAACAATGCTTCTGTGCAAGATATTTTTGAAACTAATGTTGTTTTCGAAGGGGCAAGTAATTGGGAGATTAGTGAAATTACACCTTCGACATTATATCTGAATTCAGGTGATTCCGGGACATTTAGTGCTAAATTTACTGCACCAGTTTCCGCCCAAGTAGGTGATGATTGTCCTGGTTATCTAGCATCTATAATTTCTCAAAGAAGTGGTGAAATATTTGCTTCTAACATTATTGATAATTTCGAAATTTCTCAAGTAAATAATATTGGCATAGAATTGCTTGAATCACCCGAAAGTCTCGTACCTGGTAGCCAAAATATCATTTCTGTAGAGCTAAATAATTTAGGTAATGGCCCTGTGCCTGTAGATTTTTCCATTAATGGAATACCTAATACATGGAATACAAGTTTTATGATGGAAAATCAAATTGTTAGTGCCAATATACTACTTGGGGAAATATCAGAGTTAAGTTCAACCAAACTTATCGACATAGTCATAAATGTACCATCTGGGACAGACCACAGTCTAATCTTTGAAATCGATATCACTGCTATGCCTTCTATGTATGGCGATGATGTCGATTTATCTGATAATTCAGTCTCACTTAATTTGTTTACAGTTATTGTCAGGGATTTGTTCCTATCTAATAATACTCAAACAATTAGTTCTGGAGTTGGAAATAGTACTACATTCTATTTAGATATCAATAACTTTGGCAATGTTCAAGAAAGTGATTTGCGCATTTTTGCTAACCTGTATAGTGATTCATATCAAGGTTTAGTGACGGCATTTATGTCATTAGGCAACACTGGTCTAACATATGAATTTAACAAATATCACCCAATAACTATCGACAAAAATAGTATTAGACAAATTAGAATTGATTTAGTGATACCAGATGATATTCCAATTGATTCGGTAATAGTGTTTGATTTTACGCTATCAAGCTCATCTAATGAATTTGAAGCTATAACTCATAGGACAAACATTTTAGTTGATTATGTTAAAGAAATATCAACAAATCTGGATCATAACCAGCAAATTATTACTGAAGATTTTGGCTATATGTGGCTTAACATCTCAACAATAGCAACAAGCGATGAAACCTATTTAGTGACATTTTCAACTCCACAAGAATGGAGGCTAATTTGTGATTCAAAGGTAATTGATGAAGGTGGGATTACAATTGAAGATAATATAATCAATTCGATAAATCGTCAAAATTCACTTTATTGTGAAGTTGTAAATGAAGGAGAAATATATGAGGGGGCAATTACTGTAAAAATTTCTGATTCTGATAATGCAGTGATTTCCAATGATGAAGTTCAGTACTCCTTTGCTATACCAGTGCAAGATTCTACTAGTTTTTCACCAACAACAATTGGCAGTGTTGTTGCGATAGGATTGATTATTGCTATTTCTACATCAATAATATTAATCAGACGAAGAAGTTCCTATGAAGAAGATGTTGATGTGATCAAGCCAGTATCTGGACCTCCTATTTCTGGACCACCTATTAGTATGACAAATAATAATCAAATACAGTCTAATAATCCAGTCTCAACACAAAATGCGAATAATTCACAAGATTTGAATGAAGTAACTTCACCACCGATTCCTGAAACAGGACTTCCGCAAGGTTGGACTATTGAACAATGGAAGTATTATGGGCAACAATATTTAGATATGAACAACAGGCAATAATGTGGCAGATTATCCAGTCCTGTGGTATGCTCTTTGGGTAGTAATTTCTGTCTGTGGAGTTTCAACTTGGTACTTGAAAAATTTTACCAAAAGAGTTGAACTCACCAAATTATCAGCATATACAGGAGTAATTGCAATGACTACAATGTTATTTTGGACTTTAATTGATTTTTGAGGTGAACTTGTGAGTATATCTGGAATCAAAGACCACATGATGTATGGTAAATACCCATGTAGGCTTCCTGTATGGTGGGGATACTTTGGTGATATTGGTGTTAAACCAGAATTAAATAACATTAGTGGGAGAAAAGTCATACTTAGAATTGAAAAAAGATTCAATAGATTTGAGCGGATTTTAGCGAAGATGTTTAGAGCACCTAGAGAAATTAGACGGCCACTAGACGTAAAAAATAGTATGTTATGGCAACTATGCGATGGAACAAGGAAATTTGAAGATATTTGTGAGATTCTTGATTCACTATTTCATGAAGATATTGCACCGGTAATTCACCGAACAGCAGCTGGGATTAACCTGCTCAAAGAAAAAAATCTCATGACGATATTAAATGAGCAATTTACGGGTAAATGGTCAATAGCACAGGGAATCACCCCTACCAATCAAACATTAGAGCCACTAGATGAGAAATTAGGGATTTTTCTTGAAGAAGAATGATCAAAGTGGCTCCCATACCAATCTAATTCCTATTCCGTCACTAACTTTGTTTACTTTAGATTGCCCTCTAGCAGAACTTCTTGTTGAATCGCTCTCAGTAAACCAACTACCACCCCGTATACAATAAATATCAGTTCCATCAAGATATGGTTTTTGTTTCGATTTAATTGTGTAATCTTTTCGATAATTATCTTGACACCATTCAGAAATTAAGCCATAAATATCGTATAATTCCCAATTATTTGCTTTCTTTAGACCTACTTCTCTTGTTGATGCTCCAGAATTACCTGCATGCCACCCATAATCATCTAAATCACCATCAAAATTTCCAAAACTCCATTTTGTATCAGTACCTGATTTCGCACAGTATTCCCATTCAGCCTCCGTCGGCAGTCGCCAAATACCCTGCAATGATAATCTAGGTGTTGAATTGTGAAATTTATTCAATTTATTAATGAAATCAATACAATCATGAAAAGAAACTGAATCTACTGGGCGTAATCCAGAACTCCAGCCTTCTTGAAATTTCGAGGGATTATGGCCCATGATACCTTCCCAGTGCATTTGAGTAACTGGTCTTTGACCTATGAAAAAAGGAGATTGGATCTCAACTTCATGATTAGGTAATTCTCTGGCCAATCCATCGCCCACTAAATCCCCCATAGTAAATTTACCCGGTTCAATCAAGACATAAGTTCCACCAAATTCATCTTCGAATTTTGGTCTTGACAATAGGAACACCTACTGTGACAATTTTCTAGTATTTTCCAGCACTGATTCAACTAAATTATGTAATCTTTCTTTAGTTTCTTCATTTACTAAATTACCATCTTCATCAAATGCTTCCTTTACTTTACCAATAGCTAATTGTTCAGGAACAGGCCAACCATGAATCCATCTTAGCATTATTCGCATGTGATTCAAAGTATTCGAGTTTTGTACTCCACCTAAAGTTGACATTAAACCGAAAACCTTGCCTTTGACATGCTTGCTGTAAAGCCAATCAAAGGTATTTTTCATAGCCCCTGACATTGTGCCGTGATATTCAGGAGATGAAACCAAAAATGCATCGCATTGAGTCGCAAGTTCTTGGAATTCCTTGACATTTTCATTTTCCCAACAACCTTCTTCACCAACTATCGGAAGTGGTTTTACATCTAAGTCCCAAAAATGTACTTCAGCACCTAATGATTCAGCGATATTAAGGGCATGATTGACCAACATTCCACACTTTGAAGTTGGACGGTATTCTCCACTTAACCCAAGTACCTTGTAAGGATATTTTCCCATACATATCCCAAGTATTCAAGGTTATTGAATGTAAGTGTCGATTAGTACATGGATAAGTAACCCTTATGATTAGGTCTCTACGCCAATAGATTGAGGCTTATGGACCAATTAACCGAGAAGGAACAAGAACGCGACGATGACGATGTTGTAAATCAAGTCGATTCTCTATTGATAAGTGGCGAAGAAGCATCAAGATTAGGTGATTCAAAAACGGCACTTGCAGCCTTTAATAAGGCGATTTCACTCGATCCTTCCTCAGATATGGCATGGTTTAACAGAGGAGTCTTACTTGAAGCACAGCAAGATGCAAGAGGGGCAAGACAGGCTTTTCAAATATGCCTTGATGTAAATCCAAATCATGCACCTGCTACCGCCAATTTATGCATATTGTTAGAGCGTATCGGAGATCAAGTTGGAGCATATAGTATGGCTTTGAAAGCATTAGATTTCTATCCAGGACATCCCACAATAATGGAAGTAAAAAATAGATGTCAAGGCAGTGCTTCTACAAAGCCATTAGAATCTATGGAAACTGTAGAGCAAATTGACTCATTTGACCAGCAAGATGTAGATACGGTAGTTCAAGAAACTGGCTTAAGTGATGTAAATGCACTATTAGATGAAGCAGTTCATCATGACGCAGATGACAATCAGCAGTTAGACATAGATGAATTACGTTCAGCTGCCGAGGTTGTAATTGCAACTGAAGACATCAAGGACAGAATCGAAGTGTCTCAACCAGTTGTTCAAGCAATTCCTGATTTACCTGTAGTTCCTATTGAACCAGAAATGGACAACTCACTTGATTTAGATAGCATGGCTAATGAAGCCAAAAATTTGATTCAATCTGGTGATGCAAAAGGAGCTCTTGCACTTCTCAAACCTCATCTCAAAAATGAAGCTTCTAAACATCCTCAATCATGGTTGATAGCAGGTGGAGCAATGGCAAGATTAGACTTACAAGATCATGCAATCTCTGCTATTGAGCATGCACAAAAATTAGATCCTTCAAACCCTAAGGGATGGTATAACTTGGGTTCATTAAAGCAAAGAAAAGGCTTGTTAAAAGAGGCTTCTACATGTTATTCTAATGCATTGCGAGAAGACCCGTCATATGTCAAAGCAGCACAAAAGTGGGCGCCACTTGCAATGGAATTGAAAGACCCTGAAGCATATCTATCTGCTGCCACAATTATCATTGCAGCAGATCCTGAAAATCCTGTTAGGTTAGAATTGGCAACAACATTAATTGAACTAGCAGAAGGTGAATCGAGGGTATTAGAATTACAAGCAGGAATACCCCCTACTCTGCCTGAAGGACCTGAGATGGCAAAAACAGCACTAGATTTGCTTGGTCAAGGAGATACTAAATTACATGCAAGAGCTCATACAATGACAAATAACCACATGGAATCGGTTAAGATTTGGAAAGGCCTAATTCAGTCGGAACGTAATGATCCTGAAACTTGGAGAGGTTTGTCAAAGGCTCTTTATGCAGCTGGTGACAATACTACTGCTGAAAAATGTAGCATTAAAGCCAAAGAAATTGAGGAAGGACTAGCTAAAAGAAGTGAAAGTGTAATTACACCTGATATCTCTTCTACAAATTCTTCACCTAATAATCAAGTGGAAGCACAACCTGTAGAAGAACTAACGCAAGAACAAATGATGAGTGCAAATGAATTATTATCTCGACCTCAAATTGCGCAACCAGAACCTGAGGCGATTCCAGACCCACAGGTTGACTTAGCAAAAGCTGCATTAGAAGTTCAATCTAGTTCGTTGGTCCAAGAGGAATTCCGTAACCCCGAATCTAACGCAGTTGCCAATCAAGATATTTCTTGGTATAACCAAGGAGTCGCATTGATTGAGGCGGGTAAGTATGCAGAAGCATTGTCATGTTTTGATAGAGCATTGCCATCATTCGCAAATGATGATGAAATGGTAATTAGAATTTTAAATGGGAGAGGTAATGCTTTTTATTATCTAGAAAATTATCCTGCATGTGTTGAATCTTATCATCAAGCAATGTTGATTAAACCTGAAGAGGTTCGTGGAAAAACACTGTACAATATGGGGACAGCATATGCTGAGATGGAGAGATATCAAGATTCTGTTAAATGCTTTGAACAAGCAATACCAAGAGGTTTATCGAAAGAAGAGATAAAACGTACTAAGGATCAAATTAGGAGATGCAATATTCTTATCAAAGAACAAAACAAAAAGAAAAGGTGAATCTATTGATAGATAATCAAGTTATTGTTCAAAAATTAGTTGAGGCTGGTTTAGACGAAAAGCACGCGTTAATAATTATTGATATGGCAAGCCAACCACCTGCAAAAGCTAGTGAAATAGGTAAAAGAATGGGACTTTCTAGAATGGATGCATATAATTCATTGAAAAAATTACAAGAAAAAGGATTAGTCAAAGCTACATTGGATAAACCAATAAGGTTTTTTGGCATGACTATTAGTGAAGTTTTCAAACAAATCATTAGAACCAAGGAAATGGATTTACGTAGAATTAATGACGATTTAGACTCATTAAATACATCTGAAAATTTTGCTATCATTTCTAATCAAATGAACTATCAAGAAGATTCCTTCTCAGTGCTAAAAGACCGTCATACAATTCATGCCACAATAGAATCAATAGTTGCGGAAGCTGAAGAACACATATGGTTGCTACTTGGTAAATGGGGCATACTACATATGCTAAGGTCAGGTTGTATGGATTCGATTAAAGAATCAATAAACCGTGACATTGATGTCAAACTTGTAGTTTGTATTGATGAAAAAACAATCCGATTTTATGATAATTTAGATCCAAGAATAGAAATCCGGCATCATCCAGATTTCAATTTGTGTGGAGTATTTGTCGATAATGAAGTAGGTATACAATTTGTTCAAACTGAAGAATCTCCAACAGGTAGAGGAAAAGAGGATACTGCGATATTGATGGAATCTGATATGCTACTAAGTGCTCAAAGTGAATTATTAAGAATACAATGGAATGCTGCTACTTCTTACAATACTGCTAAGGCAAAAATGGTTGATGGATTGATGACAGAACCACTTAGATTAACTTTGGGAGATGGTTCATTTTATGAGAAATTTAAGGAATCAATAAAAATTGGAATGAGTGGTAGTACAAATGCAGTTTTAACGCGTGGTGGCGAGATAGTCAGCAATGACATAATACCTCAGTCAAATACCCTCGCTGCACTGGGAATAAATACTAATCAATTATTTCAGGATGTAGGCTTCAGAATAGGTCAAGAACTAGCAGTGAAGCTACAAAATATCTCTGATGATGAGAAATTTTGGAACAATATCAAATCTGAATGGCAAGATCTAGGAATGGGCAAAATTGAATTTGACCAATTACCCCCAAATACAATTACAGTTTATGATGGAAATGCTTGTGATGGACAGCCTGAAACATCAGGGATGTTCTGTAATATGGATGAAAGTGTTATTGCTGGTGTAGTCAAGGAAAGATATAACAAAACAATAGAATCTTGCAAACGTCAATGTATTGATGACACGAATTCATGTTGTTATGAAATCACAATTATAGATTAATTGATAGCAAATTAATGCACATATTGATAGATAGGGACAGGTTGGGATTGGCATGGATTGCGGAACATGTGAGAGTGCGAGTCCGGTAATTATTCAGAAACCAGATGTTGTCAATGTTAATTTAACTATTACAGAAAATGCACAATCGATGCTTGAACAAGCATTTGGTGATGATAGAAGTATGGCATTATTAGTAGGAGTTCTATCCGGTGGATGTTCAGGATACATGTATGACTTACAAATCGTAGATAACACAGATATTGACTGTCAAGAGCTATCAATAGGCGGTTTTAGAATATTAGTCCCCAACTCATCTAGTCATTTACTAGATGGAATTGAAATTGATTACGAAGATCGATTGATGGGTGGAGGATTCAAAATAAATAATCCAAATGCTAAATCTTCTTGTGGTTGCGGCGAATCTTTTGCATAGGTGATAAATTGCCCAGGATGGCATTTGATGATGCGAATATACTAATATTCACAGGAAAGGATTGTGCTAGATTTCTAGACGGTCTCTCCAGTAATATGATAGATTTTCAGTCAAATTCAGTAATCGATACATTAGTGCTTTCTAATCGTGCTAAAATTATTGCTCAATTACATTTATTCATGCTAAATGATATGATAATTTCAATCTCAATTTGTGAAGATTTATCAGGCCTTAAAAATTTCCTTAATAGTAAAATACTCTCGCAAGATGTGATAATTAATGATGTTAGTGAACTAAATCATGTTGACATAGTTTATGGTGAATCAATTAATTATGAACCAGTAATATCTGTAAAAGAAACAACAATTGTGACGATTAATAATTCCTATGCATTTGAAATGTACTCAAATAAATTGGCCAGGAAATTACTAGATGGAGATACTGAATCATTTACTAACTGGCGAGTGGATAATCTAATTCCATGGCATGGCTATGAAGTTTCAAGTAATCGTAATCCATACCAATGTGGACTAAATTATCAAGTTCATGAAAGCAAAGGATGTTTTACTGGTCAAGAAATATTAACACGAATGAGAACTCGTGAAAAGGGCATGTATAAACTGATTAGTCAAAGTAATGACTTGATAGATATTTCAAAAGTATCTACTAAAGGTAGTGAAAAATCGCTGATTTTACAGAGAATTTAGTATCCAAGAATTTCTGATAATTGTGATTTATAGAAGTTGCCAGATTGCTGTAGGCTAGATAATTCTTGTTCACTCAATTCAAGTTCAATAATTCTTTCAATGCCACCTGCTCCAAGAATAACAGGTACTCCAATGTACACATCTTCAAGGCCATATTGCCCAGTTAGAAGTGCAGATGCTGGAATCAATCTCTTACGGTCATTTAATACTGCTTCTGCCATAATTGCTGCTGCGGAACCTGGAGCATAAAATGCTGAGCCTCGCTCTAATAATTTGACAATCTCGCCGCCACCAGACGCTGTCCTCTTACAAATAGATTCAATGGTTTCCTCATCTAAAAGATGAGTAATAGCAATCCCACCAACAGTAGTAAATCTAGGTAGTGGTACCATTGTATCTCCATGTCCACCAAGCACCATCGCTTGGACATCTTCTTCAGAGCATCCTACTGCATCAGCAATGAAATGAGTCATTCGTGCACTATCTAGGACACCTGCTTGACCGCATACT
>CESQ01030560.1_pt1 | contig 10641 bp, 4 predicted proteins | sample 361401 | NCBI WGS metagenome assembly CESQ01 (sample SAMEA2622119, study PRJEB7988) | marine metagenome | isolation source: saline water (ENVO:00002010), including | reverse complement strand
GGGGTGTTAATGACTGCTGGAGTTTATGTAGAGACTATTACCATGATAAATTAGGTATCACTTTAAGAGATTGGGATAGACCAACGAGTTCAGATGCCTTCTTATTAAATCCATTCTTTGATCGTTCATTTCGAGCTACAGGGTTTAGAGAGCTTGAACCTGATGAGGAACTAAAAAAATATGATTTATTATTATTTAGCATTGGTTCACCAGGATTAAATCACATTGGCTTATTTCTTGGAAATCAATTAGTTTTACATCATTTACAAAATCGTCTTTCATCTAGAGATTTATTGGATGAATGGCTACTAAAATGTATGGGTAGGAGGATTCGGTATGACTTTAAGGAAAATTAAACTTTATGGTCAATTGGCTGAATTTGTAGGTGAGCGTGTTTTAGAAGCGGAAGTCACAAGTGTTGCACAAGCTGTTCGTTGTTTATGTGTCAATTTTAAAGGTATTGAAAAACACATGGCTGATCAGTATTACAAAGTAATGGCTGATGATTGGAATTTATCTGAAGAAGAAATTCATTATCCAACGGGTCAAAGTGATATTTCAATTATTCCTGTTGTTGGTGGAGCTGGAGGGAATATGGGGAAAGTTCTTTTAGGAGCTGCTTTGATTGGTGTTGCTATAGCAGCCCCAGGTGCAGTTTTTGCAGCAGGTGGTGGACTTGGTTTTGGGGCGGCTACTGCGGGTACTTTTTCAGCAGCAGCTTTAGCAGGAAATATTGGTATTGGTTTAGTTCTTAGTGGTGTCGCTGGTATGTTAACTCCTGTCCCAACTGTTCCTTCTTCTGAGCAAGATCCGAGAAATAGCTGGAGCTTTAGTGGGGTGCAGAATACGTCAAGGGCAGGTGTAGCCGTTCCTTGTATTTATGGCTCAAAAGTTTTAGTTGGAAGTATCGTTATATCTGCTGCTATTGATACAGTGCAAGTTGAGGTCACAGCATGACTAATTTAGTTATAGGTTCTAGTAGTGGTAAAGGTGGAAATAGAGGTGGTACTCCAAGTGAAGCAAAAGATAACCTTGATTCTAAACAATTTGCCAGAGTCCTTGACCTGATTGGTGAAGGTGAGATGGGCGGCTTGATTAATGGTGCTCAGTCAATTTTTATAGATAATATTCCTTTGCAAAATGCAGACGGTTCTTATAACTTTAGAGATGTTTCTTGGGCTTCAAGATTTGGTACTTCAAGTCAAGAAGTTATCCCTCTAACTGAAAATACCTCAACGGCTAATACTACAACATTTAGCGGGAATATTATTCAATTAGGTGCTCCTCGAAGCGTAACGATTACTAATACAAATATTGATGCTGTAAAAGTTACTATTGCGGTTGATCAATTACAAGAAATAACTGATAAAGGTGACATCGAAGGTAGTGAATTTGAATTAGAAATTTCTGTTACTTATGGTAGTGGAAGTGCTCAAATAGTAGTTGACAGTACTAATGGAAAAATAAAAGGTAGGACAGGTGATTTGTATCAAAGAGAATATTTAATTAATTTAAATTGGCCTTCTGGTGTTACGTCAGCAATGCTTACTGTGAGTCGTAAAACTACGGCTGTAGGAACCTTACCAAAGGTTGCTAATGGATTTCGATGGACTACTTATACAGAGATTACTTATGATTCATTAACTTATCCCAATTCAATGTTAGTTGGATTAAAAGTAGATGCTGAACAGTTCACAAGTGTTCCACAAAGAAAATATTTAGTACAAGGAATTAAGGTTAAGGTTCCTAATAATGCAACTGTTAATGCTGATGGAAGTCTTTCTTATAGTGGCAATTTCCTCGGAAGTCTTGGTGCAGCAGTTGTCACTAATGATCCAGCTTGGATCTTGTATGACCTTTTAACATCTAATAGATATGGCTTGGGTGATTATTTAAATACTTCTGATTTAGATATTTATTCATTTTATGCTTGTTCGCAATATTGTTCGGCACGTATTTATTACTCTTTAGATGGTGTCACTATTCAAGAACCTCGTTTTACTTGCAATGTAAATATACAAACAGCACAGGAAGCTTATACCTTAATTAATCAATTATGTTCTGTATTTAGAGCACAAGCTTATTGGTCGGCTGGTAATGTTTCTTTAACTCAAGATTCTCCTGGGGACACAAAATATCTTTTTAGTATTGCAAATGTTTTAGAGCCAGGTTTTACATATCAAACTAGTAGTCAGAAAAATAGAGCCACTGTTGCTGTTGTTAAATACTTTGATAATGACTTAAGGGACTTCAGCTATGAAGAGGTAAAAGACAATACAAACATTGCTAAGTATGGTTCAATTGTTAAGAATGTTGATGCTTTTGCCTGTACAAGTAGAGGACAAGCAAATCGACTAGGTAAGTGGTTGTTATATATGGAGAATAATGAACGTGAGACTTGTTCTTTCGTGACTTCTATAGATGCAGGTGTTGTTTGTAGACCAGGCCAAATAATAGAAATAGCGGATGAAGTTAAGGCTGGCTATAGAAGGTCGGGACGTATTAAGAGTGCAACAGCAAGTAATATCACTGTTGATGATGCTACGGGATTAACAGTATCAAACAGTCCTACTCTTTCCGTTATCCTTCCAAATGGATCGGTTGATAGTAAAAATATAAATGGTATTTCGTCGGGTGTTGTATCAGTCTCTTCTCCTTTTTCAGCAATTCCCAATGCAAATTCAATATGGGTTTATCAAAATTCAAGCATACAAACTTCTACTTGGCGTGTTGTATCAGTGGAAGAGCAAGATGGAATTAATTATGGAATAACTGCTGTTTCTTATAACTCTTCTAAATATTCAAATATTGAAAGCGGGATAGCACTTACGAGTAGAGATATTACCAATTTAAATGTTGCTCCTGATGCACCTAACTCTATTAATGCAGAAGAAATAATTTACGATAATTTAGGGATTGCAAGAGTAAAAATTATTCTTAGTTGGGATAATACAACTGATAATGCTTACGTTAGATTTAGATACAATAACAATAATTGGGAATCTAGACTTGTAGAGAATTCAAAGACGCTAGAAATATTAGATGTTGTTGTAGGTATTTATGAAATAGAAGTTTATAGCGTTAATGCTTCAGGCTTAAGAAGTGTTCAGTCTGCAAATCAAACAGTTAATGCAGTAGGGAAAACAGCAGTTCCAAGTCAAGTTTCTGGCTTAAATTTAATTCCTATTAATGAATCAAGTGCAATCCTTCAATGGGATAGAAGTACAGAACTTGATGTGATTTTAGGAGGTCAAGTTTTTATTAGACGATCAAATAAAACAGAAGGCGCAAAATGGGGTGATGCAGTTTCTATCTTTAAACCTAGATTAGATTCGGCAACAAACAAGAAAGTTGAGCAAGGCGTTCCTGGCAGCTCAACTCAATACATAGTTCCTTTGTTAACAGGAACATATTTGCTTAAATTTGTAGATGATGGAGGCAGGATCTCTGGTAGCCCTGGATCAACAGATTCAGCGTGGGATAGTGTTCGAGTTGCTGTTAATAGGCCAGAGCCTACTGATCGTCTTAAGGTAACAACATTAGACGAGTCGATTGGTCCCCCAGGTTCACTTGTTATAGCAGGATTTCAAGGCACAAAAGTTAACACAGTTTGGGAGAGTCATTATAACTCAGGTAAAGATGCTTTGCTTTTAACGGTTGCTAATGGGGCTACTGCTGCAAGCGGAACTTATACCTTTTATGCACCTATTGATTTAGGTAATGTTTATAGCGTCAACATTCAAAGCATTTTAGATACTTATTCTTTTGGTAATGAAACCCTATGGGATGATAGAACTGACTGGATCGACAGTTGGGGTGACATTAATGATATTGGGGCAGTAATTTCTGATAAGTGCAATGCAACTTTATTTTTAAGAACTACTAATGACGATCCAACTTCATCACCTACTTGGGGAGCTTGGCAGGAGTTTTCTAATGTGTTAGTAACAGCCAGAGGCATAGATTTTTATTTAGAAATTACATCTGCGGATACTGCTCAGAATATTGCCGTAACAGACTTAGGGGCAATACTTGAAGTACAATCAAGAACTGAAAATATTACAACACCTGTTACTTCTGGGGCTGATATATATAAGGTTTCGTTTTCTAATGCCTTTTATGAACCTCCAGCCGTATATATCACGCCAAGTGAGTCAACAGCTCAAGAAGGCGATTATTTTTTAGTCAATAACATTACAAGAACTGGTTTTGAAGTAACATTTAAGAACACAGGTAGCAGTGCAATGCTTTCACGATCATTCGTTTGGGGCGCAACTGGCTACGGTAAGCAAGCAAACTAATGTCAATTTTAAGAAATGGTGATTACAGTCTCAACAATCAAACTGGGCTGAATTTTAGAAATGAATTAAATAAAATTTTAGAAGATGTTAAATCCTTAAATGCAAGCGGTGGTAATGGGCCAAGTGTTACCAAAGAACATATGTTATGGGCTGATACGGGTAATAATTTATTAAAGGTTAGAAATTCTTCTAATAACGCTTGGATAACGCTTGGTACTTTAGGCACTAACTTGGGTATGGCTTCGTTGTCAGAGGCGACTCAACAAAGTTTTACAGGTCCAATTCAAGCGACAGAATTTATATCTAACTCTACAGGCCGTTTAAAAATGCCTGTTGGAACAACAGGTCAGCAACCAAGTTCAGCAGTTCAGGGAGATACTCGATTTAATTCAACAACTAAATTACTTGAAACTTATTCGGGTTCAGATTGGCTATCAATGTTTGGCGGCTTACATACGGGAGTTTATGGGACAGCAGGGACTTACACCTATATACCTCCAGAAGGTAGGACTGAGTTTTTAGTTATTTGCACAGGTGGTGGAGGCGGTGGTGCTGGTGTGACGGTGCATGGCAGTTCAGGGGCAGGTACTAACTACTGGGGCGCAAGCGGGGGAGGTGGAGGTGGCACAGCGATAAGAAAGTACACCTTGGCTGAATTAGGTTCGCAGGCAACGTTGGTTGTTGGACAAGGTGGAGGTGCAACACAATCACGTACTGCTAATGGTGCTATTGGTGCTAGTAGTACTTTTTCCCCTACAGGAACTGGATCAGGCAGTCTTACTCTTACGGGTGAGCGAGGTACAGGTTCTTCTGTTGGTTATTTAGGCTCTACTGATGCAAAGGCAATGAGCCGACCAGGGTGGCCTGGGCATGGCGTTAATGGTGAAGTGAATTGCAGTGGTGAAAAAGCAGAATTTCAAACGATTAATAATTACACAGGTACTACTGCTACTGGTTTTGACTTGGTATCTATGAACTCGTCAGGAGGCGGTAGTTTTTGGGGCAAGGGGCCAGGTGCAGGAGCTAATGGTGCATGGAGTAATGGAGGGAGTACAGGTGGAGTTGATGACGCATACGGAAAAGAGGGTAAACCTGGAGTCATTGTTGTTCTTAGTTGGTAAGTAGATATTTTCTTAAACGTCAATTTTTAGTAGTCAAGCATTAAACTAATAACAACTTGTAAATCGTTTAATGGGTGTAACGCCTGGCTTGTATTCCCCGAAGATATATCGACGGGTTGATTGGTCGCAGGAGTTTATCTTGCAAGACAATGGAGGTACGGCGGTTGACTTGACAGGTCAAACCTTTGAGGCGCAAGCGTGGAACGCTAATAGGACAAAGAAATATTGCGATATGACTTGCACTGTTACTGATGCTGCGAATGGGAAATTAAATATATCTATGACAGAAGCACAAACAACGGTTCTCCCTGACTTGCCATCATGGGACTTAAAAAGAACCAACGGAAACGATACTGATTACTGGCTAACTGGACAACTACTAGTACAAGAGGGTTACACCGAATGACCGTTACAGTCACCGAACAAAACAATCAAGTCATTGTTTCGACGACAGGGAGTCAAGGTCCCGTCGGGAGAGTGGGGCCAGCAGGGACCAGCGTTTTAAATGGAAGTAGTGCGCCACAAAGTAGCGATGGAAACAATGGTGATTTCTTTTTAGAAACAACAAATTCAAGATTGTATGGACCTAAAACAGCAGGGGCATGGCCAAGTAGCTACGTCTCATTAGTAGGGCCAACGGGCAGTACTGGTCAACAAGGTATTCAGGGAGAGACGGGATTAACTGGAAACACTGGACCTGAAGGAAGTCAGGGATTAACAGGGAGCACGGGGCCGCAGGGTATTCAAGGAGAGAAGGGAGATGTAGGTGACACAGGCTCAACAGGGTTGCAAGGGATACAAGGGATACAAGGAATACAAGGAAACACAGGTGCTACAGGTGCTTTTGGTGGTGCAACTTTTGATTATACATTTGACACGTCTACTGCTGATAGTGATCCTGGTACGGGGAAAGCCAGATTTAATAACTCGAATATTTCAACGGCTACTCTTTTATATATAGACGACACTGATGACGGTGGAACAGATATTCAATCTTATTTACGGACAATTGATGATTCTACTTCGACAATAAAAGGACATTTTAAAATATCAAATAAAACTGATCCTAATGATTTTGCACTGTTTACAATTTCAGCAGCAACTGAAGCAACTGGATACCACAAGGTAACTTGTGCTTATGTTTCTGGTTCGACTTCTTTTAGTGCAAGTGAAGATGTAATTATAACTTTTGCAAGAACTGGAGACAAGGGAGATACAGGAGCAACAGGAACAGCAGCGACTATTGCAATAGGTTCAACCAGCACTGGAAGCGTAGGCTCCAATGCCACTGTGTCTAATAGTGGTTCGTCTAGTGCAGCGACGTTTGATTTTACAATTCCAAGGGGAGATACAGGAGCGCAAGGGATTCAAGGAATCCAAGGTTTGACGGGATCGACTGGAGCGCAGGGGATTCAAGGAATCCAAGGCGAGACTGGAGCCACAGGTAATACTGGGCCGTCGGGTGCTGATGGTAAGACAGTTTTAAATGGTTCGGGTGCTCCAGGTTCAGGGCTAGGTGTTGATGGTGATTTTTATATTGACACGACAAATAATGCTATTTATGGGCCTAAAACTAGTGGGGCGTGGGGTAGCGGAACTTCATACTTACAGGGACCAACTGGAGCGACTGGTGGTCAAGGGATTCAAGGAATCCAAGGCGAGACTGGAGTTCAAGGGATACAAGGTCCAGCAGGTCAAGATGGTCAGGACGGTCAAGGTATAACCGACGGCGACAAAGGGGATATTGTTGTTAGTAACACTGGAACTGTTTGGACTGTTGATAATAACGCAATCACTAATGCAAAAATATTAGATGACACAATTGCAGAGTCTAAGTTAGATATTCACGCAGCTCCAAGTGGAACAAATAAATTCCTTGGATACACATCTAATGGTATGGAATGGGCAGTCCCTCCAGATACGGATACTCAATACTCAGTGGGGGATAATGGTTTAACTAAGAACAATTTTACTGATGCGTTAAAAACTAAGCTTGACTCGGTAGAGAGTAATTCAACAGCCGATCAAACAGGAGCTGAAATAAAAACAGCTTACGAGGCAGAAAGTGACACTAATGCTTTTACTGATGCGTTAAAAACAAAACTTGATGGTGTTGCTGCAAGTGCCGACGTTAATGTCAATGGAGACTGGAACAGTAATTCAGGTGATAGTGAGATACTTAACAAGCCAACTTTGTTCAGTGGAGACTATGACGATTTAACTAATAAGCCAACAATTCCTACTGATACAAATACAACTTATTCAATCTCTTGCGTTGATGGTGATAATGCAGATGAAGAGAAAATCAGATTAACTGACAGTGGTTCAAGTACTGATGATGTTGTCCTTGAAGTTGGAACTGGTTTAAGTATCGCTAGATCAGGCGATAAAATTACATTTACAAATACAGTTACAAATACAGATACACAATTAACAACAGAAGAAGTTCAGGACATTATCGGGGGGATGCTTTCTGGTAATACAGAAACTAATATTTCTGTAACCTATGACGATACGAATGGAAAGATAAACTTTGTTTCTACAGATACCAACACCGAATACTCGATTCAGGACGGACAATTAAGTCAGAACAACTTTACTAATGCGTTAAAGACAAAACTTGACAACATAGAGAGCAATTCAACAGCAGACCAGACTGGAGCCGAGATAAAAACAGCCTATGAATCAGAGTCAGATACAAATGCTTTTACTAATGCGTTAAAAAACAAGCTTGACGGTATTGCTACGTCTGCAAATAACTATGCCATCTCGGCTGATTTGCTTGATGAAGATAATATGGCGACCAACTCAGCGACTAAAGTTCCTAGTCAGCAGAGTGTAAAAGCATACGTTGATGCAAATAGCTCAGATACTCAATATCAGGCTGGAACAGGATTAAATTTAAGTGGGACTACTTTTTCTGTAACGTCTCTTGCTCTTACAACTGTTCAAACTGCATCTTCTGAGTCAAGCCAACTTTCACTTACAACTCAAGAAGGAGATATTGTTGTTCGTACCGATTTAAATCAATCGTTTGTACGAAATAGTGGAACGGCTGGAACGATGGCAGATTTCACTCTGCTAAGAACTCCTACGGATGCAGTCACTAGCATTAATTCTCAGACTGGAGCTATTACAGCAAATCAAATAGCAGCAGCAGTAGAAAGCGCAACAGACTCGAATACTTTTTCAGATGCAGATCACAATAAATTAGACGGAATATCGACCTCGGCTAATAATTATTCCATCTCATCTGATTTGTTGGATGAGGACAATATGGCTAGTAATTCATCCTCGAAAGTAGCTAGTCAACAATCAATTAAAGCCTACGTTGATGCACATACAGGAGCCACCGATTTAAGTTATACAGCGTCTTCTAGAGAACTAGCATCAAGTACTGGTGTGAATGTAACGCTACCAGAGGTAACGACTAGTAATGCTGGTTTACTTTCTGCCAGCGACAAATCAAAGCTTGACGGTATTTCCACGGGTGCAAATGTTGGTATCACTGATGTTGTAAGCGATACGACACCCCAATTAGGAGGGAACTTAGATGTTAATGGAAAAGATATTGTAACTACTTCTAACACTAATATTGATCTAGATCCTAATGGATCAGGCAAAGTAGTTTTTAAAGGTAATTCTACTAAAGGATCAGGTCAATTAGTTTTAAATTGTGAATATAATAGTCATGGAATTATATTAAAAGGACCGCCACATTCTGCCTCTGCTAGTTACACTTTTACTCTTCCTAATGACATACAAAACGGCAAATACTTAAAGACTGATAGTAGTGGAAATACATCCTGGGATACTCCAACAGGCGACCCAAATGTTAATGCTGACTGGAACGCCACAAGTGGAGATGCTCAGATACTCAATAAGCCAACAATACCAACAAATAATAATCAGTTAAGCAACGGCGCAGGTTATACAACTAATACAGGAACAGTAACAGGGGTTTCGGCTTCAGGTGCTATTACCTCAACAGGTGGTACGAGTCCAACAATCGGTATAGATGCGGCTACAACCTATAACTCTGGCTCTATGTCTGCCAGCGATAAATCAAAGCTTGATGGTATAGCCACGGGTGCAACTAATACAGCAGCCCCTTACTACACATCTGCTATTAGTGTCGGAGATGGTGGTTTAACTCAGAAAAACTTTACTACTACTCTTAAGACCAAACTTGACGGAATCGCTACGGGTGCAGAAGCCAATGTAAACGCAGATTGGAACTCAGGATCAGGTTCTTCTCAGATCCTCAATAAGCCAACAATACCAACAAACAACACTCAATTAAGTAACGGTGCAGGCTATATAACTTCATCGTCTCTTACTGGCTTCGTAACTACTGCAATTCCTAATAGTGGGTATAGCTTTACTAACGGTGGAGCTGAGCGTTTCAATATTGGGCAATATGGAATAAGTACTCAGGGTATTACTGCTGATAATGCTGTAACAAAAGGTGATCATGCGTTCCAAAGTGGTCCAGGTGGATCAACTAAAATGCTCTGGGATTATTCAGAAAATGCACTCAAAGTAAATCAAGATGTAAAAATAAAAATAGGAGACAATACCAGCAGTGGTAATCGTGCAGCTATTTGGGAAGACTCAAGCAACTGGGCTTATTATCAAAACGCAAACGATACTGGACTTAAATTTAATTGGTCAAATTTTGATTTAAAGATAGGCGGGACAGATATTGTTTCTGTTGATTCAAGCGGCGCAACAATAACAGGAACATGCACAGCGACTTCAGGATTTAGCGGATCGGGTGCAAGCTTAACGAATTTACCAGCAGCGAATATTACAGGAACACTTCCAGCAATTAGCGGTGCAAACTTAACCAATGTCAACGCAACAACTCTTGATTCTATTGATAGCGGAAGCTTCTTAAGATCTGATGCAACTGACACGATGTCAGGAACATTAACTATTGATTCGGGTTCAGGAGGAGACACCTTAAATCTAGAAAATAATTCAACCCCCACGATTAACTTCAAAGTGGGGAGTACTCAGAAAGGATATTTAAGTTTTATCGGTGGACGTATGCAACTAGCGAATGAGCAAGAAGGTTGTTATATGAAAATTGAAGATGATTGGACATTTAGTAATGATGGCGGTTCAAACTACTACTCTGTTATTCATCAAGGGAACATAGGGTCAGGTGGAAAATTATCTAATAAGAATGTTTACGTCAATCAGATTCACGGTAA
>CESQ01432455.1_pt1 | contig 10653 bp, 12 predicted proteins | sample 361401 | NCBI WGS metagenome assembly CESQ01 (sample SAMEA2622119, study PRJEB7988) | marine metagenome | isolation source: saline water (ENVO:00002010), including | reverse complement strand
CTGGATTTCTATATTCGCTCAGATATTTCATAATCATTGATCTTTTAGTTGGTTAATGGAAGCGGGTTCCAGTTCATCCAATTCACCCGCCTCTTTAAGAAATTCAAACGTTTTCTTGGCTTCTTCTTCATTCACGATACTTATGGCTACTCCCACATGGACAAGGACATAATCTCCTTCTTTGGCTTGAGGTACCATTTCCAAACTAGCTTCTTTGGTAATTCCCCCAAATTGAACTTTTGCCATCCGCAACATGCCATCCATTTGGGATTCAATGGTCTTTATTTTTCCTGGTATTGCTAAACACATGTTTCTAACTTTTTTAGGTTATGTTTTTTAGTTTTTTTTATACAACTGGCGTAGGAGAGTTGCCCATACGCAATATTTTCATCGTTAGGAGAAAGTTCTTCATGGAAGTGCAACTGGAAGTCTTTGTCGAGCCTATCGATAAGTAGATCGACTAGAAATCCATTTTGAAAAACTCCACCACTAAAGGCTATTTTATGATAGTTCCCTTCTTCCGCAATAGATCTCACAATTTCTACCAGCGTTAAATGGAAACGAGAACTAATGATTTCAGGCCTTTTTACTTTGTCCAAAAACATCTCATCAAAGGCCTTCGATAAGGAAATTTGAGTTCCTGAAATAGCAAATTGGTAAGGATCGAATTGGTCTACATTAAAGGAGGCCTTTCTAGCTTCTTGCTCTAGCAGCATAGCTGAATGTCCTTCATAGGTGTTTTCACTAGCTAATCCGGCAATAAAGGCCACCGCATCAAACACCCGCCCCATACTGCTGGTCAGAATTTGTCTTTCTACTATTGATTTAGAATAGAAGTCCCACTCTGTAGCCGTGAAGTAGTGTGCCAGTTTTTCTCTATGACTTCCTGCTAGAGATAACGCACAAAGTCTGTTATCAATCGACATTCGATCATTGGCCAGATGAGTGAAGTAATCGAGATGTGCAATTCTTTGAATAGTTTGTGATTCATATTCAAAAAATTCTCCGCCCCAAATGTTGCCGTCTGAACCAAACCCAGTTCCATCCCATACAATGCCTAGTACACGTTGATCCAGCAAATTTCTTTCGGTCAAAATACTCATAAAATGAGCTTCATGATGCTGCACTTCAGTCAGCGATAAGTTCTCTTTTGCAGCCAACTCCTTTCCCAGTTGATGTGTGAAGTAGCCGGGATGCATGTCAACAATAATCTCTTCCAGATCCGGCTGAATCAGGTTTTTGAAACCGGAAAGAACACGTTCAAATTGAACCTGATTTTCATAGTAGCCGAGATTTCCAAGGTATTGAGAAATGTAGGTGTTTGAATTGACTAAGAATCCGAATGCAGCCTTCATTTCAGCCCCAAGAGCTAGCCGATCAACTTGTGTATTTTCGATCTGTTTAAAGACACTTGGGGCCATGCCTCTTGACCTTCTAAGGATAATCTTATGTTTTTTTTTGGAACTTAACTGAACGACCGAATCGTCCTGAGGAAATGTAATTACTCTGTTGTGATCAACTATAAAATCAGCGATCTGAAAGAGGCCTTCTAATTCTTCGCCATAAACGATTGGTGCTCCGCTAATATTGGCGCTGGTCGCTACCAAAGGGCCATTAAATTGTAATGAAATTAGCTCAAGTAAAGGAGCGTATGGTAGCATGACGCCAATGGTCTCTAAGCCAGGAGCAATATGCTTTGAAAGCGGAGATATAGTATCTTTTTTGGTGAGCAGAATTATAGGTGAGCTAGCCCCTTCCAACAGCTCTTTTTCTATTTCTCCAATTTGGAACTGACTTTCAACAGATGCTGTATTTTGAAATAGTACAGCGAAAGGTTTGGAAGGTCTTTTTTTCCTCTCCCTTAAAGTTTTAACAGCATGATCAGAAGTTGCATTACACAACAGTAGGAAACCCCCGATTCCTTTTACTGCAATAATTTTTTCATCCCTAAGTGCTTCGTTTATTCGGCTGAAAATTTCCTCTTCTTTGAGATTGATTTTTCCCTGAGTTGGATCAATCAAGTATAGTTTAACCCCACAAGTTTGACATGAGTTGGTTTGGGAAAAATACCTTCTGTCAAATGGATCGGTATATTCCTTTGAGCATGACTCGCACATCTCAAATGATTCCATAGATGTGTATGGTCGGTCGTAAGGTAAACCTGTAAGTACAGAATACCTAGGACCACAATGTGTGCAGGTGATAAATGGATACCTATACCTCCTATTAGTTGGATCTGCAAGTTCATATCTACAATCTTTGCAAATACTAAAATCCGGAGTAAGGCTTAACTCAAGCCTGCTATCTTTACTTTCAATGATTTCAAAGTTATCAAACGTTTCAGATTCAACCTTTTCAATAGATGAATCTGTAATGACAGCAAGTTGAGGTTTATGGTAAATACATTTTTGATAAAATTGATTTGCGAGCTCTTCCTCTGCGGAACATCTGATATGCACTCCATCGGTGGTATTGCAAACCCATCCTTTAAGTTGTAATTCATGAGCTATTTTATAAACAAAAGGCCGAAAACCAACCCCTTGTACTCTGCCTTTGATATGTATATTATATGTATTCAAACTTTACACAGCCATGTTTTTACTTTCTTTCTTCAATTTTACTTTTTCTTCTAACCAGGAGCACCATTCATCAATGCCTTCTCCAGAAGTACTCGATATTTGCAACGCTTCAATTTCGGGATTGACATCCCTAGCATCCTTAATAGCTGCCTCGACTGAAAAGGGGATGTAGGGAAGAAGATCAGCCTTGGAGACTAGCATTAAATCGCTGGTGTAAAACATCTTTGGATACTTTTTAGGTTTGTCATCACCTTCGGTTGAAGCCAATAGTGTTACTCTATAATCTTCACCTAAGTCAAATGATGAAGGGCACACTAAGTTGCCAACATTTTCAACAAACAATAACTCTACCCCCTCCAAGTCTATTTGTTCCATAGCTTGCCACACCATTTGTGCTTCCAGATGGCAAATACCTCCTGTGACTATTTGGTATGCCTCAACACCCGCCTCCTTTATTCGATCTGCATCGCGCTCAGTTTCCAAATCACCAACCAGTACTTTCATTTTAATTTTTGAAGATAACCTTTTGGCAGTTTCCTGCATAAGTGTGGTTTTTCCACTACCTGCGGAGGAAGTGATATTAATAAGGAGAATTTGCTTCTCTGCAACGAATTTTCGAATGGTGTCTGCTACGAAATCATTTGCCTTTAGTAGGTTGAACGAACTATTGTTGCATTGCACTGTACCCCGTGCTGCTTTTGTGGATTTTTCTACTGCCATAATCAATTTTCATATCACTTAATAACTACTTGTAGTGAGGATGGGCACTACAAGTAGCTACTAAATATAAAGATACAATTCACAAATTGATTAGAAAAGTCTTTCTAGGATTTAGAAAATTATTTCTAAAATCTAATCGATGAAATGAACACGCTCGATTGTCAATTCTTCACCTTGCAAGATATTTTTTGTCGGGTGGCCATTGCGGCATTTAAATGTGTAGTTTTTGACTTCACTTTCATCTCCACAGATTTCACACTTAATGATAATAGGTACGAGGTTCACATATAGCTCAGCATTCTGGAATCTTTGTTCATCTTGTATGACCGCTTCGAAAGCATTTTGAATGAGGATAGGTTCCACATTCGATAGTAAACCTACCTTAAGGTCGATTCGACTCAACTTTTCGAGCTCATCTTTTTCAAATTCAGCTTCTAGGGTTTTGAGAATGTTTCGAACAAGTGAAATCTCGTGCATATTAGTCTTTCATTATAGCTACGCTTAGTTCTGACAGGTGATCGAGATGTTCTTGCGCTTGGGCAAGCAATTCCTGATCCGTTACCAGTTCCTTTATTTCTCGTGCCTTTGCTAGCATATCCTTATATCGGGCTCTTTCCATTGTTTTATTAACGTTATGAACTCTCCAGCAAGCCTCCAAATAATTCAAAATGGTGTGAGCTCGTTCAGTTGGGTATTGTTGAGCATTTCTAATTTCTAATGCTTCAAGGTAATAGTAAATTGCTTTTTCTGAGTTGTCTCCTGTCTTTGCCGGAGGGTATTTGAGTAAGGCGTTGGCATAATTATTGGCGACCATCGCGTATTCATAAGGATAAGTCTCTTTTTGATAGAAATCAAGACATTCTTTGAATGATGTGGCTGAAAATGCTGACCACATGGCTCTCTTTTTTTCCTCCACGGGCATTTCAGCATATATTACAGCTAGGTTATGGTGGATTTCAGCGAATACATGAGGAAACTCTTCTCTGGTGAATGTCTTCAATGCCTCCTGATAGGTGTCAATTGCTGACTGATAGAACTGTGGGTTAGCATCATGAGCCCAGGTATATAGAAGTGTTCCCTTTCTCAAGTAAGCCGCAGCTAGAAATTCAGGAAGATCCTCATCTTCATAGATGGAGATAGCCTTAGATATATAGCCTAAGGATTCGGTATAACTTTTTTCAACGTTGGTTACCTCGGACGCGCTAGAATATAGCCTGGCAGTGGCCCATTGAATCTTATGTTCTTCAAAGTATTGGATTGAATTCCAAATCATACTTTTAAGTTCTTCCAAGTCATTTCCTTGAAGTTCAAATAATTGACCTGACAGTAGTACATTGATCAAGTCGAGCTCGAGATATCTCTTGGCCTTCTCACTTAGTTCTTTTTCATAATATTTTCTTAAAAGGAGTTCCGCCTCTCTATTTTGGCCTCTGTCTAAAAGAAGGACTGAAAGATGCCGGGCTGAAAAAGCTGCGTGCTCATCCGAAGGAGCAACAGCAATTGCTTGCTCAAACAAATGCTCAGCAGTTAAACCGTTATGCAAATGACCCGCATAGTGCACCAATATCGCATGATTATGAAGAGAATAATAATCTTCTTCATTGGATGTGGGATTAAGAATTGAATGCTCTAAATTTCTAAGTTGAAACCTGGATTTCAATGTTTCACTCAATGAGTCAGACCTGCAAAAGCCTAAGGCTTCTTCTTCATATCCAAGCTTAGACAAGACCACTGCTAGTAAGTCATCCGAATGGAATGGGATTGAGCCAAACACAATAGGGGGTTCTATTCCTTCCCATGGGAGAGGTACTGTGATAAAACCAGAGTCAACAGTCAGATAGAGTTCGTTTTCAATAATTTCATCTAGAGACTTTACTTGAGCAGATTGGACTAAGCCATCAATCGAACTTAGCACACGATGTATTTCTTCTTTGTGGGTATCCGTGTGTATAGTAATCATACGGAATTAAAATTAGGTAATTCAATTTTCAAGAAATTTTGTTCTTGATTAATCGAACAGATCAATGTTTTATCAGAACTTTCAAGATCGTGATCAATAAAAATCTCATGAATTGCGATACTTTTTGTTCCATGTAGATCCTTATTCTTCAAGATGAATTCTAAAGAACTATGAAGTTTAGGAAACCATGTATTCGTTTTTGGTGAGACCAAAATTAAATTCAAATCCTCTTTGTAAGCTACATACACACTATTACATCCCTTTAACACTTGATTAGATATTTCCGCAGGAATGATTAGATGGGAAGATTTTAAATAGATTTCAGACTTCATTTGATGCTGTCAATTCATCTAACATTAATTGGACCACTTTATCACCAGCCTCCTTTACTTTGTCTGATAACTCTACTTCCAATCGAGTGTTGTCTATTGCTATCAAATATACCTGAATATCTTCTGGATATTCGTCTGCAAGTATCCGTTTTGCATAGGAAAGGGCCTGATCCCATTTGAGGCTGTGTAGAAATACCATAGGGTCTTCTACTGGGGTTCTCATGACCTCTTTTGCAGGCACTTTATAAAGTGTTCCGGAAGGTTCACCGGTATTTACTACAGCATCAACTATTAAAATTCTATTGTGACCTTTCAGTTGGTATAATACCTCAAATGCTGATGTTCCCATGTCTAGGATTGTTATAGCATTGCTATTACCTAAAGATTTCTTTAGTTCCTGAATTACATAGCATCCAATACCATCATCACTTCTAACAGGGTTGCCAAACCCCATAACTGCTGTTTTAATCATAAGTAAAAAAAACCCGTAAATAAGCATTACGGGTTCTCGTTAATCAATTATTGTTCTACAATTTAAATTTTGCAAGTTCTTTTCCAGACTTTTTGTCATGAGCATGAACTGTGCAAACCAAACAAGAATCAAAAGATCTAGCCACCATTCCAACTTCTACCGGATCGTGTGGATCTTCGATTTCAGTTCCTTCAAGTGCTGCTTCTATTGGCCCTGATTTACCTTCAGCGTCATTAGGACCAACGTTCCATGTGGTTGGAGCCACCACCTGATAGTTCTTTATAACCCCTCCTTCGATCTCAATCCAGTGTGCCAATGCTCCTCTTGCTGCCTCAGTGGCACCAAATCCTTTACCATCCTTTTCTTCGGGTTTAATGTAGAACTCGTCATCCAAACGAATTTGACTTAGCCATTCATTTATATAGTTGTAAAGCCTTGGAGCTTCGTGTACTCGTGCTAATGTTCTAGTAAATACACTTGGTCCTATTTTGTCCATAATGTCTCCAAACAAAGGATCTTGAATTTGATGATCCAGATTATTAGGATTTGCATTCATAATCACACGAGCCAAAGGCCCGGCTTCAGCTGCTTGTCCCATGTATCTTGGCGCTTTAGCCCAGCTATACTTTCCATTAAAATCCGAATTTTCCAAATTTTGGGAAACAACAGGGGAGGGAAGCGGCTCATCCCAAGGATGTGCGGGATCATGATGTTCAAACCATGAGTGATCCACATGCTCAAAAATCTGCTTGTGGTCAAAGTCATGGTAATTTTTCCCATCAAAGAATCCACTTGCGCTTATCAATGCCTGATTTCGTCCATCAATGGTTGGCGTATTGTATCTGTCTTTGTGCAAGTAGGTACCATATGCTATATACTTGCCAACGCCTTGACCAAATTTGTCTAGTCCAAATTCCAGGGAAGCTCTAATGAATAAACCTAAATCACTATTACGTTGTGATTCATTTTCCTCTACCCAAGCCATCAAGTCGTCCCATGATTTGATTTGTAAGTATCTCTCGATCGAACATCCTAACCAGGTGGTCTCCAACCAATCATTTCTAAACTGATTCATGATTGCATGAGCTCTTGTAATATCCTTTAAAGTAGGAGCACACATGACCCCTCCAGGAACCATGTAACTTGAGTGTGGCCATTGTCCACCGAAAAGAGCATAAACTTCCACAGGCCTGCCACTGGCAGTCACCCCGGATTGAAATGATGTACCTGTGTATGCTGCAAATCTTTTTACAACCTCTTGATATAGAGGCTTGCTGGCAAACTTCTTATTTGCCATATCGGTAGCAAAAATTGCGTAAAACCATCTTGGAATACTTTGTATTGTCTCAGTAGCCTGACCAATTGCTCTCAAAAGAAGCGCATTTGGTGAGAGTTTGGTACCCCAAGCGGTATCCAATGCTGAAGAAGCACAATAAAGATGCGAGCCGCCACAGATACCGCATATTCTTGGTGTTACGATTAGACCCGATTGTGGATCTTTTCCTGCCATGATTCGCTCGAAACCACGAAACATTGCTGCTTGGGTGTGTGCTCTTGTCACAACACCATCTTCCATAAAAACTTTTACGTCCAGGTCTCCTTCTACACGACCTACGGGAGATATATTTAATTCTTTAGTTGCCATTTTTTTGTTATTTAGAAGTTTCTGTTACCGCCTTATTTGTTGGCGTAATTTTTTCGATTCCAGCTTTTAAGTAATATCCAATTTTGCTACTTCCCGTTGGGACTTCCTTGGGAAAAACCCCCATATACTTCATGGTTTTAAGCACGCTTCCTTTTTTAAGATCATTATGTGGGAATCCAGGTTCGGTGCAGCCTAAACATGGATGATTTGCTCTTGTCTTACTGGACTGGCGATTCCATAGAATATTGTTGCAACTTGCGTGTGTCATTGGCCCCCTACATCCTACTTCATAAAATAGACAACCACCTCTTCTTCCAAACCCGCCATCAACTTTTTGCTCAAAGTTTCGAACATTAGGACATCCTGTCTGAACAAAATCAGTAAAGAAGGTTTTTGGCCTGTGATAGTCATCAATCAAAACATCACCAATTCTACCCGTGGATATAGCCACAAGGATTTGAGTTACCCAATCAGGGTGTGCCGGACATCCAGGAATATTAATAACAGGAAGACCTCCCTTAGAGACATAATCTGCCCCAAGTATACCTCCTTTAGTCTTTTTCAGAAATTGCATCCCCGTTGATTCGCTGGGGTTAGGGGGAACTGCGGGGATTCCTCCCCAGGTTGCACAGTCTCCAATTGCTACGGTAAACTGAGTAACAGCCGAAAGCTCTTTTACCCATTCCATCATGGGACGATCCGCAAAGTAATTCATTGTCCCTGTACCGTTAGGGCCTTGAATGATACTTCCTTCGAAGACGAAAATATCTAACTGAATTTTACCGTCAAGGATATCCCTGAGTAGTTCGCTTACTTGTTCACCAATTTCTAATCCAATGGAAGGATGCCAAAGAATGTTAATTCCGAAATCAGTGACTAGCTCAACGACTGTCGGCTCCTCAGCATCCAAAAAGGACATTGTGTTACCACTACATGCTCCTCCTTGGAGCCAGAGTAAATTTGCCATGGTTTTTTTGTTTGGTTAAAGATTGTCTAATTAATTTGACATTTATTGAAATTACAATAAAATGTATCCGTCAAATTAAGTATAAAAAATGAATTAGAAAAAAATTTCTAGAAAAAATTTTCTAATCTTTACGAACATTGTTCGAGGCTACAAGTTGATTGTATTCATTAACCCCTTTTTTTGTCAGAAATGGATAAAGTTGAATCCAAACGGAACTTTTGAAATTAGCAGCTTTCTCTTTTTCATTCTTTATCGCTTGATGGGTATACCAAAATGTAATGATAGTACACATATTATCCGCCACTTGAGAAATATGCTGATCATTCATGCTTTCCTTTATTATTCCTCGGGATTTATTGTACTCCAACCTTTTCTCAAATTGAATACGCATCTTACAAATAAAATCTTTGCACTCATCGTGTAAGTGCGGGTGATTTCTCTTTACTTCAAGTATATCAATAAAATAGAAGGGAAACTTCTTAATAAATTGATAGTACATGCCAAGTTGATAGTCTAAATCACGCAGATCAGGTGACGCCCTGTAAGAACTGAGAATTGTCGCCAGTTCTTGTCCAATTTGCTCATATGCTGTTGAAACAATTGCTTCTTTGTTTTTGAAATGATAGGCAAGGTTTCCAACACTAATTTTCAGGTCGTCTGCTATGTTTTGTAATCTAACATTGACGAATCCATATTCGTTGAAAAGATTTATCGCTGATATAATTATTCTTTCTTTTGTTTGAGTCATAACAAATACTAGTTTTCACAGCCCTTAAAGATTGTGCTATCGATCTTCAATGTCCCTCGCTGATCCTTAGCTGCTAGTCTTCGCATATAATTAGCTGCAAGTTCGGCTTTCTTTATGGTAGTACATCTGGTTATTTTCTTTTTAATAAGTTTCAGTGGATCTGATACATGTGCAAAAACTAAATAGACGTCCCAGTTACCATTCCTTTCAATCACATTGTCAACTACTGCGCTATCTAAAAGCCATTCATCACTGTAGAATAAATCCAAATCTGTAAACTCTCCTCTTTGATCCGAAAATGATTGTATATTCATAAAGTCCATAAGCTTTTCATAGCATCTTCTATCAACGTAAACTTTCATAGCGGTATGGATTTGAACTTAATAAGTTGATTGAACTCTTGCTTCCCAATAGGTGAAAGGTTAGGAAGTAAAGCCTGCCACATATATGATTTGAAGATTGTGGAATTCGAAAACTCCAATCCAGATATTAAAGCTCGGGATAACCATGAATTTTCTATTAACCAAAGCTGCTCGGCTTTTTGCTGGATATCCACGGCTGAATCAAATGGAGATAAAGCACCTCTTGAAACATTAAACTGGATCAACTTGACAAATTGGTCTTTTTCCCAAAAAATATGTTTACGATACTTTTCTTTAATAGACTCGCTGAATCTGAGAATTTCCAACGTATCCTGATAAAAGAAGGCATATTCTTTCTGCATTTCGAACACATGATCCCAATGCCTGTCTAAATTTTCAAAAAGTGGCACCAGATTTAATTCATTTAAGGATTCTTCTTGTCTTTTCATGAGCTCCTTATAGATCGTATTTAGAATATCCTTCTTAGTCGGAAAGTGATAAGCGAGATTACCAATACTAATATTAGCTTCATCTGCAATGTGTTGCAAACGAACATTTGCGAAACCCCTTTTATTAAAGAGAGAGGTAGCTGCGTTGATAATATTGATTTTTGTCTCTTTCACTTTTCTAGAAACTATTTTCTAATTTATCGAAAATCAAGCAAAAAAACTATGTTCATTATATATCAAAACATGGATTTAACCTATGATTTCAATAATAAATGAATTTCTAATTCCGTAAATCAATATTTTTCCATGTATTTACCAAGTCTATGAAAAATGACTATTATTATGGTCGTTACAAGTATTGGAGATTTTATCTCATTTGGTTTTTTCAGGGTTGATGTTGCGGTGGAAAAAACCAAATG
>CESQ01151332.1_pt1 | contig 10666 bp, 4 predicted proteins | sample 361401 | NCBI WGS metagenome assembly CESQ01 (sample SAMEA2622119, study PRJEB7988) | marine metagenome | isolation source: saline water (ENVO:00002010), including | reverse complement strand
CTTTACTACAACTAAATAATAATAAAACTAAACAAATTAACTTCATAGATATATAAATAAATTAATTTTCATGTTTATCTTTATAATACTCTGCAGCTGCTGATAAAAAATCTTTAAAAAGTGGATGAGGATTTAATACTCTGCTTTTTAATTCAGGATGAAACTGAACACCAACAAACCAAGGATGATTGTTTAATTCAATGATTTCAACTAAATTTAAATCTTTATTAACTCCACTAACAACTAATCCATTTTTTATAAGCTTACTTAAAAACTTATTATTAACTTCATACCTATGACGATGCCGCTCATAAACACTATTTTTTTTGTACGCTTTTTTTGCCAATGTCCCATTAGATATTCTACAATTATAACTACCTAGTCTCATTGTCGCACCCTTAATTTTAACTTTTTTCTGTTTAAGCATTATATCAATAACTGAATTTGTAGTCTTGGGGTTAAACTCTTTACTATTAGCATTTTTTAATGAACAAACATTTCTTGCAAAATCAATTACAGCACACTGCATTCCAAGACAAATTCCTAAAAAAGGAATATTATTAATTCGTGCATATTTTGATGATAGAATCTTTCCTTCAATGCCCCTATATCCAAATCCACCAGGAATAATAATACCATCTACACCTAAAAAGTATTTATCAATATTTTTTGAAGATTCTAATTTCTCAGTATCTATCCATTTTATTTTTACACTTAATATATTGTGAACTCCTGAATGTACCAATGCCTCAAGAATACTTTTATAGGCATCATGTAAACCATTATACTTACCGCACATTGCAATAGTAAGATTAACCTTAGGATTATTGTACTGTTTAATAAATTTATTTAAAGGTTTAATATTTATATGTTTACTACCTGTAGAAAGACTGAGCCTCTTTAATATAGATTGCTCAAACTTTTGATTATGCAATACGATCGGAATTTCATAAATAGTCTTAACATCAGGAGATTCAAATACATGAGACTGCTCTACATTACAAAATAAACTTAACTTCTTTTTAAGCTCCTCGGTTAAATGATTATTGCTTTCAGTTCTACATACTAATATATCAGGCTCAATACCAATTTCTCTTAACTTTACAACACTATGTTGGGTTGGCTTTGTTTTAATTTCAGCCGCTGCATTTATATAGGGTAATAAAGTTGTATGTATAATTAATGTATTCCTTCTGCCTTTATCTAATACTAATTGCCTAATTGCTTCATAAAATGGCTGACCCTCAATATCCCCTACCGTACCACCTACCTCTGTTATAACAATATCATATTTATTCCTATAATTAACCCCTAAAATTTTCTTTTTTATTTCATCTGTTATATGAGGAATAACTTGAATGGTCTCACCTAAATAATCTCCCCGCCTTTCACGCTCTAAAACTTCCCAATATACCTTGCCAGCTGAAGTTGTATTTTCACCCTTAAGGTTAACATCTATAAATCTTTCATAATGGCCTAAATCTAAATCCGTTTCAGATCCATCATCTAGTACGAAAACTTCTCCATGTTGATATGGATTCATAGTACCTGGATCAACATTTAAGTAAGGATCTAATTTTTGGATTGTAACCTTAAAACCTTTAGATTTAAGTAAGTAACCAAGTGAAGAAGCAACAATACCTTTACCCAACCCAGACAAAACTCCACCAAATACAAAAATATATTTTATTTCTTTTTTTTTATTTATCATTTTGTCAATATTAAATTAAATAGTTGGCATTTAATTTAAATAAACTTTGAAATAGTATAAATACATTAAAAATAATTTTTAAATTAATTAATTATATCATGTCAAATTTATCTGAAATATTAAATAATAGTAAATATATAGATATTTTAAATATTGCCGGCAAAGTTGGTAAAGAGATGGGCATTAAGACCTATGTTGTAGGAGGTTATATTAGAGATGCCATTCTTAACAGAGAATTGAAAGATATCGATATCATGGTTGAAAATAATGTTTTTGAATTTTCCAATAAACTTGCAAAAGAGCTTAAAGTTAAAACTATTATTAAATTTGAAAAATTTAATACAGCCAAAATTCCTTTTCAAGAGTGTGAAATTGAAGTAGCAAACGCAAGGTCAGAGTCCTATAATAAGCAATCTAGAAAGCCTAAAAATGTTTCATCTACAAGTATTCGCAATGATTTAATTAGAAGAGATTTTAGTATTAATGCTCTAGCCTCATCTCTGCACCCAGATGACTTCGGAGATTTAATTGATTTATTTGAAGGAATAAAAAATATTCATAAAGGAATAATTAATACGCCTACAGATCCAAATAAAACTTTTATAGATGATCCACTTAGAATGCTTAGAGCTATCAGATTTGCCTCACAACTAAATTTTGAAATTCATCCAAGAATTAAAAAAAGCATTACAAAAAACAAGGAAAGAATTAGTATTGTATCTCAAGAAAGAATTACTGCAGAAATAATTAAAATATTAGAAACTGACATTCCAAGTATTGGGTTTTACCTTTTAAAGGAAACAGAATTTCTAAAACTTATTTTTCCAGAACTAGATATTATGCCAGGAATAGAAATAATAAATAATAAATCTCACAAAGATGTATTTATTCATACATTAGAAGTAGTGGATAATGCTGCAAAGCTATCTCAAAAAATGGAAATCAGGTTTGCTGCTTTGGTACATGATATTGCAAAACCTGCAACTAAACGATTTAATCAAAAAAAAGGTTGGACATTTCATGGTCATGAAGAAATTGGAAGAAGAATGCTTGTCAAGGTTGCAAAAAAAATGAAACTTCCTAATGATTTACGTGATTATTTAATGCTACTTACAAAATTACATTTACGGCCTATTGCTCTTGCAAAAAAAGAGATCTCTGATAGCGCAATTAGACGAGTAATGTTTGAAGCTGGTGAACATATAGATGATCTAATGAAGCTATGTAGAGCAGATATTACAACTAAAAATCCTAACAAAATAAAAAAGTATATGAAAAATTTTGAAAGAGTAGAAATGCTTATGCAGAATGTAAAAATGAAAGATGAAATGAAAGCTTTTAAATGTCCTGTTGATGGCCATGAAATTATGAAAAAATTGTCACTAAATGAGGGGAAAATTGTTGGAAAAATTAAAAAGGATATTGAAAACGCAATTTTAGATGAAAAAATAAAAAATACCTATGATGATGCTTTTAAATATATGATGAAGATTAAAGATCAATATATTAATTAGCTATTTAAAATAATATTCACCAACAAGATAATATCTTGCACATTAATTGTTCCATCGCTATTCATATCTACACTATGATTATATTCATCAATATCTAAAGCTATATTAATAGTTCCTATTATATCCTGAATATTAATAAGTCCATCATTATTTAAATCACCCTGTAAATATACATTTTCAAAATAATTATATCCATATTTTTCAGCACGTGATATTGAAACATTAGTCTCCCCTATATCTAGCTCCCATACAATTTCACCTGATGAGCCTACTTCAAAAACAATAGCATTTGAAGCGCTTGTAATTAATGTACTTCCATTAGGGTTTCTAAACGCACCACTTTGAAAGGAAGAATAAAATCCATTACCAGTATAAACCCATAAATAACTATCAGGTCCATAACCAAGATTTTCTGCAAAATTATATGTCCCATTATTATTCAAAGGTGGTTCTAGTTCAATAGCTGCAGAAATTGAGGTGTTATTGCTATATATCGCATGCTTATTATTATATAATATTAAATTTCCTTCTCCAGGATAGCCCTTAGGAATCCAATTTACTCCATGAGGCGTATTTAGTATCTGATTAAATGCATTAATAAAATTATAATTTGAAGGATTTCCCCATCTATACAAAAAATCACCACCTTTCCCATATATACCACCATTATGACTTGCAGCTATTTCAGATGATGTAGAATGCTCAATAATATAAATTTCGTTCATATTTCTAGAAGAAAATACAATTTGCTTTAACTCATTGTTATAATCAATTGCATTTATATGCATCCAATCTCCTGTTGCATCTAAACCGGGCATTCCATCGTTTCCAACTATATTACAATTAATATTCATAAGTTCAGGATGACTACTAATTTCTCCATATATCGATGAAAAATCAGGACTTCTATCTTGAACTAGGTGATCCCATAGATGCCACTCCCAAACAATAGTAGCTTCTCCTGTTTCTAGATTGGGAGAAATTTCAAAAATGGCTTCTGACCACATTTGATTTAAAGAGTTATCTACGGAAATTCTCCCAGCAGATATCCAATCATTAAAATACTTTCTTTCATAGGCAAGAATTAAAAAATTTCCATTTGATAACACTTCAATATCATGATGATGCTGATACATTTCATTTGATAATTCATAAGACCACAAGAGCTCTCCAGCCCAATTATATATTTCAACTCTACCACCAATCCCACCTCCACTCATAGTAGGATTTTCACTTTTGCAGGGGTAATATAATAGCGTACTTTCATAACCAAATTGATTTTCTGGCAAATAAAGATAAGCCATGCTAGCTGGACCTGTTTCGTGCTCCCAACTATTATATATCTGACCATTTATATCTTCCAAATAAGTTGTTGCGCTAACATCTGTTCCACCTGGAATAGATCTATAGGGGGTATACAATAGGTATCCTTCATATATATTTTGAGATAAAACAAAATTAAATAATAAGGAAATTAGTACAGATATATGTTTAAGATATTCCATGATGAAATATATTTATTTTGAACAATTAATTAAGAATGATTGATACGAGACTTACAACATCTAATATATTAAAAATTCCATCTGAATTTAAATCTCCAAAATCACTTTGACATTCATTTGGATTAGACTCACCTAGTACAATATTAACTAATAGTACAATATCTTGGATATTAGTAATAGAGTCACCATTCATATCACCTTGCGTAAAACCAGAACATGAATTACCCACAGCTATTGTTTGAATTATAGGAATCGCATTGTACCCTGTTACAGTTAAAGTTAGCTCAGATAAATTTGAAATATTCTGATCTAATAAAATAACACATGTACCATTGTTTTCATATGAAGCTCCAATAAATTCTCCATTGTAAGATAATGCAGCAACAACATTTTCGACTTCACCATTAATTACAACTTCATATGCTTGGGAAGATGGGTCAATTGCGTCAGAATGGTTAATTGTAAAGGTTGAAGGAGTGTCTGTTCTTAATTCTAAGCTAGGATCTCCAAAAATAGTCCAATGATCTGTTTCTTGATCACCATCAGATCCGTAGGAATCATTCATTTTCAAGCATCCATTATAAGAAATTCCTCCGAACGTATATTTTCTATTATTTGAGTAACTTCCTACTAATATATCAACCATTTCATCTTGGGCTTCCATAGGTGGTGCCCAACCCATATAAATTGTAGACATAAATGATGCCACTGCGCCAGTTGGTTCATTAAAATTTGTAGACCTTTGCAAGGTTTCGGCTAAGCACGTATTACCAGCAAAATTTCCACTAATGCAACCTACAGCGCAAACAAAAGGTAATTGATTATTGTTTGTTAAAAGACTCACGTCAGAATTATCAAATCCAGTCGTCACAAAATATTGAGTTTCACCATGACCAGTATAATGCAAAATACCACGCCCGGAGTTTAGGCTATTTTTTAATGAGGAACTATTAGGGTTACCAGTTGCATCAACCCCGCCATTACTATGACTTCCATCATATAATTCATCAATATTTGAATACGTATAATCTAATAGCAATTCTCTTAAATTTCTAGCGTGCTCCCAATCATCCTCGTTATCATCCCCAGGGCCTTCATTTGAGGCTACCATTACACCTTTTTGGTACCAATCAGCATTAATTTGAGGATTTTTTTCATATTCAACACTTCTAATAACTTGTGTTTGTACATGCGAAATATTCTCTGCAGAAAATCTACCTACAAAAAATTCAGGATAAGAGTCATTCCCATTAATATATGAATACCATGGATCTGATTCACCAGCAGACCATCCTCCACCAGTATTAATTGCTGGGATCTGATTAATATCACCTACTAATAATAAATAAGATAGATTATTATTATTATAAAAATTTTGAACATAATTCTTAATTGAATTGTATGTATTACCAACACTAGATAGAGGAGCAAGTGTTGTTTTAATACCTTTTTGATTTTTCCAAGATACAAATGGATTCATTTCATCACAAAAACTATCATAACAAATAACTAACATCTCACCATCTTCTTCAATTGGTGTGTACCGGTTATTATATAAAGTATAATTTAAAAATCTATCTGAATATAGATAATCATAATCCTTAGTAATTCTATTTATATTTTTTTTATTTCTTACAAATTGATTTACTTTATTATCTCCGCTAAAATCAAGTTTAACTACTACCTTGCTATGAACTTTTAAGACAGATGTTATAGGATTATATTGAAATGGATTTATTTGCAATACTTGACCTCTATAATCTCGCAAAATATATGGATTATGCGATTCTACAATATTTAAAGGGTAAAATATATTTTTTAAGTATAATTCATCTTTTTCGTATGGTATGGCATGTATATTTATATTTCTAGGGATATTACCCTTTGATGGTAAAACATTAATATTACCATATTCCTTGTATTCATAAGAAACAATTTCAGCATTTATTGATTTATTATCGGGAATAATAAAAGAACGATTAATATGAGGAAGTTCAGGCTTATTTTTTATTAAACTATTAACTTCGCCATCTAAAATAATTTTATGGAACGTTTCATTATTAATTTCAATACTATTTAATTCAAAATCATTAATGATATATTCAACAATTAGATATTCATTATTTTGTTCAATAATATCAACCTTAACTGCTTCCTTTTGATTTGAATTAATTACTATTGTCTCAGAAAACAAGAGACCCATATAAACTAAAAATAAAATACTAAACTTCATTGACTTCCCTATATAGATTTATTTTAATAATTAAACTTAATCTAAAATAAATATCTATTATTTTCATTATGTTTTATTATTTCATTGTGTAACAAAAAAGGGGTCAATAAAAATGACCCCTTCTTTAATTTTAAACTAATATTTCTAAATATTATTTTAGAAGCATTAATTTTTGAGTTGAAACCTCACCTGATGCATTTGCTCTTACAAAATATACACCACTTGCAAGATTTTCTGCATTCCAAGTTAAAGTATGACCAGTACTGCTAGCATCCATGTAACCATTTGCAAGAGTAGCAACTTGCTGTCCTAAAACATTATAAACATTCACAGATACTAAGCCTGCTTCAGGAACAACAACATTTAAGCTTGTTGTAGGGTTAAACGGATTTGGTCCAGCTAATTTAAGTTCAAAATTAGCAACAACCTCAATATTATCAATAGAAACTTCAGATGCAGAACCATTTACAGCATACGAAGATTCAATCTTAACATTTTCACCTTCAAATGTAGCAATATCATTAATGCTAGTAGAACCATCAGTTACAATAACTAAAGATGTAATATTCTCATTAGTCACATAGTTAGCAACATATGCATCAACTAATTTGATACTAAAATTATCTTCATGAGATAATTTCATTTGCAGCCCTTGAACCATACCATCTGCTTCAACTACAATACGATTATCATCAATAATAATTTTAGCTTCACTTGCATCACTAGTCGCATCAACTTCTTTACGACCTAGAATAATATTAACAACCGATACAATGTCAGATACAGTTATTGTACCATCTTCATCTACATCACCACAAAGATTAGAACCAATATTTCCATTATCATTCAATATAGAATTAACAAGGGAAACAACATCAGCTACGTTAACGTTACCATCTCCGTTTGAATCTCCATCAACAGGACATGCTTCAGCCTCAACACAGGCAACATTTGACAGTTCACTTTCATAAGCAGGAGATGTATCATACGCAGTCACTGCAAAACATCCTTGATCAACATTAGTAACAGTGAAAGTTGTTCCAAGTGTAGTCGTACCTAACAATTGAGAAAGACCAGAGTCATTATCAACAACAAACACTTTAAAACCTTCTGTTACCCTAGGACCATTAGAATTTGAATTCATAGATTCTTTTTCTAAATCACTTGAAGCAATCATACTACCTGAACTAACTGAATTATCGTAAGTAGAATGATAGATATTATCATTATTTCCTAAAGAAGCTACACCATCATCGTCCCAATCATCACAACCACAGCATTGAATACCATTAGAGTCAAAGTAATTGCAATCATAAGTGAAGTCATCAACACCATCACCTGTAGTATCAACTGAAAGCCCTAAATAATCCTCACAATTTGCAAATCCATCAGCGTTATAATCCGAACCATTAAGAGTTTGACTGTAACATTCATCTGCGCAAGCGCATTGACAATCATATCCATAATATCTTTGCATAGTTTCACAACCTAGCTGACCTACATAATCAGAACATGTAGCTCCGTTACTATCTGGAGTTTCAGTACATGAATCATCAACAGGCTGATCACCAGGACATGCACAACCATTGCAATTCCAGCCCAAATTAGTTTCTAAATATGCACATGTGTAAACACTATTGTAATTATATAAATCATCACAATATGGCAATCCAAGTCCATTATTAGCACTATAATCATATGAACAAGTAGTTGCTGGACCATCAGCGCAATCACCACCATCATTTAAGCACTCATCACCTGATAAATCATCATCACATGCGCCATTACCAAAGTAGGATAAATCACCAGCACAATTCTCTACACCAGCATCACAATCTGTAGATGTAGTTACCTGAGATTCTTCACCAATAAGTGTTAGTACACCACCACCAGCACCATTATTAGCTATAGAGTTACAGCAACCTTCATTTGCAGAAATACCAGCATCATTAAAGTATGAATCACCATACGGTCCAAACCAACCATTAGCTGCCCAAGCATCGCAAGTTCCTGAAGTAGTACCGTTTTCTAACCATGCACTACCATCACTATTAGGACTATCTTTGCATGTATATGCAGCATAATCAACAGCTTGATTTTCTTCAAAACCATAGTTTATAACAGGTGGATTTAGACTACCTATAGTAGTTCCTTCACCATTTTTATAGATCTTAATATCACAACCTGTATTCCATGAAATTTCCAATGCACTTGTAAATTTATAACAATCACGAGCTACCACAGCAAATGCATAATCATCATTACATGTAGGCATTCCACTACCACCATTATTCGGATCATAGCAACTATCCCAACCATCATCAGCCTGACGACCACAGTCAGTACATTCAGTACAACCACTGTAAGTATCTAATGTAGCATCGCATGATGCAGCGCAACAATCACCACCATCATAACCACACTCTGGAACGTTTGTAGATGAATCGCAGAAACCATCACCAATTCTATCTAAATCTCCAGTACATTGTGGATATGGGTTAGATTCATACCCTGGGTAATCCCAAGATAAACTTATAGTTTCATTTTCATAGTTTGCAGCTGCAACTAAATTTGTTGGAGCTGATAATATTGGAGTCGTTGCTGAAGCTTCATTTGAAAGTCCAGATTCTTGACCAGTATTATTTACTGAAGTAATAACATACCTCTGCAGTGAACCATATCCCATACCTGTAAGCCTAGTACCAGCTGCATACTCTCCAGGAAGGCCACTAGCAATTTTTGCAAATCCACCTCTAATTTCCATATCTTGAATTTGAGATATGTCTATTACAGGTATGCCATTAGAATCATAATTAATAACAAAATCTGACTCAGTAGAATAATCAGTAAACAACCTATTAGCAGGAGATTCAGGCATATTATCTAAAAGATTTAAAGCTTCAGCAATAAAACTCTCATCTACTGGGAATCTATCTTTAATTTCTTCATTACTGATTTGATTGTCATCTTCATTAGAAAGAACATCTCCAGGGCACCCACAACCAGAACAATCCCAATTGTAATTAGCCTCTAAATTCGCACAGGTAAGACCAAATGCATCCCATGCTGAATCACAACAATCTGCGCCATTTGCAGTGTAATTAAATGTACAATCATTACACACATCTGCGCCACCTGCATTATCATACCCATCTTCTCTGAAACTATAAACAGTGTATGTTACACCAGTTTCAGTATCAGAATTTAAATCTCCCCAAGTAAGAAGAACATTTGGACCATGATCCTCAGTATCACTCGCTTCAGCATTCAAATCGGCAATTGGATCAAGCGCAGGATTTGCACATACATCTGACACAGTACCACCACCACAAGCACAGCAAGCATCATTAGAATCTGCATAACCACACTCACTTGGCCATGTACTATAGTATGAACAACCATCAAATCCATCAGTCCAATCAGGGTCTTCTGAACACGTAGTGCCTACTGAGAAACCATCTCCACCGCATTCACCCCAACAATCATTCACAGTAGTACCATCTGGGGTACCTTCACAGTCACAAGTTCCTTGAGAAGGAGTATTGTCTTCACCATTACAAATACCGCAATTACTTACATAAGTATCACCGCCGCAAATCCCAGCACAGTCTTGAGCCTCACCGTTAGGACCAGTAGAAGGAACAGCAGGAACAGCTTCTGAAACTAAAGTATTTGTACCACCACCACAAGCACAGCAAGCCTC
>CESQ01140761.1_pt1 | contig 10690 bp, 17 predicted proteins | sample 361401 | NCBI WGS metagenome assembly CESQ01 (sample SAMEA2622119, study PRJEB7988) | marine metagenome | isolation source: saline water (ENVO:00002010), including | reverse complement strand
TGCAGCAATTGACTCTTGTGTACTTGTTTGGTCTTTTGTAGCTTGAACCAAACTTAAAGTAACAAATGTCAGTCTATCAATTGCTTGAATTACATCACTAGATTCACTACCTGCAAATGATGCTGATTTAGCAAACATTACATCATCAGTTGATGTAGATGTTGGTGTTATATTAATAAGTGCATCAGAAGCACGAGGTTCTGCATTTAATCTACCTGCACCAAAATTAACAATATTTTTAGCAAGAGATCCACCCATTACTTCAGGATTAATCCCTCTATCACTAGCAATAGATTTTTGTGCACCTCCATCAAGATTAGCAAATGTAGAACCCCCTAAAATAGCCTTTGGATCTTTCGCTCCTTCTAACAATGCTACTTCTTCAGCTAAATTAGGGGCATTTTCCTTTTTTGCGTCTCTATTGTTCAAATAGTCACGTATAGCACTAACCATATTCCCAAAATTGGGTCTATGTCGGTTTGCACCTCTTGAGTCTTTATATGATAGAAATCCGTGTGCCATTATCTTTTCTTTGCTGCTTCTTGTTGTTGCTTGAGTTGATCCAAGTGTTGCATTAGAAGACTAGTATAAACTTGTCTTTCCCATGGCATCATATTTTCAATTTCACTCAAGCTATATTTATGGTGTTGCATCAAAGCAAAGTTAGTTTTGTAGTATCCCTCTAGCGTTTGATGGAAGAGGGCTATCCGAAAAAATTGGCTAACCCCATAATAACAAATTCCGACGTTTTTCCTGTATTTGGATTTTTCACCGTAAATTTATGTTCCATACGTGGTGATGATGCAAAGAATTCTTGTAATTGTTCAAATTGACTGTTTGTGAGACCTTCTATAAACTCATTAAATTCTTTCTTACTAGTAGTAGAAGAATCATATACATCCTCTTTATCAAATATCTGATCTACACATCCAGCAACTAATTCTACAATTCCATCTGCAGTAGGTGCAGCTCCCATAACAGAACCAGTAATAAATTCACTCCAACCAGCATGTTTCATAATTACACCCATATCATCACTAAGCATAATCTTAGGATCATATTTTGGTGGTTTTGTTACCTTTACTTCAGTTAAATTTAGATTATATGGAACTTCTGTGGTATTGTCATCTTTGCAAACAACTTTCATTTCAACAACATCACCAACAGAAACTGCACGGATATTTAAGAAGATATACTCTAAATCAAAAATTGGCAAATCCTCTAATTTTATTCTACTAGTAATACAACCCTTCAATAAATTCTTAACTGCCTTTTCTATTTCTTTTTCGTCATTTGTCTCTAATGCCAACAAAAGGAGTTTTTCTTCTTTTACAACAAATGGACGATATTTAATTTTCTTCCCATTTGAAGGGAGTTCCAACTCATAGGTTGGTAAAACAACTTTTGGTAATGCCATTAAAATGATTTCAAGTCATATATTTATATATGCGACTTTTTTGACCAAAAATATACGGAATAAATTTTCCCAGTTTTGTGGAATTAGAAAATACTTTTTGCTGAGGCTCCTGTGAATGAAGGCAAAATTGATATCTTATCAAGAGATGACACATCACCTCTAACCCCTTTAATATTCCTCTCAATGGTGTAATGTCTTTGATATTTAAACTGTGCTGTTACTTTTGTTACCTGACTAGAACCAAACTGTAAAGGAACCGCATCAATAGCATATGGAAATGCTTTTTCTAAAACATATGTTATTGGTTGTCTTTGTATTGCAGATTGCGGACCTGTTTCTGTTTTTGTTATCTTTATAGTTGCTGCATAATCATCTTTGTATGCTACCCTTGTTGTTCTATTTTCTGTCAAATTCCCATCACCATCTAAAATTTCAGGAAGTATAACTCCTTCTTGAAGATTACTTTCACCAAATATTGATCCATACCATAAATTTAAAAATTTTAATACTTCTAAGTTTGCATCTAAAGCAAATCCTAATTGTAACTCTGTAAATATTCTTGTATGAGGATAATCAACAGATCCTACACCTGTGTAAAGACCAGTTTGCGTACCAGTTGCAGTGTTAATATTTGGTAATTGTGCTTCGTCACAGAACATGTGTAGATAGTCAGATTCCAAGCTACCATTGACAGGTTCAGGGAGATCTTCAATCTCAACAATAAAGTTATTAGCAAAGGACATTCCCCCTTGCTTTGATATAGTCTGTAAAAACTTCGGTATGGTCACACTAAATACCTATATTGGTACATTTATATTTATGGCATACTCTGGGAAATATAGACCTATTAATCCCAAAAAGTATCGTGGTAATCCAACTAGAGTTATCTACAGATCACTATGGGAACGCAAGTTCATGGTATTCTGTGATAATAATCCCTCCATTATGGAGTGGGGTTCTGAAGAAATAATAATACCATACAGAGCACCTGATGGTAAAGTGAGAAGATATTTTCCAGACTTTTACATAAAGGTTCGTGAGAAGTCAGGACAAATAGCAAAATATGTTATTGAAGTTAAACCCAAGAAACAAACTAAACCACCCTATGATAAGGACAAAAGAACTGCTGCCTATAGACGGGCTGCCCTGACGTTCGCTAAGAACCGTGCCAAATGGGACGCTGCTCAGGACTTCTGTGAAGATAGGCAGATGAAATTTTTAATACTAACAGAAGACCACTTAGCGGTATGAAACAATGGCAACTGGATTTGCATCCATCCAGAGAAATACAGTCAATAAGACTGCTGGATATAAAACCCTGTTTGAGCGAGTAACAGCAAAAACAGGTGGAGAGAAGAAATCACTCTCTTGGTATAGATCTGCTGTAAAAGCAGAAGCTAGTGTATATAAGAAAAATTTCGGAAAATATATTTTAGATGAGAGACGGGATAATATAGGATCCGTAAAATCACAAGATGAAAACGAATTACGACAATATACTGTACAAGGACATCTTTATATGTTTGAGTACAAAGCAAAGATGAAATGGTTACCCTATTATGATAGGTTTCCATTAGTTTATGTGATTAAATCATTAAGGAATGAATTTTGGGGTGCTAACCTCCATTACCTACCTATAAAAAAGAGATTGCAAGCTACTAGGAAACTAATGCAAGGTAGAGTTGACGTACCTAAGGCATGTTTCCATAAATACTTACAACCTCATGTTGAAGGTCTGTTAATAGATCTTGCTGAAGATGAATGGGATACTGCAGTCCTATTACCAACAGAAGATTTTGTGAAGTATACTCATGGTGCCATGTTCCCAATAGATAAACAAACTGTCTGGGAGGAAGTCAATGACACATACTATGACAAACTAAAGGGCGTTAGAATAGTAAAAAGTTATTAATCATGGGACAAGGAAATAAAGATAGAAAATCTTATCTATCAAATAAAAATGAAGAAAAATCTGTTGATCCTAAGAAAATCTATCTTGGATCTTATGGTCCACCAGAAACTAACTATGAGAATGCATCTCTTCGTTATCCATCTGATCAGGATATTGGAATTAATAGTGACTATGTTTTATTTGAATTTAAAAAATACAAACCTCCTTTTCAAAATGCAACTAGAAAATCAGACAAGGGTGATGGAACCCAAGAGAAAGCACAACATGGTCAGTATGATTATAATAGAGCAGGTGAATATGAAGATGCTGAACCAGAATATAAAAGTATTATAATGTACATGCCAGAAGATGTATCTACTGGTTTTAAAGGTAATTGGGGTGGTAAAGCGTTCAGTACATTTGGAGCTGACGCAATGAGAGCAATGGGTCAAGCTGGTGTTGGAAATAAAATTGCTTCAACATTAAAAGTTGGTGGAAATCAATTAAAGAAAGCTGTTCAACTTGGTGGTGCACAAGTAATTAGTGATGCAATAAAAGGTATAACAGGAGATGTAATAAGTAATGATGATATATTTGGTTCTATATCTGGAGCAATATTAAATCCTAATACAGAATTATTATTCAGTGCAGTTGATATGAGAAACTTTCAATTGCAATTTCAATTAGTTCCTAGAAATGGAGGAGAAGCAGATATTGTTAATGAGATAGCACAAATATTTAAGATGTGTACTCTACCAAAAAGAGATCCTGGCAACGTACTTGGTTCAAATAACGATGCGATTGACGCAGCTTTCATTGGTGTACCAAATCTTTGTAGAGTTTCTTTTATGCGTGGAGCAGAAGAACATGATGTTCTACCAAGATATAAAATGTGTGCTGTAACTGGTGCTGATGTAAACTATACACCTGATGGAACCTATGCTACATACCCTGATGGACAACCAGTTGCAATGCAATTAAAAATAAATTTCCAAGAGACTAAGATTGTCTTTGCTGATGAAGTTCAAAGCGGAGATATAAGATAATGTATTTCTCAATTATTCCAAACATCTCATACGATGAGAAACCAATCAAATATCCATTCTCTGAATCAGACTATGTAACTGCTAAGAATTTCTTTCGTAGATACAAAGTTAATGATGATGTATTTTCTAATGCAGTATACTTTAAAAAATATACTATAGTAGATGGAGAACGTCCAGACTCATTAGCTGACAAATTATATGGTGATCCTTTTTATGACTGGATCATATTAATAACAAATAATATGGTCAACGCACAATATGATTGGCCAAAGAGTAACTATGAAGTATATAAAATTGTAGAGAGTGAGTATGATGATCCATACTCAGAGATTAGTTACTATGAAACTTCTGCTATTGGACAATTTGGTGCTGGTCTACGTGTAGATGAGACTTTTTACAACGGTACTCATAAAGTATACATTGATGGTGCTGCAACAACAAAGAACGGTAATGAAATTTGTACTCCTGTTACTGTAGCAGAGGACTGGCAAAGACAAAACGAGGAGAAGAGAGAAATATATATTCTAAAACCACGTTACGTACAGTCATTTGTGGATGATTTTAGGAAGCAAAATAAGTACAAGAAGTCAAGTAACTATATAAGTCAGCGTCTTAAAAAAACATTATGATATTTTGGATTGGATTTTTTGTTATGTTCTTCAATGAAGGATTTGTTATGATGAGACACGTTTCACCGTGGTTCTCAAGACTAAGAGATAAACTTATGAAGAGGTTAGGTGACAAAGGTTGGTGGAGACTGCATGGTACCCTAGATTATACTTGGATGGGTCTTGTCACACTAGGATTAATAGTAAACTCTAATAGAATATCACATCTAATAGCTTTAGGTATCTTTTGGGGTGCATCGTTTTTAATATTTTATTTTCCAAGATACACAAAAAGATTTTTGGCAAAAAAATACCCCGAAAAATTTTCGGGGTTTTAAGGAATTCAATTAACAATTTTCGTTCAGACCTTCTGCCATCTGTCCACCAATGTCTGCACCTTGATTGCCACCAAACATTGCTACCCAACCTGCAGCTACCCAACCAATGAAGGGGATACCAGACAGAGCAGGAGCAGCAGCAGTGCCAACACTGGTACCAACCAATCTACCTGTTCCTTTTGCTGCACCGACTGCTTCTATACAGGCGACAGTCTTATCAGATACTTCACCGCCACCACCTTTTACTATTGTAGATGGATCTTGCCATGATCTCTTGTTGGATACAGGTCCGCCTTGATTGGTCTTACCATCCATGACATACTCCTCAACAACTTGAGTTGTATTGTTTGCTAGTCCTAAGAAACCACCCTTCTGCTTGATGTCCTTAGTGATCATCATCGTCTTGGGATCGTTTGCTTTGTAACTAATATCATATCCATTCTCATTTGCTGAGATACGATAAGATGTATAATCCCCTACTGGAGGATTGAAAGAAGGTATATTACTTGATTGCCTAGTTGCTAGTAATCCTATCATACCTATGTGGGACACTCCAAAGACTGCACCCAAACTAATTCCTAACCATTTTTGCATTGTCATCCTTCCATAACAAATTGTTCTTTATTTATATATCCTAATAGTCATCACTATTAGTATTACTTTCTACCCACTCAGCATTGTTTCTACAGTATGCATCAGCATCTACCTCCATTCTCCAGTGGGTGAGGGTGTGAAGAGTCTGTATCATTACTACCATAAACATAAGCATCACTGGTCCTATCCATAGTGGATGCATTAATATATCTTCTGTCTTTTTCATATTAATAAAAAACCCTCCACATATGTAGAGGGTTTTGTTTTATGGTTTGTCTTGTGTTTCAAGAATAGCATCACGAATAATATTTTTCAACTGTCTACTCTTTTTTCTACCAAGACCAGCAGAGGTATCAATCTTAACTTTAACCCAATAAAGACCGATCAATACCAGAATGAATGGAATGGCATCTGGATATGAGATGTCATTCCATGCTTCAACTAGGTTCATAATTAATCATCATTAGCTAATGATGCAAAGTATGATAGTGCATCATCGTCATCTACTACTGCTTCTTTTTTAACTGGAGATGGTGCTCCAACAGAAACAGGTTGTCTAGTAGGAGGTACAACAGGTTCAAACTCCTCACTGTCCACACTAGTACGAGGAATAGCAACAGGTCGTTGACCTATACCTAGAACGAGATTCAATCTCTTCTCTAGTTCCTCATAAGTTTTGAACTGATCCTTAGAAGTAAATGCTTCTAATGAATATTCTTTTTTCCAGACTGCTTCCAGTTCAGTATCATCTGTAGAAACAGCACTAACACTATCAAACTCACTGCTGTCATAGTTCCAGAATCCTGCTACTTGTTTGATCTTTAACTTAAAGTTTGCACCTTCCCAAAGATCAAATACATTTGTGGGTTCTTCATCTTGGAACTCAGGTTGCATGGCAGCAAGGATCTTATCATGGATCTTCTTACCATACTTGTAAAGGAATACTTTACCTTCGTTCTCAGGATGCTTAGGATCTTTAACAACTAAGATGTTACTGTAATAAGAAAGCTTACGCTTCTGCTTACGAGCAGTATCTTTATCAGAATCATCGCCACTGTTCCAAAGACGACGGTTAACTTCACCAACAGGATCCTTCTCGTTGAGTGTAGTTAAAGAGTTTTCAATGTACCATCCACCAATACCTTGGAAGGCATGTGAATATAGTTTTGCCCATGGAATAGTCTCTCCTTCTGGGGCAGGAAGGAATCTTATAACAGCATAACCGTTACCAGTTGAATCAACTTCTGGTTTCCAGAAGCGTTCGTCTACTTGCTTTCCACTAGATGATTTCTCTAATTCTTTTTGTAAGAATTCAAAATTATTACTGGATTTACGCTTAAGATCTGCAAAGGACATAGATTACCTCGGATTATTTTAGATTTGGTTTTTGAGTCAGAATTTCTCCTGACACTAGTATTTATAGCACATCTGAGATGGTTTGTCAAGCCTCAGATTCTAATTGTGTCTTCATTCCCTTAACTTTCGTTAGTAGTTCATCAAACATAGATTCTATGGTTGTATTAGGTGTTGCACCTAGCATAATAATGCCTTGCTTCATAGAATCTATAACAGATTTTGCTTCTGGGTCATCACTCAACTGAAGACGACCATGAAATATTTTTTGTTTTTCTATCAATTTTTCAAGTGCTTCAAAGTATTCTATCTTTCTTTCTGGATCTAATAGAATAAAATTCATAGCAGATCTGAAACAGAACTGCTGAAGCTCCATCATTTCTTGAATGTCACCACGGACAATCTCTGATTGAAAAAATTTACTGGTCATACTAACATTAATTTTGCTCTGGATGTTTTCTTCATGAAATTAAGTTGTTGTGCCTCGTAACGAAGTTTTTCTTTAAGAGGTTTACTAATCAATTTGTTTACACTATCTAGTTCAATCTCATTTTCTTCACAGTAGTGGATGACCGAATCAATGTAGTTCATACCTTGATTATGTAGTGCAATCTTTTCCACCTCCTGCGAGAATTTCGCAGCAGTCATAAATCTATCCTCAAGTAATTGTTTTTTATCCATATCGTTGTTGGTACTCGTCTATGTAACTCATTAATTTAATGAAAAATTCTTTCTTAGGAGGAAGTATTTTTACCTGAGTTTCACCGTTCTCACAAGCAACGATAGTCACTAGTTGTTTAACAGTTAAATCATACTGTTCTTGCAGCATACATGCATACGCTGTCTCTTGTACGAAATAATCATACAAGTATGCTTCTCTCTTAGGTACGGCTGATGTCTTGAAATCAATTATAGACAACACACCATCAAACTCAGCAATACAGTCAACCCTACCTGCCAATTCTAAATGCCTACTATAAAGGGCTGCTTCCTGTAGATACACATTATTTATGCGTTCTAGTACAGGTCTACTATGCTGATACATTAGAACAGGAAGTGGATGCTTACTGTATTTTTTAAGATCTAAGTTATTATTGATACAATCTTCTACAATAGAATGATACTTAGTTCCTCTATTAGTAGAACGAGAAGTGATTGCATCAGCTTTCTCTGCACCGACTCGCTTACGCCACCTAGCGATGCCAGCTTTCTTAGCAGAGTTATTACTAATCACTGTAGTAACTGATGGAAAATTATCTCCTTCTGGTGTAAGGTATAAACGTTTACCGTCTACCATCTCAGCAGACAATTCTATAGGATCAAGTCCTACATGATTATATAATTTCATAAACCCATATTGATTTTACTAATCAAATAAGATTTGACAAGACCAGAACGAACGATGTCATCTATACCAAACTCAACTAATGAAAACTCATCCATGTTCTGAATGATACGTTGGAAATCCATGATACCTGTACGTTCATTTACTCGTTGTAAATCAGATTGTGCAGCGTCACCACAGAATACAATCTTACTGTCCTGTCCAACACGAGTGATGATTGAATCAAGTTCGTGGAAGTTTAGGTTCTGACACTCGTCAATGATAACGATAGCATTGTCAAGTGTTGTACCTCTTATAAAGGAGGTAGACCAGAATGAAACAGTTTCCTGTGCCTTCAGATTATCATACAACATTTCATACGAATTGTCATCTGGCATCTCAAACATGGACTGAACCATATTCTTATATGGTATCTGATATAGAGAAGACTTATCTTCATGGTCACCAGGTAAGAAACCAATCTCTCTAGTAGCTACTAGAGATCTAACAATGTATATCTTATCGTATAGTGTATACTCATCAAGTACATCCTTCAATGCTTTATACAATGCAATGAATGTTTTACCTGTACCTGCTACACCATAAGCATATAACATTTGTCCTTTGTCCCACTCATCAAAGAAAACCTTTTGATTATCAGTGATAGGTTCAACAGAAAGCATATGCTCTCCACCTATAGGCTTACGTCTTTTCTTTTGTTTAGCGGTCATACCTTGACCGATTGACTTAGTTGTCTTCTTTCTAGGCATGTTAGTATCTGTATTTCTCAGTGATAGTTTTGTTGTTTACATATTCTGCTTTAGGAAGAACTTTATTCTTCATAATATCTACCCAACCAGGATGTGTTGATGCCATCTTGTCTCGCCACTCTCCTACTTCACCAGCAGAAGCACAACCTGCTTGCCAATCTTTATCCCAATCGGGATTGTCTTTTCTCCATTGTTCATATTCTTTCATGGTCATGGAGAGTTCTTTAGTCTCTTCAGTTTTTAAATTTTTTACAGGATATGTTGGCATTAGTTTCCTCCTTTGAGTTCGTAAGATCTCTTTATAAAACCTAGAAGAATATTCCACAATGATTTAGTGGCACTACCTTCTACTTCATCAAACAAATACATATTTAATCTGAATGCATTGTTTGCTTCTTCTATTAAGGCATCCTTCATAGCATCATCTAATTCTAATGTATCTAATACTTGTCTGTAATTTGTCTTCCACTCCTTAGCATCTTCTATACGAGGGAATTCATAGAAGTGTAGACCCTCACCATTAGGTGGTTGAAGTGCTTTCTCTGCTATACCTTTAAGTATCTGACCACCAGATAGATCACCAATGTATCTAGTATAATGATGTGCTATTAAAAGGTAGGGATCTTTCTCTGCAACCTCATTAATCCTAGAACAATATTTATTACATGCTTCAGAAGGTTCTAATTTATCTCTCCACATAGGACCATAATAATATCTAAGATCTCGTTCCAATGTTGATGTACGATTCAAGTCTGCTGACCATGATTGTAATACTTCAGCTAAAGGATCTTTAGTCTCATCAATCCTCTGCTCCATGGTATCGTAAACATAATAGAAATTAGCAATAAGTTTGCTATATTTCTCAGGATCTACAACACCTCTAAGAAAACCAGCAACGAACTTAGTGTTCTCTGCTGCTGAATGTGACTTCTTAGTTCCTTCTTTAATTTGTTTTGAAAAAGTTACCATGATAATGCCTCTGATACTATTGGAAATTGTTCTTTGAAAACTGATCTAACATTCTCTGCTATGTCCATGTGTTCTTTCTGAGTACCATGTGCAGAACGTAAGTCTATGTAATGTACCCATGAGCGTACACTACCAGTCATATAAATTCTGGTTGGTGTTGCTAGTGGGAGAACAAATCTCGCACACTCCTTCGCAATGCCGTTAGCCAAGAGTTCATTGTATAGATCCATTGATTCAACAAAGTACTCAGCAATCTTCTGCTGAAGATCGGCCTTCTTATTTTTGGGGATATCATCGTTTGAATTTTGTCTATTTTTTAAATCTTGACTACGAAGATCAAACATAGGAATCTCTTCTGCTAACAGGTTAGTGTCAGCATA
>CESQ01089068.1_pt1 | contig 10697 bp, 6 predicted proteins | sample 361401 | NCBI WGS metagenome assembly CESQ01 (sample SAMEA2622119, study PRJEB7988) | marine metagenome | isolation source: saline water (ENVO:00002010), including | reverse complement strand
ATACCACCTTTTCTTGTTGCATCATATGCAATATTTGTGGTTTCAAATGACATTCTAGGAAGTGTGATTTGAACTGCTTTATTTAAATCTGCTTGCTGTTCGATTCTTGCTAGGAATTTTTGCATAGGTCCATAAGCAAGAGGCACTCTTAGGTCACTCGTTTCTTTTCCTGCACCATCTCGATGACGGATATGAATGTCATTAAAAATTGTACCAAAAGAAATTATAGTCTTTCTGAGTATTTCGTGATAATAGTATTGTCCTAACATTAGAATGTACCGAATGGATTACCTTCTGAGAAATCAAGTAAATCATCTGCTTCAGATTCGATGATTTCATTTGATTCAAAGGTTGTGTCTTGATTTTGTTCGTTAAAGAAGTCTAGAGCATAATTTGACAATACAGTAGATCCGAATGAAACCACAGTAGTGACACCAGTAGTATTTAACGAAGGAGTACTTATAGTAATTGTTCCTGAACCAATACTTGTAACAGTTGCACCAGTTCCTACAATAATAGTCTGTCCAAATTCAACCTGATTTAATTCCTGATTCAAGGATATACTTGAAGTATTAATACCAGTAAATATTGTTGTTGTAATACCAATTGTTGCTGCAGTTGTTATACCAACATCAAAGAATGTTGATTCAGTTGCCTGAATGGTTTCACCAGGTATAAATGCTGCCATTGTTGTTCCAATACCAACATTAGATATTTTAAGAATACGAGTATCTGAATCCCATTCTTTTACTCTTGCTTCAATTCCTGATGATACACCTCTAACAATTTCACCTCTCTCAAAATTACCAACTCCCTGTATTGTTGTAGGACTTGCAATTGTAATTGTAGGTTGTTGAGTGTATCCAATACCAGCATTTTTAACTAATATATCAGATATTGTATTATCTGCTAGTAGATTTACCTCTGCTGCAGCTGGTGATGTGCTTGTTCCGACAATAGAAACCGTAGGTGTCGCAGCATATCCAACACCATTATTTGTAATTAAGAAATCAACAATACCAAAGTTTGTTTGTTCGACAGCAGCTGTAGCAGCAGCACCTACACCACCTCCACCTGTAATTGTAACTAATGGTGCAGTAGTATATCCAGCACCAGCATTTGTAAGTAATATTCTTTCAATTGAAAATACACCTGCTCTTGTTGTTGTGATCGCAACTGCGGTTGCATTTACGTTACCTGCAATATTAGGTGCAGTTGAAATAGCAACATTTGGTGTGCTTGTATAACCACTTCCATCATCATTTAATACAATTTCACGAATATATCCTCTATCAACTGTATTAAGTTGTGCTGTTGCTGTTGCTGTTTGCCCAACTCCTATAAGTTGTAATGTTGAAATATATCCAAGATCTTCGATTTGTGAATCAATTTCATCAACATCAGTATCGAATACTTCGTCTTCAAGTTCAAAGAGTTCACATTTAAGTTGATAAACATAATTTTTTCCTAACTGATAGAAAGGTTGCTCATGCTCAACAAACTTAACTTCAAATAATCTAGATCCGAGTGGGAAAAATATAATATCCCCTTCACGAGGTCTTGATGATAATTCATAATCATCATCTGCTTCTAAAAATGGAGATATGAAATCTTCAAATCTCTCTTTTGATATTGTAACTGTAAGTTCATCTCTTAAACTTACACCAAATTTAGTCATGATGTCACCCTGACCACCATAACCATCAAAAGTATTTACATATGCTTCCAATAAAAAATTATCATCAAAAGCAGATGATTGAACTTCTTTTATAATTGTTTGTTTTCTTACAAATTTTCGGGGAATATAAGTTACTTCAACACCGTAAATTTTTAAATGCTCATTTATTAAGTCTTGAACTAATCGTTGTTCTCCTTGAGAACCTTGTAAAAAGAAGGGATTTAATGCCATTAATCATCACCCTATGAAATCGAGTGGAGGTAACTCATACTCAAGCATCATTTTTTGTCTTATATTTTCAATTTCTTTCTCAGCATCATCATATATTTCCCTTCCATTTAATTCAATTCCACCAGGTAACTTTGTTCCTCTAAATTTAATTAGATTCATTCCCCACTGTCTTTTAATCAATGCTGTTAAATACAATTTAACAAAATAATCATTGTAAACTTGGGTAAATGTGTCTGGATCTAATGCCCTAAAACAATCCATTACTAAGAAATTACCTGCTTTTTGAGCACCCCAATCAATATCCAGATATAATCTATCTTGTCTTTTATTAAATCTTATTTGTATTTCAGGTGTAAGTAAAAAATCTATATCTTCAAGTCTTCTTTTTACCATGCTATAATTTAGCAATTCAAGTGAATTAAATTGGTATAAGTCATTCAAAAATAATTGATATTTAATACTAAACATACTACCTGATATTGTACTAGTATCAAATTTAAATATCTTATTAACACCTACGACAGAATCTGGTATTTGTAAAAAATTAGAATTTTCGTAAAAATTAGTGGTTGTTGTTCCATAACCAGGTATATTTGTTGATGTAGTAGTTGTAGTAACTATACCAACACCTGTTTTACTATTTGCTTTACTTTCACCAGCTACCTCTGCACCAACTCCTCTATCAATATCACCCTGAGTAATTTCATATTTCAAATACATCCTTTCAACACCATCAAAGTGTCTTTCATTATAAAGTTGTAACGTATCATCAACTAAATCATCAATCTGATCATCGTCAACGTTAATTTCTAAAACGGGTGCACCCAACTTTCTCAAGCAGTAATCTATTAATTGTTGTCTAGTTGTCGGTTTGGCCATCTTCCTCTTCGATATCTGCTAATAGATTTTCGTATTTTTCTTGTAGTTCAAGTTTTTCTGCTAGTAATTCTTTTTGAGCATCCAAGTTGTCTTGTGCAATTGTTTGCAATTTTGCTTCAAGAAGAATATTTTGGTTGGTTAATGTAGAAATTTTTTGGTTATAAATTTTAATCAAAGCATTCACATCAACATCATTAGATCTTGTCATGTTTTAGAAAGTTCCCCCATCCAGAGTTGTTGTCCATTTTGGTATACCAGCAGCATTAGTGGTTAACACAAAGTTAGAAGTAGTTATACCAGCAGCAGTACCTGCAGCACCAACCTGCTTACCTGTAGTATCAAAGTATACAATACCATTACCAGTGGTATCAAAATCACCAGACTGGAAGTATATATTCTTGATGTCTAATGAACCTCTTGTGCCAGATGCAGTATCACCTGTTAAAGTGGCATCAGGTATGTAAGTAAATGACCTTGCTGGTGCATTACTATTGGTATTGGAATCAGTGTCAATATATCCAAAGAATCCAACCTTGTTATTACCTGAACCTGCACTTGTATTATAGTTAAATGCTACACCACGATCAGTATTAGTGTCAACATTTGAAGTTACTTCAAGTTGAGTTGTAGTTGCAATACCACCAACCTGAACAGCATTACTAAGTGTAATTAATTTTTCACCTAAATCAAAAGTTGAAATTGTGGTTCCTGATGCAACATTAGTTCCACTAATACCATCTCCAGTATTAATACCAGCAGCTGTGTCAATCTTAATTGTACTAACACCAGCATTTGCTGTTTGCATTACAGTTCTTGTACTTGTAGTTACCCCAAGATTGATGATTGGATCATTTAAATTAACTGTAAATGAATCAACTGTTGTAGTTGTTCCGTCAACTTGTAAGTCACCTTTAATAATAACTTGTCCTTCATTACTCAATCCATCTGGATATGGGTCAATGAATAGTGTATTACCAGTATTAGGTAATGATGAAATTACATTTGATGATATACCAACACCACCAACTCTTGCATCTAATGCATGAAAAACACCACCTGTCTGGTGAATATCACTTTGGAAAGTAGAAACACCTGTAACTTTTAAGTTACGCATTGTTGCTTCATCAAAGAAGATATCATCAGCAACGTGTAAATCTCCACCTACAAATAAGTCACCAGTGGTTGTAACTATACCTGTAAATGTTGATACACCAGTAACACCTAAATTACCACCTATATTAACACTCTTCTCTATACCGACTCCACCTTCGACTATAAGAGCACCAGTGTCTTTGGTAGATGAATCAGTCACATCTGCCATTACAACTGCTACACCATTCTCATAGACCCAATCAGCACCTGTTACATTGATTCTATCATCTCCGTCTTCATCATATTCTATTTTTGCGTCTTTACTATCACCAAATGCGAGTTTTATATCATCTCCGATTACTACTTCACCAGCACCATTTGGTGTAAAGAATATATCACCATCAGTATTTGTCGATGAAAGGACATTTGCATCTAATCTTAAATTATCAACATTCCATTGATCTACCTTTCTATTTTGATCAACAATTGCAACAAATCCATTTGCAGCAGTTGATGCGTTAGCAGCACTCGCAACTGAACCTGCAGTATTACTTAATAAATCTGTAAAATATCTACCACCAACTACCTGTGGATTACCTCCGTTGTCTCCAACAAATAATCTATCACCACTATTACCTTGCGTACCTCCACCACTCAGGGTTACACCAACTTCACCAAATTGTAAAGATGATGGTGCTGAAGTACCAGTCGATCTTTTTACTCGTATAATGCTTGCCATTTCTAGAAGCTACCTCCGTTTACGTCCAAATTTTGAGTTGCACCTGGAGTTAACTCTAAAGTTCCAGTCCATTGCTGTGTGGTGCTATTGTACACTAAAACCATACCATTCTGTGGATTACTGGCGTTCACATCACTTAATTCACCAATACTTCCTGCTGCGTTACCTGCTAATGAGGATGTAACCTTAATAGCATTTTTCTGACCAACTCTTACTTTGATATCTGCCATTACTTCGTAACTCCTTCTCTAACTAAAACAGCACCTTCCAAAACTCTTGTTACCTCACCTGAAGTGTCAGTAATTAAGACATCATATACAAATCTACCTGGTTTTAAATTAACAGTTTGATTTGTTGTAAGACCAACTCGTATTTTACCACCAGTGGCATTAATGATTTGTGTTGAAAAATCAGTAGCACTGCTACTACCAGGATGTTTTCGCATCTGTGCAGATGCTGTAAATCCAGTTAAATCTGTAGCAGAATTTGTCGCAGCACTTTCCAAAGTAAAAACTTGAGAAAAAGTAGTTCCAGTATTAACGGTAAGATTACTAACGTAAACTGCCATGTAAAAACAATATCACGATCTAAAGTATATTTATATTTAAAGTAACCCGTCTATTTTGATGCTATTTGTTTTAGCAAATTCTTTATTTCTTCAATATCTCTTTTCATACTATCTATTTCATCTCTCTCAATCTTTTTTTGATTTCTTCGTTGTTTATACTGAGAATATCCAAGACTATCACAATTAATGATAGCCCCAGATTTTTCATCTCTGTATAAGTTTTTGTGACCCTCTACTGGTATCATGCCAATGCTAGAACTCTAAGATCTTTTAGTTTAGGAGCAAATGCTTCATTTGTTCCACTAAAGACTATTTTAATCTTAAACCCAGTGAATTCATCTAAGTTATCAGCAGTAAACTGATAATCTCTAAACACACCCTCTGCACTTGCAGGAACAAAAGCATCTGGTCTACCAGTATTTTTCGATACATCAATCACTTGATCTCCGAAACCGTCACCATCTGTATCGTTCATATTATCAAAACCAGGCATCAACTCATATGCAAGTTCAGTATCAGCACCATCTGATCTGAATAACTGATATAATACACGGAAGTCAGCAGATGAATCTCGATAAGCACCAACAATTACCTTCAATGAAGTTGCTGGATTCTTAAGGTCAACTCTTTGACTAATGTAAACTCCTGCATGAGGATCACCAGATGTTCTCTCAGATCTACCATCTTTAGTAATATCCTGAATAGGAGAATTCAATCTAGCTCTTTGATAAATTATCGTACCGTTCATTGTATCCAATATCGGAGATAAGTTTTCATCTGATGATTGGAATAGAACACCGATTGTGAAAGATCTATTTAAAGGTAAATCTGTTAATCTAGTTGTTTCATTTATTCTTGAACATACCAATCTAGGTGTATTAAGTCTATTTGGTTGATTCAAAGTAACATTTTCATAACCTTGATCTATGAAAGGTGCTTCACCACCTCCAGCACTTGTACCCGATACTGTGCGGATTTGTGCTTCTAGAGTTGTGCTATCACTTGGAGTGAATACATTGAATTGTGGGAAAATTTGATTGAACTGATAGTTTTGAGATGCAAAGATGTTGTTTCCTCCAACATTTTGTTCTGCTGCAAAACTAACCTGACTATCACCACTTGCTTGTCCACCACGATTAATTTCAAGGTAATACCTATCAATATCATTAGCATTTACTAATGCTGTAGTAGTTGGCATATTATGATTAGTGTTAATTTTGGTTAAATCAAATCCATTCAATTCATATTTGAATGCAACACTATTAGTATCATGAGTTCTTACAACTGTTCCATCTACACCTCTGGTGCCGATACCTAGTTGATTAACTCCGATGCTATCATAATAAATGATTTCACTGTTAATTTTTACAAATCCTCTGCTTGTTGATATTCCGTTGAAGGATGCAAATGGAGTTGTGCTTGCAACTGAAATTACTAAATCATCAACATCAATCGCATCTGTTACAACAATTGGATTTGTGTCAGCTACAACATCTGAAATTGTGACCAAGTTAGTACTTGCTGTCATACCATGATTGTAATGATCAACTTCAATTACATTACCAGTAAACTTATCATCATATGTTGCTGATGAAGTAATGGTTGTACTACCATAAGATGTTGCAGTCGAACCTTCATAAACTACGATTGGTTGACCTGAAGTAAATTCTTCACCCTGAACATTGTTCAAGAATAATGTGCCTGTTCCATTTGTTGCTGATACTGTTATGAGTGCATCAGATCCTTTGGTGACACCATTTGTTGTTATACCTACAACATCACCAACTGCATAACCATTACCACCTACATTACTTGTAATTGAAACAGATGAAACTTGTCCTGAACTATTAGTTGCAACCGTTGCAGTAGCACCAGAACCATTACCTGTTATTGCAAATAGAGGAACACCGTTGTATGTTTGACTTGCATCAAATCCAACACCACCTGATGTAACTGCAAGTGTTTGTATCGGACCACCAACTCTCTCAATGAATCCTTGTATCGCAGTTGCTGATGTTGAATCACTTACCTGCTTTCCTATTGCTAAATTAGCAACTGAGGATGCATGAGTTGTAGTTACGATACCAACTTTTAATTTTCTTGGTAAAGTTTTAATCGCATTAGGAGTTAATCTTTCAATAATGGCAGATCCTTTCTCCATTTTAGGATTATAGAAGTATGCAGTTCCAGGTGTTGTTGCAAACTTTGCCTTATATAATTTAAATTTAAGATCTTCAAATTGGCTAGCAGTCCATATTGATCCGTTCTGAGATTTGAATAAACTACCACCAATATACTGACGAGTAACAATAACAGATTCAGCATCTGGTAAACTTTGTGTGTTTACTGTTCTCTCACCCATTTGAGCAATCCATGCTTCATAATTATTAGTTGTAGGAGCAAGAAGTACTAAAGCATATTCAGTATTTGGTTCTAAGTATACAGGAGATGGGAATTTAACGTTAGTTGCTACCTCTGCATTGCTTGATATATTAATATCATCAGGGTTGACAACAACACGAGCATAATCCTGCACAACTTGTAAGGTAGGAGTTCCTAACTCCATCTCTCTTATTTCAACTGTTATTTTTTCATTTGGATCTTTATTCGCAAAGAATAAATCAACAGAGGTAATAAATGCACCAGTTTCATCAGTTGTAAATGACTGTGATAGAGGATCGTCGTCCTGTGGAGGTGGTGGTGGTCTTCTCACGATCACCAACGTGTTAGTATAAGAATCTACTATTCCTGTTGCACGATATGTTGTTTGACCACTACTTATAAGTAAACTACCAGGTGCACTCTCAGCATTTGTAGAACTAGATGTTAACTTAAATGTACTTGTTCCAGTTCTAAATCTTAATGGAGGTGGTGGAGAAGCAAGTGGATCACGGAAGAAGAATGAACCAGATAAATCACCGAATGTATCTGCAACTAATCTTACATCTGAAACTTCTGCTTGTGCACCACTAGACCTTCCTAAGACAGTAATACCTGATCCTAATGGAATAAAACCAAAGAATGTACCTTGTGCTTCATCTCCTAGTGAATTAATATCCACATTTAATACTGAAGATGATGCAGAATAACTACTACCTAAAGAAACTGATGTGTTATATGGGTTAGCATTGAATGTTTCAGATGGTGATAATGCACTACCTTTCTTATGATCTGATTGTGCTAATCGTAAAGTACATACATTTACGCCAGTTGAATCAAATATATCAACTGTTTCTCCCTTTTCAAAGATACCGTTGATCATGTTAATTTCAATTAACTTAGGTACAATATCAATTCCACTTGTGCTATCAAAGAATGGATAGAATCTAGCAACAGGTCTTAAACCAGATGTGTGGAAAACAACGTTTCTTGATCTGATATGTGTATCTGGAACACTACTTGTCTTTATAGTGTCGATAAATGAACCATTAAATCCACCTGTAATTCTTCTTTCACCACCATCTACTTGGATATTTCTTACCCAACTATCAGTACGAGGTGTTAAATCAATAGTACCTGTGAAGTCAACCATATTAAATGGGTTAACATTTTCAACTCTAGATGCTAAAGGTTGTTCTAAGAAATCAACTTCAGTGTAATCTAAAGTTATAAGATCACCAGTTTTTCTAACATTTGGATCTAATAGTTCTAAATCTTCTGAGAAATCTGCAGTATCAACATTTGTTGATAAATTAAGTGCCACTTCTGGTTTAATTGACCAGAAATCAAGTGGAACATTTAATTCTTTATTTGCAACATCTATTGCACATTTGTTATCGGGATCACTTAGATCAAGTAAATTTGTATCTTTGAAATCATCAACAAAGAAACCTGTCTTAAATCTAGATAATCCATCTACATCTTGTACTTGTAATGTTTTTGTGTCAAGTTCTAATAAACTTAATGATGTTATCTCTTCTAAAGTTTCAATTCTACCTTCAAGAAGACCGATATCCCTCATGGTATATCTTACATTATCAACTACCTTTACTATCGCATCATCTGGATCATACAAATAAGCAGGTAGTTCAATTGTTGCAATCTCCATTGCATTTTCAATTATTGGAGGTGCTACTGGATTTAAGTTAGATGTTCCTTTTATAACAGCTACATTTCCAAGAATATCTAATACTAACTTATCAGTTCTTGGAAGATAGAAATTATATCCAACAATAGAACTCTCATTTGGTTTTACAATAAACTCTGGATTAACATTACCTGTTCCTCCAAATAATCTATTTTGGAATGCAAATGGTGACTCATTGCCAGAATATGTTGTTACTCTTGGTCTAAAGTCAATAGTATCAGTAGCTCTTAAACCACCTTCTAAAGTAGGAATGTCTGAACTAAATCTCTCTTCTGGATAAGATGCAACTGTATAAAAATCACCAACATCATTTGATGGTACAGTATATGAATTATATACTACTAATAATTTTCTTGTAGCAGGTGGGAAGTTTTGTTTTCTAACCAATCTTGAATAATCATAGAATTGTTCTCTCTGACCTTTATCAAGTTCATATCTATTTGTGATATTCAAGAAACTACCAACTGTTATATCTTGTAATGATGTTAAGATATTTGATTCTTCAAAATCAGTTGTTTCACCTATTGTAAATTTGGTAGGTGTCAAATATGCAACTTCTATTTGATTTGCTGATATTTGGGCTGTAATTTGTGCCACAGCACCACTTGTTCTACCAGAAACCTTTTCACCAATTATAGATGTTGTATTTAAACTTAAACCATCTGGGAATGTAAGTTTATCAAGAATTGGTGAGTTTGTATCTATGGATTCAAAAACTCCAACAACATTTGCAACATCTGGAATGTTAAATGAAATCTCTTTATCTTCAACTCTTAAACCATAAGCAGTGCTTCGTTCCATTCCACTTGCAGTTGTATTAATTCCAACAGCAGTTTTTAGAATTTCTATTTTTTGACTTCTGAGATAATTCTTCTGTTTACTCTTTAGTGCTTGTTTTTTAAGAGTTGTGCTAACAACAACATTTGATTGTGATGTTCTTAATCCATTGATAGTTACAGATTGACTAGCAGTATCAAGTACAACTTGATCATTTGTTAAACTTTCAATTGCTCCATCAGAATAATGTATTGAATATCTTTCTTCGTCAAATGCTTCATAGAATGCACTTCCAATACCACTCGATGCTAAATCGAATGTAAGAACACCACTTCCATCTGTAGACTCACCAGTAATATCGGTTCCTACAACAAGATTAGCAGTTGATAAATTAATATCTGATATATTATCATTACCTATACGAGCATACAATCCTTTGTTTTCATTAAGATTGATATTTGGTACTCCAAATGCAAATGTAGGTGTTACAGAGGCACCAGAGGGCAATGCACCATTGCAAATACCAGTTACATTTGCCACTGCTGCTAGTGTTAATGTAATTCCATCATTTTCTACTTTTGTAATTCTATTAAATCTTTCAGTTGTTTCTCCAGGTAAAGTATATCTAACAATCGTATCAGTTTTT
>CESQ01011478.1_pt1 | contig 10707 bp, 14 predicted proteins | sample 361401 | NCBI WGS metagenome assembly CESQ01 (sample SAMEA2622119, study PRJEB7988) | marine metagenome | isolation source: saline water (ENVO:00002010), including | reverse complement strand
ATTGCAATGTTGTAGATACAAATTATGGTGTAAAGCTTTATGACCAATCAAATGTTAGCATAATTAACTCAATTTTTTATTCTAATAATTCAGTAGGATTAGCAATGTGGACTGAAGAACCTACATTGCATACTTCTTATTCACTATTTTGGGAAAATGAAGATGATTGCATGGAAAACTGTCCTGGCTGAGGAAGTATATGGACTCAGTTAGAGTTAGACCCAGGAACAGGAATAATATATGAAAATCCAAAATTCATTGATGTAAACTCATATAATTTCAATTTAGAAGGCTCTTCTCCTTGCATTAATTCAGGCTCTCCAGATATAATTGATGAAGATGGTTCTATATCTGATATAGGAGCATATATAACGCCCAATAATTCATGCGCAAATCAAGGTGATATAAATAATGATAGTTTAATAAATGTATTAGATATCACCTTAGGTGTTTGTGTTATATTAAACAACTCACTTGAATCATGTAATGCAGAATGTGGTTTGGATATGAACTCAGATGGACAATATAATGTGCTCGATATAATCGCAATCATTGATATTATTATTAATTCTTAAATAATCTATCAATTTTATTTTCTTACTACCTTTCCATTTTTAATCACTTTATTTATTTTTGTATTACTTGAATCAAACCAATATGGAATTTCATTTATTGAACTGATATTCCAAAATATCATATCAGCCTTATAATTTTCTTCAATCAACCCGATTTCACTTTCTTTATTAAGTGATTTTGCAGCATTATATGTAACTCCAAGAAATGCCTCTTCAATAGTAATACCACAATTTTGTACAGCTAAAAACATAATATTTGAAAGCGAACGTATTGTACATGTTCCTGGATTAAAATCTGTAGCTAATGCTACATTACAATTATTATCAATTAACCTTCTACCATTAGCATATTCTTTTTTATTTAAAAAGAAAGTTGTTCCAGGCAATAAAGTCGCTATTGTATCAGAATTAGATAATGCGCTTAAACCATCTTTATTAATAGCCATAAGATGATCCGCAGATATAGCACCTACTTCTTTGGCTAATTCTGATGCTCCTGAATAGACGAATTCATCAGCATGCATTCTAGGGATTAAGTTGTATTTTTTTGAAGTTTCTAAAATCCGCCTTGATTCAGAAATAGAAAAATAACCTTTTTCACAAAATACATCACAAAACACAGCTAAATTTAATTCTGAAACTTTAGGAATCATTTCTTCACAAATAACATCAATATATTTTTCTTTATTATCTTTATATTCAATTGGGATATCATGAGCTCCTAAAAATGTTGGAATAACATCTATATCTAAATTCTCATTTATTTCTTTGATCACCTCTAATGATTTAATTTCATCTTTTAAACTTAAGCCATAACCAGATTTTGCCTCTATAGTAGTAGTTCCAAAATCAAGAAATGGTTCAATATTTTGCAATGAAGCATTATACAACTCCTCTTTAGTTGCTTTTCTTAAAGTGCTAACAGAGTAATTAATACCACCACCCATTTTAGAAATTTCTTGATAAGTTTTACCTTCTGATCTCATTTTAAATTCATTAGATCTATTTCCAATAAAAATAGGATGAGTATGAGCATCTATAAATCCAGGAGTTACAATACATTGTTTTGCATCAATAATTTTATCAAAAGAACTGATATTATTACTGATTTTACTAATTTTATTAGATTCTATTAGAATATCTTTATTTTGAATGATTTTAAATGTATGATTAGAAATATCCCATGAAACTATTTTAGATATATTTGTAATTTTAATTTTCAAAATTAATTAGGAATTTTTAATTGTTTTTCTTTTGCTATTTTTATTGCTTTTTTATAGCCAGCATCAGCATGTCTTGCAACACCAATACCTGGATCATTAGTCAATACTCGATTCAGCCTTTCATCCATTTCTTTTGTACCATCAGCTACAATAACTAAACCAGCATGAATAGATAAGCCTAAACCTACTCCTCCACCATGGTGTACTGATGTCCAACTAGAGCCACCAGCTGTACTTAACAATGCATTCAATATTGGCCAATCTGCAACTGCATCTGAACCATCTTTCATTGATTCAGTTTCTCTATTAGGAGAGGCAACTGACCCACAGTCTAAATGATCACGACCAATAACAATTGGTGCATCTAGTTCATTATTCCTTACCATTTTATTGATTTCTTGTGCAAATACATTTCTCTGTCTATATCCCAACCAACATATTCTTGAAGGGAGTCCTTGAAATTGTACTTTTTCTTGTGCTATAGTAATCCATCTTTTTAATGCTTGATCATTTGGGAATAATTCTAATACTTTTTTATCTGTTTTATAAATATCATTAGGATTTCCAGATAATGCAACCCACCTAAAAGGACCTTTTCCTTCACAAAATAATGGTCTAATATATTCAGGTACAAATCCTGGGAAATCAAATGCATTTTTTATTTTACTATTTTCTTTTGCCTGACCTCTTATATTATTTCCATAATCAAAAACAATTGATCCCATTTCTTGCAATTTCAACATATAATTGCAATGATGCCCCATAGATTTATAAGATTTGGATATATATTTATTTGGATTTTTCTTTCTCAAAATATTAGCTTCTTCAAATGTCAAATCATTAGGGTAATATCCATTTAACTCATCATGAGCAGAAGTTTGATCTGTTAATATATCTGGGATAATATTATTTTCAATAAATTTTGGAAGTATATCAACTATATTTCCTAGCAATCCTATTGATAAGGACATCGATTTATTTTTTGCTTCCAATGCTAATACAATAGCATCATTAAAACTATTACATTTCTTATCTAAATATCTTGTTTCAATACGCCTGTCAATTTTAGATTCATCAATTTCGACTGTTATACATACACCTTCATTCATAGTAACCGCTAAAGGCTGAGCTCCACCCATACCCCCTAGGCCAGCTGTAAGAGTAAGAGTACCTTTAAGAGAGTTATTAAAATGTCTTCTTGCTACCTCTGCTAAAGTTTCATATGTTCCTTGCAAAATGCCTTGTGTACCAATATAAATCCAACTCCCAGCTGTCATTTGACCATACATCATTAATCCTTTTTCATCTAATTTTCGAAAGTATTCCCAATTTGACCAATTAGGAACTAACATAGAATTAGAAATAAGTACACGTGGTGAATATTTATGTGTTTTAAATACAGCAACAGGTTTACCTGATTGTATTAAAAGAGTTTCATCATTTTCTAATTTTTTTAAAGCAGAAATAATTTTATTATATGATTCCCAATTTCTAGCAGCTTTACCAAATCCACCATATACAATTAAATCATCCGGATTTTCAGCTACATCAGGATCTAAATTATTTTGCAACATCCTATAAGCTGCTTCTTGATGCCAACCTTTGCAAGTCAAATTAGATCCAACCGGTGATTTTATTTTCATAGTCATTTTATTTAATATAAAAATTTATCGTTTCATAAATCTCATCATACCAACTAGTCGTATCCTTTTCAATACTATATGGGAATAATGAGAAATTATTATAACCATCTAACCTAGATATTATTATTTTATTTGAAATAGAATTAGATGATTGATTAAAAGCTGAAAGACCAATATTTATTTTATTTTTATTCTTTATTTGATTTGAAATGATTGTATTAATAGCATTATATTTATTTAAATCTGTATTATAATTCATTATAACACAAAAATCTACTAAATCTTCATTAATCCAACTTGACCAATCTTGATACCATCTATATTTAGCTTCTAATAAATCAGGCTTAACTGCTGCACTTAATTCAATATCTAATGAATTATTTATGATTAAATATTTAATAGACCTAACAAATTCATTTATTTTATTAATTCTAAATTTTTGCCATTCATATTTAATAGAATCAACATAATCTTGACTATAGCCATACCTTTCTGATATAATTCCTCTCTTTAAATCAATTGGATTAATTGAATAAATATTTTCAAATTCAATTAAGCCAAATTCGTTATATCCATAAAACATATCTTGATATCGAATATAATCTAAATGAATCCCATCTATATCATATGTATATATCAATTCGTTTAAAACATTAAATAAATGGTTATTTACATCGGGATGCATTGGCGATAAATATATACCCTCCCAATTAGAGGAATGAAATTGATTTAATTCAATAGATTTATCTGATTTGCCATTTAGATCAACTTCGAAACAATCATCACATTTATAATAAAAATGATTTAAATCCCTTGGCTTATATTTACTTGACCATAAGATATATGTATTAAACCAAGCATGAATTTCAATATTTGTATTTTTTGCTTTATTTATAACATAATCTAATGGATCAAAAAGTGAATCTAAATTTTCATGCCTTGGAACTAAGCTTGAATTATATAATGCATCTCCACGAGATCTAACTTGAAAAAATAATTTATTTATATTATGACTTGTAGAGAAATTTAGAATAGAATCTATACTTGAAGTATCCAGAATACTCTCAGCCTTAACCCATAAACAATTTGATTCAACTTTAGGTAGTATAGAAGCTTTTAATGATGTAGTACATAGGAAGGCAATAAAAAAACAATTAATAATATTTTTTATTTTTTTATTTACAGTACAATTACACAAAATTTATTTTTATTTTTTATCATTTTCAACAGCATCATCAGCTGTTTCATTATTCTGATCATCATTTGAATCTAATTTTAAATCAACAAATTCAATTAAGGATAATTTAGAATTATCATTTTTTCTATTAGCTAATTTAATAATTCGTGTGTAACCACCATTTCTATCAGAATAATTAGGAGCAATTTCATGAATTAGAATATTAGAAACTTCTTTTTTCAAGCTACCTTTGATTCTTTTCATAATTAATCTTCTTCCATGAAGAGTATCTTTTTTAGCATAAGTAACTAAACGTTCAATAAACTTCTGCAATTCTTTTGCTTTTGGAAGTGTTGTAGTAATTTGCTTATGCTTGATTAATGAACACGATAAATTACTAAGCAACGCTTTTCTATGGCTTGCAGTCCTATTTAATTTTCTTCCATGTTTTAAATGTCTCATCAATAATTCCTTTAATCAATATAACTACTTACATCCATACCAAACTTTAAATTTAATTCATTTAACTTTTCATTTAACTCAGTAAGTGATTTCCTTCCGAAGTTTTTAAATTTTAGCATTTCACTTTCTTCCTTACTTACAAGATCAGAAATCTTATATATTCCTGCTGCCTGCAAACAATTATGACTTCTAACAGATAATTCCATCTCATCAATACTCTTCAATAAAATAGATTTTATCTCTAAAGCTTCATTTAATTCTTCATTATTAATTGCTTTAATTGACTTAGCATCAGAGAACATAAAAAATGATAAATGTTGTGTTATAATTTTAGCAGCATGATTAATACAATCTTTTGCTTTTGCAGAACCATCTGTATCAACCTCTAATATTAATTTTTCATGACCTTCTGTAGATGAAGGTATAGGAACAACTTCCCACGAAACATTCAAAACAGGATTAAATATTGAATCAATAGAAATAGTTCCCAACACATCATCAGATCTTTTATTTTTTTCTGCTATAACATAACCTTTTCCTCTTGAAACTCTGACTTCTATATCTAAACTTACTTTTTTATTAATTGTTGCTAACTTTAATTTTTTATTAATAACTTTAAATTCTGTTAAATGTTGATCTAACTCACCAGCTAATAATTCACCTTTATCAATATCAAGCTTTAAGTTAATAAGCTCTGTAGTTGCATTATCATCCATAGAAAATCTTATTTTTTTAAAATTTAATATTATATCTGCAACATCTTCAGAAATCCCATCAATTGTTGAGAATTCATGTGGTATACCTTCAAATCTTATTGATGTAACAGCAGCTCCTGGTAATGAAGTTAAAAGAGTTCTTCTAAGTGCATTACCGATTGTTACTGCATAACCTCTTTCAAAGGGCTCAACACTAATTTCAGCATGGGTATTTTGATCTTCTTTAAAAGTTATATTTAAATCATTAAAGTATTTTGTTGACATATTTTATATTCCTTTATTTTGAATAAAGCTCTACAACTAATTGTTCGTTTAAGGGCTCAGTAATTTCTTCTCTAATAGGTAATTTATCGAATGCACCTCTTAACTTACTTTTATCTAAAGTTAACCAAGGCATAGGATTATCACTTTTTACTCTTCTCATAGATTCAAGAAAAATATTATTTTTTCTACTTTTTTCTCTAACTTGGATAGTATCACCTTCACCTAAAGTATAGGATGGAATATTTACTAACCTATTATTAACCAAAAAATGCTTATGAGTAACTAATTGTCTAGCAGCTCTTCTAGTTGGCGCTAGACCTAATCTATAAACAGTATTATCTAATCTTGATTCTAAAGCAATTAATAAATTATCTCCAGTTGCTCCATCAGAAGATGATGCTTTTTTAAAATAATTTCTAAATTGCTTCTCTAATACTCCGTATAAATACTTAATTCTTTGCTTCTCTCTTAATTGAATACCATAATTTGATAATTTTCTCCTCCTAGATTGACCATGCTGTCCTGGAGGATAATTTTTTCTAATAGATGAGAATTTAGATGATTCAAATACAGGATACTCTAATCTTCTACACATTCTAGCTCTTGGTCCAGTATATCTTGCCATTTAGACTCCTTTACACTCTTCTCTTTTTTGGTGGCCTACATCCATTATGAGGAATTGGCGTCAAATCCATAATAGAAGTAACCTTTAAACCTGATGACATTAAAGCTCTTACCGCAGCCTCCCTACCTGATCCGGGTCCTTTTATCCTAACTTCAATATTACTCAAACCCCTAGATATAGCTTCATCAGCAGCTTTCTCAGCTGCCTGAGCTGCTGCAAATGGAGTATTTTTCCTTGAACCCTTAAATCCAACCATTCCTGCGCTAGCCCAAGAAATAGTATTACCGTATTTATCAGCTAAAGTAATTACAGTATTATTAAAAGTTGATTTAATAAATCCTATTCCATCAGGATCAACTTTAATTTTTTTCTTTTTCACCTTATTTGCCATAAAACTCCTAAATTGCTTTTTTCTTATTTGCTACCGTTCTTTTTCTACCTTTTCTAGTCCTTGAATTATTTTTTGTATTTTGACCATTAACAGGTAAACCTTTTTTATGCCTCATACCTTTATAAGTTCCAACATCAATTAATCTTTTAATATTTCTTCCAACAACACTTCTTAATTCACCTTCAACAATATAATTACTTGCTAATTCATTTCTTATATCAAGTATTTGCTCTTCAGTTAATTTATGTGTTTTAGTATCAGGATTAATCTTAACTGAGTCTAATATTAATGACGATTTTTTTAATCCAATACCATAAATATATGTTAAAGATATTAATATCTTTTTATTTGCTGGTAAATCAACTCCTGAAATTCTTGCCATAATTTATCCCTATCCTTGTCTTTGCTTATGTTTTGGGTTTTCACATATAACTCTAACAATTCTATTTCTTCTTATAATTTTGCACTTTACACAAATTTTTTTTACAGATGATCTAACTTTCATTTTTTCCTCTTTAGTATCTAAAAACTATTCTACCTTTTGATAAGTCATATGGAGACATCTCAATTTTAACCTTATCACCAGGAAGCAATTTAATATAATGCATTCTCATTTTACCTGAAACATGCGCTAAAATTACATGCTCATTATCTAAAACAACTCTAAATGTTGCATTAGGTAAGGTTTCTTGAATCTCACCATCAACTTCTATAGGTTTTTCTTTTGCCATTGCTTATACTGTCAATATCCTAACTTTATTATCATAAATTGCTATCGAATGCTCAAAATGTGCCGATGGTTTTCCATCAGATGTACAATATGTCCAATTATCTTCTCCAATATATACACCACAGTCTCCCATATTAATCATTGGCTCTATTGCCAAGCATAAACCATCTTCAATTAAAGGCCCAGTATTAGGCTTTCCAAAATTAGGGACCTGAGGTTCTTCATGTAATTTCTTTCCAATTCCATGACCAATCAAATCTCTGACCACACCATATCCATATGACTCTGCATGATTTTGAATGGCATATCCAATATCACCAATCCTATTTCCAACTTTTGCCTGCTCAATACCTAACATTAGACATTCTTTTGTAACTTCTAATAATTTAACTTTTTCAGGTGTAGTTTCATTAACTATAAAAGTTTTAGCATGATCACCGTAAAAATCTTTATAAATAGAACCTACATCAATTCCAACAATTTGACCTTTTTCAAGCAATCTTTTCCCTGGAATTCCATGAACAACCTCATCATCAATCGAAATGCATATTGTTGCTGGATAATCATACATGCCTTTAAAGCCTGGAATTGCTTTTTTAGATCTAATAAACTCTTCAGCTAATGTATCTAGTTCAATAGTACTAATTCCAGGTTTTATAAAATCTTCTAGATACAATAGTGTATCTTTGACAATTTGTCCAGCTCCATATAATTTTTCAATCTCAAATTTATTCTTAAGATGAATCATTAAATTTTAGAACCTTCTAGAACGTCCTCTTATTTTACCTTTATTCAAAAAGCCATCATAGTTTCTCATTAACATATGAGATTCAATTTGCTGCAATGTATCTAATGCAACACCTACAATTATTAATAAACTTGTTCCTCCATAAAAACTTGCAAGAGAATAGCTAACATTTTCATTAAATCCTTTAAAAATAATGACCGGGAAAACAGCAATAAATGCTAGGAATACTGATGAAGGTAAAGTTACTCTTGTTAATATTCTATCAATATAATCTGCCGTAGCTTTACCAGGCCTTACCCCAGGTATAAAACCACCTTGCTTTTTCATATTATCAGCTACATCAATAGGATTAAAAGCAATTGCAGTATAGAAATAAGTAAATATAATAATCAACAATCCAAAAAATAGAGAATAAACAAAATGAGTCGGAGCAAAATAAATTCTCAAAGCATCACCAAATCCACTATCAGGCATAAATGAAGCAATGGTATTAGGTAAAAACATTAGTGCCTGAGCAAAAATTATAGGCATAACACCTGTAGTTAATATTTTTAATGGTATATGAGAGGCCTGACCTCCATAAACTTTACGCCCTATAACTCTCTTGGCATATTGAACAGGAATTTTCCTTACTCCTGTTGATACAAGTACCACAACAAATGTAATACTAAACATTATAATAGCTAAAAAAAGATATCTATATGGATTTTCAATCATATTAAACCATTCAGATTGCAATACAAATGGAAGTTGCGCCAAAATGCCACACATAATAATTAATGAAATCCCATTACCTAAACCATGGTCGGATATTTGCTCTCCTAACCACATAATAAATATTGTACCCGTTACAAGAGTTACAATAGTAACAAAATAAAAATAAAAACTTCCATCAGGAACAACTGAAGCTCCATTATTTAATTTTATACTTGACAAATAAACTGCAACACCTATAGATTGCATACTCGCAATTAAAACGGTACCATACCTAGTTAACTGCATAATTTTCTTTCTTCCAAGCTCACCTTCCTTTTGTAGACGCTGAAAGTAAGGAACAACAGAGCCTAATAATTGAATAATAATAGAAGCTGATATATAAGGCATAATACCCAATGTGAAAATAGAGGCCTGTGAAAAGAAACCACCTACAAAAGTATCATATAGCCCTAGCAATGAATTTTGCTGAGTTGCTTGATCCATAAAACTTTTTAAAACACTTTTATCTACACCTGGAACCGGGACCTTCCCTCCTAATCTATAAATAAGCAACATAGCTCCTGTAAAAGCTAGCTTACCTCTTAAATCACTTATTTTAAATATATTTAATAACTTTTTCATTATATATAAACTACTTTTCCACCTGCTTTTTCTATTTTCTCAATTGCAGTCTTGCTAAAAAAATGCGCAGAGACTTCTATTGATTTTTCAAGACTTCCTTTGGATAAAACCTTTAAAGGTAAATTTTTATGTTTAATTAAATTTTTATCATACAAGTATTCAATATCAATTTTTTTAGAACTTAAAGAATTAAACTTCTCTATATTAATTACTTGATAATAATTTTTATACCTATAACTTTTAGAAAATATTTTCATTCCTCTCTTTGGCAAACGTCTCATTAATGGAGTTTGACCACCTTCAAAATGGAGCTTTGCCTTAGTTCCAGATCGTGACTTATATCCTTTATGTCCTTTACCCGCAGTCCTTCCTTGGCCAGTTGCATTTCCTCTGCCAATTCTTTTCCTATTAAATATTGATCCTTCTTTATATTTTAAACTATATGCCATAATTAAACTTCCTCAACTTTAACTAAATGACTAACTTTATTAATCATACCTCTAATTGCCACATTATCATCCAATACAACTGATCCATTAAGTTTCCTTAAACCCAAAGCTCTAACTGTTGCTTTAGTTTTTTTATTATAACCAATACAACTTTTAGTTAATATTATTTTAATTTTTTTTGACATTCTAGTTAAATAATTCCTTCATTGTAATTCCTCTATGTCTAGATACTGCTAGTGGATCTCGCAACTCTCTAAGAGCTTTAGCTACAGCTTTTACAACATTAATAGGATTTGTTGATCCTGTATTTTTTGTAAGTATATTTGTAATTCCAACTTGCTCTAAAACTGCCCTAACAGGACCACC
>CESQ01047244.1_pt1 | contig 10730 bp, 11 predicted proteins | sample 361401 | NCBI WGS metagenome assembly CESQ01 (sample SAMEA2622119, study PRJEB7988) | marine metagenome | isolation source: saline water (ENVO:00002010), including | reverse complement strand
TCAGAGACTAAGAAGAAAAAAATACTTAAAAGAATGAAAGTCATTGAAGGATTTAAAAAATCTAGTATCAAACCTGAATGGATGATCTTAAAAGTCTTACCAGTGATCCCTCCAGAATTAAGACCTTTGGTTCCGTTAGAAGGTGGAAGATTTGCAACTTCTGATTTAAATGACCTTTATAGAAGAGTTATTAATAGAAATAATAGACTTAAGAGGCTTTTAGATCTTAGAGCACCAGATATTATTGTTCGTAACGAAAAAAGAATGCTCCAAGAGTCAGTGGACGCTTTATTTGACAATGGAAGAAGAGGTAGGGTCATTACGAGCACTAACAAAAGACCACTCAAATCCCTTTCAGAAATGCTTAAAGGTAAGCAAGGTAGATTCAGACAAAATTTATTAGGTAAGCGAGTAGATTACTCAGGTAGATCTGTAATTGTTGTCGGCCCAGAACTTAAGCTACACCAGTGCGGATTGCCAAAAAAAATGGCTTTAGAGTTATTTAAGCCTTTTATTTATAACAAACTTGAGTCATACGGTTTTGCTTCGACCCTTAAGTCTGCAAGAAAAATGGTTGAGTCTGAAAGACCAGAGGTTTGGGATATTTTAGATGAAGTTATAAGAGAACACCCAATTTTATTAAATAGAGCACCTACTCTTCATAGATTAGGAATTCAAGCATTTGAACCAATCCTGATTGAAGGTAAAGCAATCCAACTTCACCCTTTAGTTTGTACTGCTTTCAACGCTGACTTCGATGGAGACCAAATGGCTGTTCATATCCCTTTAAGTTTAGAAGCACAGTTAGAAGCTAGAGTTTTGATGATGAGTACAAATAATATTTTATCTCCATCAAGTGGAAAACCAATTATTGTTCCTAGTCAAGATATAGTACTAGGTATTTATTATCTTTCTTTAATAAATGAAAAAGAAGAAGTCAAAAAATATTTTTCTCACGTTGGTGAGGTGGAATTCGCTTTGGAGAATAAGTCCATAGAACTTCATACTCCAATATTATATAGAACGAAAACTTTTAATAGTGAAGCAAATAGATACGAATATAAAAAATTTACTACTTCTCCAGGAAGAGTTCTATTATTTAAAACAGTTCCAGAAAATGAAAATTTACCATTTGATTGTATTAATAAAATTTTAACAAAAAAAGAGATAAGTAATTTACTTGATAATGTTTACAGATTTACAGGACAAAAAGCGACCTGTATTTTTGTAGATCAAATTATGAATGTCGGTTTTAAATATGCAGCTAAAGCAGGTATCTCTTTTGGAAAGGATGACCTTGTAATTCCAGAGGAAAAAGATCCATTAATTCAAGAAACACAAAAATTAGTAAATAATTTAGAGGCTCAATACCAAGAGGGACTGATTACTGAAAGAGAAAAATATAATAAAGTTGTTGGATTATGGTCTACTTGTACTGATAAAGTTGCAAAAGCTATGATGAGAACTGTCTCATCAAAGAAAGATAACCAAATTAATTCAGTTTATATTATGGCAGACTCAGGTGCTAGAGGCTCTGAAGCTCAGCTAAAACAGCTAGCAGGTATGAGAGGGTTAATGGCCCGACCTTCAGGTGAAATTATAGAAAACCCAATTACTTCTAATTTTAAAGATGGTTTGACTGTTCTTGAATATTTTAATTCAACACATGGAGCTAGAAAAGGATTAGCAGATACAGCCCTTAAAACTGCCAGTTCTGGATACTTAACAAGAAGATTAGTTGATGTTGCCCAAGATCTAACAATTACCTCCAAAGATTGTGGTTCTTGTGGGGGTCTGACAGTTGATACTATTTATGAGTCAGGTGAAGTATCTATTCCTCTATATGAAAGGGTGTTTGGTAGATATCTTGCCGATGATGTAAAAAATAAAAAAGGTGAGGTTATTCTTAAAAATGAATCTTATATTTCTCACGAAGAAATAGATTTAATTAAAAAGGAGAATATTACATCTGTTAGAATTAAATCACCGATAACTTGTGGATCAACGCATGGTATTTGTGCAAAATCATATGGAAGAGATTTAGCTAAAGGAGAGCCTGTCAATACTGGTGAAGCTGTTGGTATTATAGCTGCTCAATCTATTGGTGAACCAGGCACCCAGCTTACTATGAGAACATTCCACGTAGGTGGTGTGGCAAGTTCATCAGCAGAAAAATCAAATTTTGAGTCACCATGTGAAGGTAAAATTAAAATTAAAAATCTCAAATCTGTAGTTAATAACTCAGGTAATGAGATCATAATTAATAGAACATCTGAATTAGAAGTTTATGACAATGATAAAAAGCTAGTATCTACTTTTAGAGCTCCATATGGCTCCACATTGATTGTAAAAAATGGCTCAGACGTTAAGCTAAATTCATTATTGTTAGAGTGGGACCCTTATACTGTTCCTATTGTTGCAGAAGAGTCTGGAAAGCTCGATTTCGCCGACTTAGTAGAGGGTGTCTCTTTTATTGAAAAATTTGATGAGACAACAGGAATCTCATCTAAAGTCATCATTGATTGGAAAAGTTTTCAAGGAAAACAAGATCTTAAACCCCAATTAATAATAACTGATAAAGATGGGAATCCGGTAAAAACAAAAGGATCAAATAGCCATTATGATTTAAGCGTAGGGATTGTTTTAAATATAGATAAAGGGAAAGATGTTAAAGCTGGAGATGTAATAGCCAGAATTCCTAGAGCTTCATCTAAAACAAAAGATATTACAGGTGGCTTACCTAGAGTTGCTGATATTTTTGAGTCTAGAAAACCAAAAAATCCAGCTGTGCTAGCAGAAGTGTCTGGAACAATTGAATTTGGAAAAGATATAAAAAGCAAAAGAAGAATTATTATTAATCCTGAAGAGGGAGAGCCTGTCGAATATTTAATTCCTAAAGGTACTTATATATATTTTAATGAAGGCGATAAAGTTAATAAAGGAGATATGATTGTAGACGGTACCCCCGCACCAACTGATATATTAAACATACTTGGAATTGAAGCGTTAGCCGAATATATGGTAAGAGAAGTTCAAAAGGTATACAGACTTCAAGGTGTCTTAATTGACGACAAACATATTGAATGTATTACTAAACAAATGTTACAAAAAGCTGAAGTCATAGAGTCTGGTGATAGCGCTTATCTAGTAGGAGATGTGCTCGATAGGTCTACTATTTTAGAAAAAAACATACAACTTAAAGCAGAAGGTAAGAAAGAAGCTAAGTTTAAAATGATGATCTTAGGTATTACTAAAGCTAGTTTACAAACCAATTCTTTTATATCTGCAGCCTCATTCCAAGAAACAACCAGAGTTTTAACAGAAGCAGCCATTAATGGTAAAGTCGATAAATTAACCGGTTTAAAAGAGAATGTTATTGTAGGTAAGCTTATTCCCGCTGGTACAGGTAATGTAATTCGTGCATTGAGAAAAGAGGCTAAAATTCGCGATAATTCTCTATTAAAACAGATCGAAAATACCAAATAAATGTTGACTATCCTAAATACTATAAATATATTCTGCGAACTATGCCGACCATAAATCAACTTGTTAGAAAGTCTAGAGAGAAAGTCTCTAAAAGGAACAAAGTTCCAGCTCTAAAAGCATGTCCTCAAAAGAGAGGTGTTTGCCTTAGAGTATATACAACTACTCCTAAAAAACCTAACTCAGCTCTCAGAAAAGTAGCAAGAGTAAAGTTAACTAATGGTCAGGAAGTAACTGCATATATTCCAGGAGAAGGTCATAACCTTCAAGAACACTCAGTTGTTTTAATTAGAGGTGGTAGGGTTAAAGATTTACCTGGTGTTAGATATCATATCATAAGAGGAACTCTTGATACCCAAGGTTTAGAAAAGAGACGTCAACGAAGATCTAAATATGGAGCCAAAAGGCCTAAGAGCTAAAATAAAAAATCATGTCTAGAAGAAGAGCAGCAGAGAAGAGACAAATATTACCTGATCCAATTTATAACAGTATTGTTTTAAACAAATTTATTAACGAAGTAATGGTTGGAGGTAAAAAAACTGTAGCACAAAAAATTGTTTACGGAGCCTTAGACATTATTAAAACCCAGCATCAAAGCGAAGACCCATTAGACTACTTTCAAAAATCCATTAACAATGTTAAGCCCTCAGTAGAAGTCAAATCAAGAAGAGTTGGGGGAGCTACATATCAAGTACCTATGGAAGTAAGAAGCACGAGAGCACAAGCACTAGCTTTCAAATGGATTTTAACTAATTCAAAAAAAAGAAATGAAAAAACACAAAGAGAACGACTAGCTAACGAGTTAATTGATGCTTTTGAGAATAAAGGTAACTCAGTAAAGAAAAAAGATGAAGTACATAAAATGGCTGAAGCTAACAGAGCCTTTGCACATTATAGGTGGTAATAAATGGATTTAAGTAAATATCGAAATATTGGAATTATGGCACATATTGATGCTGGTAAGACCACGACCACAGAACGCATTTTATATTATACTGGAAAGTCTCATAAAATAGGTGAAGTTCACGATGGAGCAGCCACTATGGACTGGATGGAACAAGAACAAGAAAGAGGAATAACAATAACTTCTGCAGCTACTACTTGTTTTTGGAATGATCACAGAATTAATATTATAGATACCCCAGGACACGTTGATTTTACCATCGAAGTTGAAAGGTCATTAAGGGTTTTAGATGGAGCAGTTGCTTGTTTTGATGGTGTAGCAGGTGTTGAACCACAATCTGAAACAGTTTGGAGGCAAGCAGATAGATATAAAGTTCCAAGAATTTGCTTTTGTAACAAAATGGACAGATTAGGTGCTGATTTTGAAATGAATGTTCAATCTATAAAAGATAGATTAGGGGCAAATCCATTGGTTTTACAAATGGCTATCGGTAAAGAAGCAGAATTTAAAGGAGTTGTGGATTTAGTTAATTTTAAATCTCTAATTTGGCAAGATGATAGTCTTGGAGCTAAATTTGATATTTTAGAAATTAGTGATGATTTACTAGAAGAAGCAAAGAAAAAAAGAGAACAGTTAATTGAAAATGCAGTTGAAGCTGATGATCAAGCTATGGAAGATTATCTTGAAGGTAAAGAAATCTCGGTAGAAACATTAAAAGCATGTATTAGAAAAGGAACAATAGATTTTAAGTTTGTTCCAGTACTTTGTGGTACAGCTTTTAAAAACAAAGGCGTTCAACCTTTATTAGATGCTGTTGTAGATTATCTACCATCTCCAAGTGATATTGGCTTCGTTGAAGGTATAAAAGAAGGTTCAGATGAAAAACTTCAAATACCTAATACAACAGAAGAACCTTTTGCGGCTTTAGCTTTTAAAGTTGCAGCTGACCCCTTCGTTGGCCAAATTACTTTTTGTAGAATATATTGTGGTAATTTGTCTTCTGGCTCTACTATTTTGAATTCATCTAGAAATCAAAAAGAGAGAATTGGTAGAATGCTTTTAATGCACTCAAATACTCGCGAAGAGATTAAAGATGCAAAAGCAGGTGATATTGTTGCATTAGTTGGAATGAAAAATGTCACTACAGGAGATACATTATGTGACCCATCTAAACCCGTTATTTTAGAAAAAATGGAATTTCCTGATCCTGTTATTGAAGTAGCAGTTGAACCAAAGACAAAAGCTGATTATGAAAAAATGGGCCAGGCACTCGGTAGATTAGCTCAAGAAGATCCAAGCTTTAGAGTTGCTTCTGATGAAGAGTCTGGACAGACAATAATTAAAGGTATGGGTGAGTTACATTTAGAAATTTTAGTTGATAGAATGAAAAGAGAGTTCAAAGTAGAGGCAGATGTAGGTGCGCCTCAAGTGGCTTACAGAGAAACAATTACTAAAGATATTGAAGTAGACTATACTCATAAGAAGCAATCAGGTGGTGCAGGACAATTTGCTAGAGTTAAAATGAAATTTAAACCTCTTGAAAGAAATTCTGGCATTAAATTTAATAACACTGTTGTAGGTGGAAATATACCAAAGGAATACATTCCTGGTGTTGAAAAAGGAATAAATAGTGCTGCTCAAAATGGTGTGATAGCTGGATACAACGTAATAGACTTTGAAGCTGAAGTATATGATGGAGCATTTCATGATGTTGACTCCTCTGTTTTGGCATTCGAAATAGCATCTAGAGCTGCCTTTAGAGAGGCAGTTGGAAAAGCTGGTCCTAAGCTATTAGAGCCTATGATGAAAGTAGAAGTTGTTACTCCTGAAGATTATATGGGTGATATAATTGGTGATCTTAATTCAAGAAGAGGTCAAATTGAAAAAATGGAAGATAGAGGAAATGCTAAGGTTGTTTCCTCAGTAGTTCCGCTTGCTAATATGTTCGGTTATGTTAATAATCTACGTTCTATGAGCCAAGGAAGAGCAAGTTACACAATGTTATTTTCTCATTATGATGTAGTTCCGTCTAATGTTGAGGAAGAAATTAAATCTAAATTAGCTTAATCATGATAAATCAAAATATTAGAATTCGGTTGAAGTCATTTGATCACAATATACTTGATAGAAGTTCAATTGACATACTGCAAACAGCAAAAAGAACTGGTGCAAAAGTAATTGGCCCAATTCCAATGCCTTCTAGAATTGAAAGAGTTACAGTAAACAAATCTCCTCATGTTGATAAAAAAAGTAGAGAACAATTTGAATTAAGAACACATATAAGAATGATGGATATTATAGAACCAACACCGCAAACAGTTGATGCTTTGATGAAATTAGATCTAGCATCAGGTGTAAATGTAGATATTAAAATAAAAAAATAGACAAATATGATTATTAGTACAAAAATTGGCCAAACATCATTTATAAGTGAAGAAGGCAAAAGATTTAGCGCGACTGTTTTAGATTATAATTCATGCACAGTAATTGGTAATAGAACCCAAGAAAAAGATGGTTACATAGCAAATATTTTTGGATTTTTAAAGCCAAAAAAATTGAATAAACCTCAATTAAAAGATTTTAATAAAAAAAACATCGAACCAAAGAAGGTGATTAAAGAACAGAGATTATTTAGTGAAGAAAGTTTGCTGGATATAGGATCTGATGTTAAACCAACCTTTGAGGTAGGTGATAAGGTTTGTGTACAATCAAAATCTACTGGTAAAGGATTTGCTGGGGCAATGAAAAGACACAATTTTAAAGGTATGAGAGCGTCTCATGGTGTTTCCATTTCTCATAGAGCCCATGGTTCAACCGGTCAAAACCAAAATCCAGGCAAAGTATTTAAGGGCAAAAAGATGGCTGGTCATCTTGGGGACGAGCTTACTACTACTAAAAATCTTGAAGTTTTAATGGTAGACCAAAAAAATAAGTTAATATTTTTGAAAGGGTCTGTTCCTGGAAAAAATAAAACAATAGTGAAAGTTTACAAATAAGATGTTCGAACAAGTTACATTAAAAAAAGCTGATATTTCTGAACAGGCCCTTCATATGTCTGTTCAAAAATCTTATATTCATAAACAAGGTAATAATCATAGTTTAGACAGGTCAGAGGTTGCCGGTTCTGGAAAAAAATTATTTAAGCAAAAAGGTACTGGAAATGCAAGAGCTGGTAATAAGAAAACTACACAAAGAAGGGGTGGTGGTAAAGCTTTTGGACCAAAATTTCATAACGTATCATTTAAAGTTAACAAGAAAGTAAAAAAACTAGCTGTTGTCTCATCTTTATCAGCTAAAAGTAACAGTAAATCTCTCTTTATATTTGAGGAAGATAAAATAACAGAAAAAGGCTTAAAAGATGTAATATCTAAAAATCATAATAAAAAAATTACTATTATACTAAAAGACTTAACAAACAATGCTATTTCTCATAAGCTTCAAAATTATAAAAATTTATCTTTCTACTCTGATACTAGTTTTTCAATACACTCAACATTAAAGTCAGATATTTTAATGGTATCAAAAAAAACAACTATTTTTTCAAACTATATAGGAAGTAACATTTAATGGATTTAAATTTAATTAAAAAACCAGTTATTACAGAAAAGTCCACAACAAATGCTCAATTTAATAAGTATATTTTTGAGGTTAGACACGATGCAAATAAAACTAATATCAAAGAAACAATAGAGGAAACTTATAAGGTAAAAGTCCAAAAATTAAATAGTTTAAATGTCAAAAGTAAACCTAAAGTTTTTAAAGGGCAACGTGGTTCAAGATCAGAGCTAAAAAGAATTATTGTTACATTAAAAGAAGGTAATACAATTGATATGGGTGCAAAGGTAAAATAATATGGGATTAATTACTTATAAACCAACAACCCCATCATATAGAAAAACTGTTAAAATTGACAAATCAGTATTGTTTAAAGGTAGGCCTGAAAAATCACTAGTTGAAGAATTACAACCTAGTTCTGGTAGAAACAATACTGGTAAAATTACTATTAGACACCGCTCAGGTGGTCACAAAAAAAAATATAGAATTATTAATTTTAAAAGAAATACATTAGATAAAATTGGAACTGTTGAAAGAATTGAACATGACCCTAATAGGAGTGCTTTTATTGCATTAGTTGATTACCAAGATCTTAAAGAATATATTTTAGCTCCCTCAGATATCAAAATTGGAGATAAAGTTATTTCATCTACTAAGACAGAAATCAATTCTGGAAATGCTATGAAAATTAAGAATATACCTACCGGTACATCCATACATAATATTGAATTAAAACCTGGTGCTGGGGGTAAATTATGTAGATCTGCTGGTTCTTTTGCTCAGGTTCTTGGTTCTCAAGATAAATATATTATGATTAAATTATCCTCCAGAGAAACTAGATTAATACATGGTGAGTGTATGGCCACAATTGGAGTTGTATCAAATCAAGATAACAAAAATAAAAAGATTGGAAAAGCAGGTATTAAAAGACACTTAGGTATAAGACCAACCGTCAGAGGTGTTGTTATGAATCCAGTAGATCATCCTCATGGTGGTGGTGAAGGAAGAACTTCAGGCGGTAGACATCCATCTACTCCATGGGGTATGAAGACAAAAGGTAAAAAAACTAGAAAAATAAAATTTACCTCAAAAATGATTATTTCAAGAAGGGCTAAAAAATAATGGCAAGATCTGTCTGGAAAGGTCCTTATTTTGATATTACTCTCTTCAAGAAAGTAAAAAAATCTAAAGAAGAAAATTCAAAATCGCCAATAAAAACATGGTCCAGAAGATCAACAATTATACCTGATTTTGTCGGAGTTACTCTATCTGTTTACAATGGTAAATCTTTTATTCCAGTTTTTGTTACAGAGGATATGGTTGGACATAAATTAGGTGAATTCTCTCCAACAAGAGTATTTAAGGGTCATTCAGGCGATAAGAAGGCAGTTCAAGGAAAGAAATAATGTCAAAAGAAGTTAAAGCTATTAATAAAATGATTAGAACAAGCGCTCAAAAACTTAATTTAATAATCAAAGATATAAGAAAAAAGGATATTAACTCCGCTGTAAATATTCTCAAATTTTCTAATAAAAGAGTAAGCAAAGAAGTTTTAAAAACTTTGAATTCAGCTGTTGCTAATGCAGAAAATAATAACAACTTAGATATTGATAAATTAATAATTAAAGAAGCATATGTAGGAAAGAGTTTAAGAATGAAAAGATTTCGTCCAATGAGCAAGGGGAGAGCTTTTCAAATAATAAAACCCTTTTCACGATTAACATTGGTTTTAGAGGAGAACCTATAATGGGACAAAAAGTAAATCCTACCTCTCTTCGTGTTGGTATTAACAAATATTGGCAATCCACTTGGTTTGAAACTAAGGATTATTCTAATTTTTTAAAAGAAGATCATAAAATTAGAAACTTCATAGAAAAAAATTATTCAATAGCTGGTATTAGTTCTATAATCATTGAAAGAGCAGCAGCTAATTTAAAAATCATTATTCATACCTCAAAACCAGGAGTTCTAATTGGTAAAAAAGGAGCCGATATCGAAAAACTTAGAGGCAATCTTTCAAAATTATCTAACAAAAATATATCTCTTGATATCAAAGAAATAAAAAAACCCGAGACAGATGCATCACTTCTTGCTGACTCAATAGCAAGACAATTAGAAAAAAGAGTTGCATTTCGCAAGGCCATGAAGAAATCTGGCCAATCTGCTATAAAATTAGGTGCAAAAGGTATTAAAATAGTTTGTGGTGGTCGATTAGGTGGAGCAGAAATTGCTAGATCTGAAAAGTTCTCAGAAGGAAGTGTACCACTTCACACTTTAAGAGCTGATATAGATTATGCAACTGCGAGAGCACTCACTACTTATGGTATTATTGGTATCAAAGTCTGGTTATATAAAGGTGAAACCAAAAATAAAAAAAATAACAATGAAAATGATAGTAAGGTTAATTCATAATGTTACTCCCAAAAAATACTAAGCACAGAAAACAACATAAAGGGAGAATACATGGCAACGCTAAAGGTAATCATGATTTAGCTTTTGGTTTTTATGGACTTAAGGCTTTACAACCTGAAAGAATTACTGCCAGACAAATAGAAGCCTCTAGAAGAGCAATTACAAGATATTTAAAAAGAGCAGGTAGACTTTGGATTATGATTTTCCCTGATGTCCCTGTAACAGGCAAACCCGCTGAAGTTAGAATGGGAAAAGGAAAAGGATCTATAGATAGATGGGTATGTAGAGTTAAGCCTGGAACTATTATGTTTGAAGTAGATGGTGTTGACAGAGAACTAGCTAAGAAAGCTTTTGAACTTGCTTCTGCAAAATTACC
>CESQ01091620.1_pt1 | contig 10743 bp, 8 predicted proteins | sample 361401 | NCBI WGS metagenome assembly CESQ01 (sample SAMEA2622119, study PRJEB7988) | marine metagenome | isolation source: saline water (ENVO:00002010), including | reverse complement strand
ATAGATCGAGCAGGCCTAGTTGGAGCAGATGGACCAACACACGCAGGTTCATTTGATATTACATATTTATCTACCTTACCAAATTTTGTTGTTATGGCAGCTAGCGATGAGTCAGAGTTAGTAAAGATGATTAATACCTCAGTTCATATAAATGATCGCCCTTCAGCATTCAGATATCCTCGGGGAAATGGAGTTGGAGTTATTATGCCTTCTATTAATGAAGTTCTAGAGATAGGAAAAGGTAGAGTCATTAAAGAGGGAAAAAAAGCTGCAATTTTAAATTTTGGGACCAGACTTGAAGAATGTAAGAAAGCCTCTGAAATATTGAGTAAAAAGGGAATAGAAATTTCAATTATAGACGCTAGATTTGCTAAGCCTTTAGATGAAAAATTAATTATGGAAACTGCAAACAATCATGATGTTTTAATTTCAATCGAAGAAGGCTCTGTGGGAGGATTTGGTTCTCATGTAATGCAATTTTTATCTAATAGAGGAGTATTTGATAAGGGTTTAAAATTTAGATCTATGATTTTACCAGATTTATTTTTAGATCAAGATACTCCAGAAAAAATGTATGAGAAAGCAGGATTAGATAGCTTTTCTATTGCTAATAAAATTGAAGAAACTTTAAATTCAAATATTGTTTTGGCTAAGAATAAAAATAAAATATCAAACTAACCACATTGAGCTCGATGCATTAATAAATGATCGAGAATAACACAACTCATCATTGCTTCACCAATAGGTACTGCTCTAATCCCTACGCAAGGATCATGCCTTCCTTTCACGGAAATTTTTGTATTTTTACCTTTTTTATCTATCGTGTCTCGACTAGTTAAAATAGAAGAAGTTGGTTTAACCGCAAAAGAAGCTACTATATCCTGTCCTGAAGAGATACCACCTAAAATTCCACCAGCGTGATTAGATTTAAATTTTACTTTTCCTGCACCCGTACTCATTTCATCAGAGTTTTCTTCTCCACTTAAAAAAGCCGAATTCATTCCTGATCCAATGTTAACTCCTTTTACTGCGTTAATACTCATTAAAGCTGCTGCGATGTCAGTATCTAATTTTGAGTATATTGGAGCTCCCAAGCCAACAGGAACTCCAGTAGCTCTTAGTTCAATTACTGCTCCACAAGATGAACCAGCTTTTCTCACTGCTAAAAGATATTTTTCCCAAAGTTTAACTGATTTTTTATCAGGGCAAAAAAATGGATTTTTTCTAATTTCAGAGTCTTTCCAATTTTGTTTATCACACGACATTAATCCTAATTGAGTAACTGCGCCAATAACATTAAATTTTACTCCAATAATCTTTTTTAAGACAATTTTAGCAACTGCTCCAGCCGCTACTCTGCAAGCTGTTTCTCTTGCAGATTGCCTTCCTCCACCTCTAAAATCTCTAATGCCATATTTTTTAAAATAGGTGTAATCAGCATGGCCTGGTCTAAATTTATTTTTGATTGTTTCATAATCACGTGATTTTTTATCTTCGTTGTGTATGATTATAGAAATTGGTGTACCAGTTGTTTTTCCCTCAAAGACTCCTGATAAGATAATCGCTTTATCCGACTCTTTTCTTTGAGTAGTAAATTTTGATTGTCCTGGCCTTCTTCTATCCATATCTTTTTGGATATCTTTTTCAGATATAGGTATATTTGGAGGACAACCATCAATTACACAGCCAATTGCAGGCCCATGAGACTCTCCCCATGTAGTAAATTTAAATATTTTTCCAAAAGTATTAAAAGACATAGCTAATTAATGTATAAATTATTTTATAGAATATATGAATCAAAAAGATGGCAAAAATTCAATTGGGCTAGATAGTTGCTTTGAAGATTTAGCAAATCCTATAGATTTGTTCAAAAATTGGTTTTCTAAAGCAGAGGAAAGTGAAATTAACGACCCAAATGCAGTCGCGATAGCTACCTCGAATCAAACTAATCAGCCTAACGTGAGAATGGTATTGCTTAAAGGTTTGAGCGACAAAGGATTTGTCTTTTACACAAATTTTAATAGTAAAAAAGGTGGTGAACTAAAAGTTAATTCTAAAGCCTCAATGTGCTTTCATTGGAAAAGTTTAAGAAGACAAGTGAGAGTTTTAGGAAAAGTTGAAGAAGTAACTGCGGAAGAAGCAGATAATTATTATAATTCTAGACCTTACAAAAATAGGATTAGTGCTTGGGCTTCATCCCAGTCACAAGTATTAGACAAAAGACAAACTTTTTTAGAAAAGATAAAAGAATTTGAAAAAAGGTATCCTGATCAAAATAATGTTCCGAGACCTCCCCACTGGTCAGGTTGGAGATTACTACCAGACGAAATTGAGTTTTGGGTGGACGGAGAAGGTAGAATTCACGAAAGATTGAATTATAAAAAATTTAAAGATAAATGGATTAAAGAAATTCTTTACCCTTAAAACGACCTATTAAGACTGAAGCCAGTTAAATTTTGTAAAATCTTTTTATCTTCATTGTTAGGAAATATACCTAAAGAGTCATAAGAAACATTTACAAAATATTCTGCTCTTTTTAAACTTGCTTCAATTGCTTTATATTTATAAATTAAAGCTAGTGTTTCACTAAAATCGTCTTCATTCCTTTTTTCTTTTTTCATAATTTCAGATAAAAAAGCTCTTTCCTCATCATTACCTTTTTGAAATACAATAATTAAAGGAAGGGTTACTTTACCTTCAAAAAAATCTTTACCTATTTCTTTACCAAATAATTTTTCTTTAGCATAATAATCAAGAGCATCATCAGCTATTTGAAACGCTAGACCAAGATTTTTTCCATAGGACTCTAAAGCTTTTTTTTCTTTATCATTACTACCTGAAAGGCATGCTCCAGTTTTAGTAGCTGCAGAAAATAACGCAGCTGTTTTTAAATTAATTATATCAATATATGTATCTTCAAGAAGATCTGCTTCACCTTTATGTTGAAGTTGGAGAACTTCACCCTGAGCAATTTTTGCTGAAGTTGAAGATAATAATCTTAATACTTCCAAATCTCCATCGTCAACCATAATTTCAAAACATCTACTTAGTAAATAATCCCCAACTAAAATTGAAGATTGATTGCCCCAAATTGAATTTGTAGTTTTAGTTCCTCTTCTTAGAGAACTCTCATCAATTACATCGTCATGTAATAGAGTTGCCGCGTGTATTAGCTCAACACATGCTGCTAGATTGACATCTCGTTCTCCTAGCTCGTAACTACATAACTTAGAGGAACCTAATGTAAGTAAAGCTCTTAATCTTTTTCCACCAGATTGCAGATGATGATCGCTCATCTTTTCTATAAGCTTAACATCACTTTTAAGCTTAAGCTCAATTAAGTTCTCAACTTTTTCAAGTTTATCACTTAGAAGATTTTTAAGCTCTAAGTAGGCAGAATTAGCAGATTTTTTTAAAGGTATTACTGAACCCATACATTTAATTATAATTGATTTTCATCACAATAAATTTTTAAATCAAACCCTGATGACGCACCTATAATTCAACTAGAAGTAGCGTAATAAAATAATTAAAAATTAAAATATTACTGTTATAAGATTAGTAATAACGATCGTAAAAATATGTTTTCAATTTTTAAGAAAAAAACCGTAATTCCTCATATTCGACTAACTGGAGTGATAGGCTCGGCTGGCAGGTTTAAGCAAGGAATGGACCTTGCAGGTCAAAGATCTATTATAAAAAAAGCTTTTTCATTTAAAAAAATTAGTCATGTTGCAATATCTGTAAATTCACCTGGTGGGTCTCCAGTTCAATCACACTTGATTTATAGCTATATCAGGGAGCTTGCGAATAAAAAAAAAGTTAAAGTTATAATTTTTGCCGAAGATGTAGCTGCCTCAGGGGGATATTTAATTTCATGTGCGGGAGATGAAATTTACGCGAATTCAAGTTCTATAATAGGATCTATTGGAGTTATCTCAGCGTCTTTTGGGTTTAAAGAGCTAATAAAAAAAATAGGTGTAGAACGGAGAGTTTATACTGCAGGAAAAAACAAAAGTACTCTAGATCCTTTTGTTGAAGAAAAAGAAGAAGACGTAAAGAGATTAAAAAGCATTCAATTAGAATTACATTCAGATTTTATCAAAGTAGTTGAAAAAAGTAGAGGTAAAAAATTAAAAGACCCTGAGAAGAATAATATTTTTACTGGTGAATTTTGGACTGGAAAATCTGCATTAGAATTAGGTTTAATAGACGGCTTAGGTAACGCAGATCAAGTTTTAAAAGAAAAATTTGGAGATAAAGTAGTGATTAAAAATTTAGAAAAACCAAAAAGTTTTATTGCAAGAAAATTATCTTCTTCTACCCAAGACCCAGTAGATAGTTTTGCAAATATTCTGGAAGAAAAATCTATGTGGCAAAGATTTGGTTTATAAATGCCAAGTAAAAAAAAAGTTAAAAAAAAATCAAAATTAATATCTTTTCAAGATATAATAATAAATTTACAAAAATTCTGGGGCAAATATGGCTGTGTAATTTTACAGCCATATGATTTAGAAGTAGGTGCAGGGACTTTTCACCCAGCGACAACTTTAAGATCTTTAGGACCAAAATCTTGGAAAGCTGCTTACGTACAGCCTTCAAGAAGACCTACAGATGGAAGATACGGAGAGAATCCAAATAGGTTACAACATTATTACCAGTATCAAGTTATCATCAAACCATCACCAAATAATATTAAACAGACATATTTAAAAAGTTTATCAGCGATAGGTATAGATGTTAAAAATCATGACATACGTTTTGTCGAAGACGATTGGGAAAGTCCAACTTTAGGGGCTGCTGGATTAGGTTGGGAAGTTTGGTGCGATGGTATGGAAATAACGCAGTTTACTTATTTTCAACAAATGACGGGAATTGAATGTAATCCTGTGCCAGTTGAATTAACCTATGGTCTAGAAAGATTATGCATGTTTGTTCAAGGAAAGAATAATGTTTTTGATCTTGACTGGAACAATGAAGGAATAAAATATAAAGATGTTTTTCTACAAGCTGAAAAGGAATTTTCAGCATATAATTTTGAATTTGCAAATACAGAAACTTTGCTTAAAAATTTTGACTCAGCAGAGATTGAATGCAAAGCCTTGCTTGAAAAAAAACTTTCTTTACCTGCTTATGATCAGTGTTTGAAAGCAAGTCATTTATTTAATTTACTAGATGCTAGAGGGGTTATTGGTGTTGCTGAAAGGACTGGCTATATTAACAGAATAAGAGAATTAGCAAAAGGATGTGGAGCTCTTTGGTTAAATTCTCAAGCGTAAAATATGTCTGAATTTTTACTTGAACTTTATAGCGAAGAAATACCTCCTCAACTACAAATTAGTGCAAGGACTCAATTAAAGCAATTATTTGAAAAATCTTTTTTAGAAGAGGGAATTAATTACAAAGAATTGAACGAATATTCTTCTCCTACAAGATTATGTTTGTTAATCAAGGGTTTGCCTGAAAAAATTAAGATTGAGGCAAAAGAAATTAAAGGGCCAAAAGTAGGTGTTCCTGAAAATATTTTGCAGGCTTTTATTAAATCAAAAAATGTTTTGCAAAATGATTTATTTAAAAAAGATACTGAAAAAGGAAAATTCTATTTTGTCAAAACTGCTACCAAAAATATTTCTGTCGATACATTATTGATTCAGATTTTACCAAAAATATTGTCTTCGATAAGCTGGAAAAAATCTATGAAATGGTCAACAAAAAACTTATTATGGGGAAGACCTTTACGATCAATATTTGCAATATTTAATAAGAAAAAAATACCTTTTAAGTATCAGCACTTAGAGTCCAAAGATAATATTATTATTGAGCAAGATTTATTTTTTAAATCAAAAAAAATTAAAGATTTTAAGGAATACAACATCTTTCTAAAGGATAATAAAATTATATTAGACCATGATGAGAGACAAAAAATAATATTAAAAAAATTTAATTCAGTTTCCAAATTAAAAAATTATAAAGAAAGTTATAATTCAAAACTTTTAGAGGAGGTTGTAAATATTGTTGAGAGACCGTGTGTATTGTTGATCAATTTTAATAAAGATTATTTAAAAATTCCACAAGAAATAATTATTTCTACTCTTGAAAAGCATCAAAGATATTTTCCTATTTTCGATAGTAGAAATAAATTGACTAATTTTTTTTATGTAGTTGCTAATAAAAAGGATGAAAAAAAATTTATTACTGAAGGCAATCAAAGAGTAGTAGAAGCACGTTTATCAGATGCTAAATTTTTTTGGGATAGAGATAGATCAAAAAATTTGATAAAACAAATTGTAAATCTTAAAGCAGTTACTTTCTATGAAAAACTGGGAACTATTTACGACAAAACACAAAGAATTAGATTACTCGCAGGTTTACTCTCTGATGATTTGAATATTAACAAAGAAAAAGTACAAGTGGCAGCTTCTATTTCTAAATCTGATTTATGTTCAGAATTAGTAGGTGAATATCCAGAGCTTCAAGGAGTAATGGGTAAACACTTTGCTTTATCTCAAGGTTTTGAAGAAGATGTTGCAAATTCTATTAGTGACCATTATTTACCAACTGGAATAACTTCAGAATTACCAAAGAAGCCAATTAGTTACTCAATTTCTATTGTCGATAAAATTGATAGTTTGGTAGGTTTTTTTCTTATTAATGAAAAACCTACGAGTTCAAAAGATCCATTTGCATTAAGAAGAGCTGCTATTGGATTACTCAGAATTGTTATTGAAAATAAATTATCAATAAATTTGAGTGATTTAATTAGTTATTCAATTAAATTATATGAAAATCAAAAAGTTCAGATCCAGAATGATAAAACTGAGTTAGAAGTATTAGATTTTTTAAAAGAAAGAATGAGAAATATTTTAAAATTAAAGAAGGTTAAACCTGATATTATTGAAGCCTCAATTAGCTCACACAGGGGGGATAATTATTTGGACCTTTATAAGAAGAATCTTTTGATGAACAAACATATGAATAAGGATATAGGAATTAATACAATAAGTTCTTATAAAAGAGCTTCAAATATTACCAATAAAGCAGACAAAAGAATCACTGGTAGACCTGATGCTGTTTTATTTAGAACAGATGAAGAAAAAATGCTTTATGAGAAAATTAATGAAATTAGAAAAGCTTTTACTGTAAAAGAGAGCAACAAAGACTATGAAAGTTTATTAATTCAACTTTCAGAAACTAAACAATTAACAGATAATTTTTTTGACAAAGTGGTTGTAAATGACGAAAATCAAGATATTAAAAATAATCGATTAGAATTATTAAAAATGTTTTGTAATACATTTGACATCTTTATTAATTTCTCGAAATTAGAAGGTCTTTAATGGTTAAAGCAATATTCAGTTTTGACGATAGCTCAGCCAAAAAATTAAAAAATAAAAAAGATATTTTAGGTGGCAAAGGTGCAAATCTTGGTGAAATGGGTAGACTAGGTTTACCAGTTCCTCCAGGTTTTACTATTTCCACAGTTGTTTGCGATATCTTTTACAAGAATAAAAAAAAATTATCTCAGAAACTTATTAAAGATATAGACAAAGAGTTAAAAAAAATCGAAAAAAAAACTAAAAAAAAGTTTGGTGATTTAGAAAATCCATTGCTAGTTTCAGTAAGATCAGGTGCTAGAATTTCAATGCCAGGTATGATGGATACAATACTTAATTTAGGATTAAACGATAAAACTGTTGAAGCTTTAAAAGAAAAAACATCCAACGGAAGGTTTGCAAAAGATAGTTATAGACGTTTTATTCAAATGTATAGCAATGTCGTTTTGGGAGTAGAAGGACATCTATTTGAAGAGTTAATAGATAACTATAAATTGACCAAAGGTGTTTTGTTAGACACTGAATTAGATGAAAGTGATTGGGATGGATTAATTTTAAATTTTAAAGATTTAGTAAAAAAAGAAAAAAAAATTGATTTTCCTCAAGATGTTAAGGAACAATTATTTGGAGCTATAAATGCAGTATTTTTATCTTGGAATAGTCAAAGAGCAAAAACATATAGAAAATTAAATCAAATTCCAGATCATTGGGGTACGGCGGTAAATGTCCAAGCTATGGTATTTGGCAACATGGGAGATGACTGTTCAACAGGAGTTGCTTTTACAAGAAACCCTTCAACAGGAGAAAATTCTTTTTTTGGAGAATTTTTAATTAATGCTCAAGGAGAGGACGTCGTAGCTGGCACAAGAACTCCTCAGTATATTACAACAAAAGCTAAGACAAAAGCTGGATCAAAAAAAGCTTCTATGGAAGAGGCAATGCCTAAAGTTTATCAACAATTAGCAAAAGTTTTTATAAAATTGGAAAAACATTATAGAGATATGCAAGATATAGAATTTACAGTTGAGAATAATAAGTTATGGATGCTCCAAACAAGATCAGGAAAAAGAACTGCAAAAGCAGCTATAAAAATTGCAGTGGATATGGTTAAAGAAAAATTAATTTCAAAAAAAGAGGCTATACTTAGAATTGACCCCAACACGCTTGATACATTGTTACATCCAACTTTAGACGAAAAGGTTAAAAAAGAAATTATAGCCACCGGGTTGCCTGCATCACCAGGAGCAGCAAGTGGTAAAGTTGTCTTTTCTGCAGATGAGGCAGAGAGACTAAATGGCATGATGCAAGATACTATATTAGTTCGATTAGAAACCTCTCCAGAAGATATACATGGAATGCACGCAGCTAAGGGAATTTTAACAGCAAGAGGAGGGATGACAAGTCATGCTGCAGTAGTTGCAAGAGGTATGGGTAGACCTTGTGTTTCAGGGTCAAGTGAAATCACAATCGATTATGAAACTAAACAGTTTAAAGCCGGAAATGAGATAGTTAGAGAGGGAGAAATTATTACGATAGATGGGGGAAGTGGTAAAGTTATGAAAGGTTTAGTACCAACTGTTCAACCAGAAATCTCAGGATATTTTTCTACGATCATGAAGTGGGCTGATAAGTTTAGGAAGTTAAAAATCAGAACCAATGCTGAGACAGAAACTGATAGTAAAACAGCAAGGGAATTTGGAGCTGAAGGAATAGGCTTATGTAGAACTGAACATATGTTTTTCGATGAAGAAAGAATTTTATCTGTGAGACAAATGATTTTGTCTCGATCAAAACTAGACAGAAATAACGCTTTAGAAAAACTTTTACCACATCAAAAAGATGATTTTAAAAAGATATTTAATGTCATGTCTAAGTTACCTGTTACTGTAAGATTATTAGATCCGCCTTTGCATGAATTCCTCCCAAAAACTGAAAAAGATATCGAAGAGGTTGCAAGATCTTTAAACTTAGCTGCTAAAGAGGTTAAAGACAGAATTTCAGAGCTATTCGAGGAAAATCCTATGTTAGGTCATAGGGGATGTAGATTAGGAATATCTTTTCCTGAAATTTATGAAATGCAATGTGAGGCAATATTCCAAGCATTAGTAGAACTAAAAAAATCAAAAACAGAGTCAGCTTTTGTAGAAATAATGATTCCTTTAGTATCAACAGACGAAGAATTAAAAATTTTAAGAAACTTAGTTGACAAAATAGCAAAAAAAATTGAGACAAAAAATAAAACTAAATTGAAGTATATAGTTGGAACTATGATTGAACTTCCAAGAGCTGCTTTACAAGCTGAGTTTATTTCTAAATATGCAGATTTTTTTAGTTTTGGAACTAACGATCTTACTCAAACAACTTTAGGAATTAGTCGAGACGACTCAGGTAAATTTTTAAACGATTATATTGATAACAAGATATTTGAAGTTGATCCTTTTGTAAGCTTAGATCAGAAAGGAGTTGGGGAACTTGTAAAAATAGCATCTTTACGGGGAAGAAAAACAAATCAAAAAATAAAACTAGGTATATGTGGCGAACATGGAGGTGACCCTAAAAGTATCAATTTTTGTTCAAAAATAGGATTAGACTACGTCTCATGTTCTCCATTTAGAGTTCCAGTTGCAAGATTAGCCGCCGCGCAAGCTGAATTGAGAAAATGACATTAAGCAACATATATACTACAGGAGAATATACAAAAAAAAATCATTCATATCATATCGAAGACTCAGTTTTTAAATGGAGTAATTTTTTTAGGATTTTAAAAAAATCTAGTTTAGATTTAAGTAATGTGAATTCAGTTACAGAAGTAGGATGTGGGAGTGGTCAAATTTTAGTTGAAGCAAAACTAAGTGGTTTATTTAATAATGAATGTAAATTCGAAGGTTATGATATAAATCCAGACGCAATCAACTTAGCAAAAAAAAATTCTAAAGAAATAAACTTTTTTAATGAAGATTTTGTTGGTTCTAGTAAAAACATAAGTGATCTAGTTATTGCCGCTGATGTATTTGAACATGTTGAAAATTCATATAATTTCTTAAAAGAACTTAAAAAAAAGAGTAATTTTTTTTTATTTAATATACCGCTAGAAATAAATTTACTTTCAATGGTTAGAAAAAAAAATATTTTTGAAAATTCTTTTGAAAAAGTCGGCCATTTACATTTTTATACTAAGAAAACAGCAATTTTACTTCTCAAAAGCTGTGGTTATGAAATAATTAAATATGAATATGCTAATATTCGTTTTAAAGAAGTTAAAGATAAAAAAAGTTTTAAGCAATTTTTAGTTAGTATTCCACAATATTTAATAAGTATTTTCAACAATAATTTAGCCTGCTCAATATTTGGAGGTTATTCTTTAGTTGTTTTAGCAAAAAAGAGAATTAATTAAGTTATAAATTTATTT
>CESQ01200294.1_pt1 | contig 10759 bp, 3 predicted proteins | sample 361401 | NCBI WGS metagenome assembly CESQ01 (sample SAMEA2622119, study PRJEB7988) | marine metagenome | isolation source: saline water (ENVO:00002010), including | reverse complement strand
TCTAACACTCTGGACTTAATGCCAGATCCAGAAGTTATTACAACGTCGTATACAAACCGTCCACTCTTCATAGCAGCGGTCTGTGAATTAGTCAAAGATAGTTGAACTCTTCCGCTTGTAGCAGGAGATAAAACTGCAGCAGTTACTGTTTGTGAAGTGCTACTTGTGTAGTGCTTTTTAATCAAACACGCTGCCGAATATCCAGTCAGGTCAAAATCCGTTCCGTTATCATTTTCGACTGTAAAGTCAATGATAAAGTCAGAACCCTGATATATTATTAAGTTGGATACAGCACTTGCCATTCTTTAAAGAATTCCCATATAATATTTAGCTTAACTTTATTTATCCTTCTTCTCCACTAGGGTTGTCAGAAGTGCCTTAACCTCATCTAGTTCTTTTCTGAGGTCTTCTAATGTTTTATCTTTTTTCTTTGCAAGTTCTCTCGCCTTGATATATGCATCATACTGCGAAGTGTCAGTATTAAGTATTGCATTAGACGTGGGATCCCTGCCAAGAGTCGTATGACCCTCAACAGGGAGTAGTTCAATTGGTTCTTCCATTATGCTAGAGCGATTCCTCTGAAATCTTTGACTCTTGGTATATATGGTTGTGCATGATTGAGTAAACTTATCTTGATCTGGAAACCTTCAAATGCCTCTACATCCTCAACTGTGTATTCATAGTCTGTAAATGTCTCTAGGTCATTGTTAGGAACTAATTCACCTGAGTCTGGAATACCTGTTGTGTTAAAGAACTCAAATGGTAATTCATCTAGGTTGTCACTATAACCAGCTGGTATCAATTTATACATCACTCTAATCTTAGAGTCACTCCAAACGTTTGCTGCGAGCATTACTTTCAATCCAGAAGCACTCTTCTCTAGTCGTGCAACCTTAGTAATGTAGTTAGCAGCACATTCTCCACCGACATTTACTGATGGTTCTATGTTGTTAATTACGTTTCCTGTTGTAATAGCGTCACATCTAGTCAAGTCAATGACAGGAGATAGGTGTGATACTTCAGAATCAAGATTTAATTCAAGTGTCAATGACTTAACACTATTCATTCTGTTGATCTCATTGATCTGGTTTGCAACTATCTTTGTAGCAGGGAAGTAATTCTCCTCACCGAGAGATATTTCTTGGAAGTCACTGTCCTTAATAAATGATGTCTCTGCTGTAACGTTAGCAGGGAAAGGTCCGCAAGATGTTCCACTGGTTCCTTGAACTCTAGCAATGATGCTAGTGCGAGGTTCTACCTGACTCTGTATCTGTGGAGATAAGACATCCCATGGAACGTTTTGTGATGCAACGATGTTTGCTCCACCACCTTGTATACCAGTTCCTGCATTTACACCAGATATTTGTAAGTTGTAACTGTGAGGACTATTGATAGAAGTAATACCACTACTATGTGTCTTATTGATCTTAGTAAGAGGTATACCGTCAAAGTTATAGCATTCTACAATAGCACCAGCTGCATGTATCTTACCAGTTGATGATCCTGATGTTCCAGTATGGTTTCTACCATTTGTTATAAAGTTGACAACTTTGTTATTTGTGCCACTAAGTCCAGAGTATGCGATGATCTCATCACCACTACCGTCTTCTTCAGTTCCTAGTATTCTAATGAAACCAGGATTTGATGAACTTACTGAACTACCACCTATAGTAGTATGGAAACCATTGTTTTCTGCAATCTCAATAGATGTTCCTGTGCTACTTAACTGTGCTGCAGTTGTGCTGTTTGCCACCTCAGAGATAACGCCACTCATCTTCAAGTAGTTCAATCCAGATTGCATACCATGATTACTATGGAATACTCTGATTAAGTCACTACCAGATGTTGTCTTAAGTGCATTTCTTCTTAGATTCAAGAATCCACCATTGCTTTCACCTAACTCACCGTTCTCTAGGATAAGTTTAGATGGTGCTGCTGTTGTCGGTAATGTAAATTCTGCTCTGTAAATCTTGAACATCAAGTCTTCATACTGAGAAGGAGTCCAAGTAGACGCATTCTGAGACTTGAATAAGACACCGATATATGGTTGTTCAGATATTTTCTCTCCAACGTGTGCAGCGTCAATAGCATCTTCACCTAGAAGTGAGATGAATACTTTGTATTGGTTGGAATCTGATGTCAATACCATTGCACATTCTTTTAGAAGTGGAATGTAGACAGGTGCTTTGAACTCAAATGTGGTTGGTTTAGATGCATCAGCTGATGTAAATACATCTTCTGCATCTTTAACTACCTTAGAGAATGGTAATACTGTTTGTGTTGGGTTACCGTTTTCTACAGTTCTGATATCTAATGCTACAGGGATTTCTGGATCCTTAGTAAAGAAGAATATATCAATCTTAGTTAAGAATACACCACCCTCAAGGGTTGAGTCGTCAATTAAGAATGTCTGTGCTAGTGGGTCACACCATCTAGTCTCATCTCTAGATGTTTCTGTGACACTAACTAATGTTCTAGAATCAAACTGATCCTCAGATGTAACTCTTGCATTTCTTACAGATATAATAGTCTCTTGTGTAGTCTGTAAGATACCTGATGAACTAAATTCTGCTTCACCACTAGAGTCAGATACACCAACAACTCTACTGTCATTAGATGTATCACTAAGTCTGAACAGTTTTGTTCCAGTCTTAAACTTAACGTTGCCTTCTACATTAGGTGCATCAATAAAGAATGAACCTCTAAGATTACCTTTCTTGTCTGTAATCAAATCTTTGTTTGATACTTTTGCAACTGCACCACTAGTCTCACCAACTAAGTAATCATTAATCTTAGGTGATCCGTAGTAGTTACCTTTGACTTGATCTGCAAGTGACTTAGTATCAATATTGATAAAGGTCAAGTTAGATGTGTAGTCAGTTGTTGTGCTTATGTCAGTGCCATCAATAGGATTGATTGCAATATTTTCGTTAGGAGCTGATACTCTTGCCTTAAATCTGAATTTACCGTTTCCTTTTTTAACATGAACTGTCTCACCGATTTGGAATGGAATGTTGTTTGTTTGTGCATCAGTGCTTGGATCTTTTATCACACCCATAATCTTAGGTGTAATTAACTTCTTAGGAACTGCAATGCTGTCAAAGAATGCAAAGAACTTAGTTCTTGGTTTTAGTTTTTGACATGTAAATGATATATTCCTAGAACGCATAAACTGAATATGCTCTACTGATACAACTTTACTACCCAATGATTGCTGTTCAATCACAGGAGTAACTCTATATCTAATACCTGTTCTGCTCTGTTTTGTGGTTGTTGTAGTTGTTGTAGTAATAGTTCTACGACGTTGTGTTCTACCTTTACCACCGCCACCACGCCATGATCCTACTGATCTCTGAACATCAGTTCCTGTCCATGTTGTTTTCCATGAGTTCCAATGTATAGGAGAGAAACCATTCTGGTCTGCATTGTATTCTCTGACTGTTGTTAAGAAGTTACCTTCTACAACAGGACCTTGAATAGGATTGAGTGACTTAGTATCTACCCAGTTATCTGACTCTGGATATAATTCAACGTCACCAGTGAATGTAAAGACGTTAAATGGGTTGACATTCTCAACAGCTGATGCATATGGTTGATCTACAAGAACGCTAGATGTATATGGAAGCGTAATTATATCCTCATCATTTTGTTTTACATTCTGTGATGCTGTGCTGTATTGTAGAGGAACCTGTGTTGTATAGTGTGCAGGACGCATTTGTCCTCTTTCAAAATCTGTAGATACCCTATAATCAGGATGTAATGTATCTGCAGTAGAAAGACTTGCAAAGTTATCAACTATGAAACCATTTTTAAATCTGCTAAGACCACTAGCATCTCTAATCTCCATATTTGCAGTCTCACTCTCTAGTAGTGACAACTGTGTATAGAATTCAAGTGTCTTAATTCTATCTTCTAATACCTGTATATCTCTGAAGGTATATCTCTTAAAGTTTGTTTCTACAATACTGATATCTTCTTCAACGTTAAAGACATATGGGACATATGTTATCGTTGCAAGTAACATTGCATCCTCTAGATCTTCTGGAGGTTGTGGTCTAGTGCTAGGTGCACCTTTCACAATAGAGATAATGCTATTACTGTCTAAGAATAGTTTGTCAACACGAGGTAAGTAATACTGTAAACTTAAAGTAGTTGTATCACTGATGCCAGGCAATCCTGTCTCGTTATTTGTAAATGCTCTAGATGCTTGGTTAAAGTATCCTGTTGCACTTAGAGTAAACGGTGATGCTTGAGATCCACTACCTGATAGTGCCTGTGGAACTATTGGACGGAAATCAATAACATCTCTAAGTTGAGTTCCTTCGTATGATGGAATAATTTTGTAATCTGATGCTGCATATGAGTCAACAGTATATGGATTAACACCATTAGATGTAAAGAATCTATCGAATATAATCAATAGTTTATGTGTTGGTGCTGCAACTCCAGCTTTCCTTACTAATCTAGAATAATCATAGAACTGATCTCTTTGACCATTATCAAGATCAAAGTTATCTGTAACATTTGCAGAACCTAAGTCAATACCATTTGATTGAATCTTAAGTGTAGCATTTGGTGCTGTAATAGTCTCACCATCTGTAAACTTATCATCTTCTATTGGAATAAAGTATATCTCATTTCCTGTAGTAGATACAATTCTTGCTCTTGAACCAGAAGCATCTCCTTGTATAACGTCATCTATTGCTAGTGTTCCTAGTAAGTTTGTATACTGGAAGTGTGGAATGACAGGATCACTTGCATTTGTAGATTCAAATACTGCCTTAATTTTAAATACGTCAGCACAACCAAGAGATATAAGATCATCCTCTACTCTAGTTCCATGACCATCATTAACTTGTGATAATCCATTTGAACTACCTGTAGAACCAGCTACCTTAAGAACCTTCATTCTCTCTGTAGTTTTTGCCTTACCAGATCTATCTGCACTAGAAACTGTTCCAATAACATCAATTGATGTTGCATTGGACATGCCTGTTAGTGATAAAGCATCTACGTTTGCACTAGAACCGTTAAGAGTAAATCCATTACCAGATGAATAGATCTTACCCGCATCTGATCCTGCAGTTACGATTGCAATAAAGTCATCATTGTCTGACCCATTGATCCACTTTAGTCCTGCTCCTGCAGTAGCAGTTGCATTACCCGCACTAACACTTATACCAGATACAGTTGTTCTAAAACGTCCTGATGGGTTGACTGTGTTGTTATTATTTGTATTTTTTACTGCTGCATATCCAAGAGGTGTAAGAAGTTGCTTCTTCTCTGCATCTTTTATCTCTGGACGTGTCCTTATAATACCACTAGTCAATGCACCATTAGCTAATGTAGTAGATCCTAGACGAGTTACATTGAAATTAAAGTTATCAGTAACAGCGGTAACTCTTGCTCTATGAGATGCACCGTTATTTGAGAACTCTACAATGTCTCCTATTATCAATTGAGACGCAAAGTTAGACAACGTAGAAGTAATAGTTGCAGATCCTGCAGAGTGACCTGATAAAATAGGACCTGAGCCAGGTAATATAACCTTAACATCTAATACTGAATCAGCAGTTCCACCACCAGTATTGAAAGAATACTGTTTGACGTCTGCCATGTTGTATCTTTTGATACTAGATATAGTTCCTATAGTAGCTCCAACTGCATCCTTGACAACCTCGCCAGCTACGAATGTTCCATTTACACCATTGACAAGCAAATCATTACCACTATCTGACACTTCATATGCTACTGCACCACTGGTTTGACCTATCATACGGTCACCTGTAGCAGGAGATCCACTAACACTACCTGTCATGGTAAGTTTTTGTATGAAATCTACGTCAATAAGATTTGCACGATATACTGTAGATGCATTGCCAGGTGTTAAAGATCCTTCAACATAAGAAAAGTTAGCAACTCTTGCAGTTGCAATTGCATCACCCGCTGCTGAGCCAGGTGTTGCTGTTGCTTGATCTCTAAATGTAATAGTTTCATATAAACGAGGTGCCTCGTAAATATTTGTCATTAAAACAGAGTTACCAAAGTCAGAGGTGACTGTTTTGTTCATCTCTGTGTCAAATGATCTTGGTTTCTCTATATCTTTGTATGTTGATGATAACCTTTCTGTTCTATAACCCTGAACATAAGCACATCCTGAAGATAATTGTATCGCTACCTTGTCTTCTGATGGTGTGTTACCATCTTGTGTCGTTTCTGTAGATTGATATACACCACCGTTAAATCCATCATCTAAGTTTTCTTTCGCATCTACCTTGAATTTTTTAACATAGTAGTTACCAGATTCTTCTTTTGTTCTAGTTGCTAATACATCATTGATAAAACCTAGATCACTACGTTCTACCTTTTTCTCAATCTTACCAGTATTAGTTCTAAGTAACTCTATAAAGTCAGCAGAGTTAGGTGCTGTTAATAACTTCTTAACTAATGTTAGTGTAATTTTAAACCTATCTGCACCAGGTGCTGAGAAGTTTGTGCTTCCTATAGCATTGTCATATAAACTTGCGTCCTCATCAGCAGTTACGATTCTTTCTTCTACTTTTAATCCTACCTTATATGATGGATCAATCCCATACTGATCTAATATAATTGTTTGTTCTGCAACATTAACGAAATAACCTCTAGAGAAGAATATTCCTGCACCAATACTAGCAGTAGATCCAGTAGATGTGGCAGATGAGTTAAGTAACTGTGCTAATGGCGTTCCAGCTGCAATAGTAGTAGATGCATATGTTATATCGCTTTCGCAAGTAAATGTTTCTCCAGCTGTAAATGTATTAGTTGTATTGTCTTCTGCTTTTTGTAAGTAATTAAGATAGAATGTTATGTTACTTCTTGTAGAAGTTGTCGCACTGACAGAAAATAGAATACGTGCACGAACACCAGATGTAGATCCTTTAATAATCTGTCCATCTAATGATGTTCTATAATTTTCTACGTCTAGGTTGAGGTAATTATTTTGAATTAAGATACATGGCACACTCTTATTCAACGTAATACCACCAGGCACCACCATAGAACCTTCTTTGTATACGCCTTGACCAAACGTGTCTATCTGATCTTGCAACAAAGTTTGCAACGTTGTAAGTTCTCTTGCTTGGACTGGGAAGCCAGGCTTAAAGAGAACCTTTAAAAACCCCTTGCTTTTGTCGAAATCATCGAAGTAAGGAGCTATGTTTAGGTTTGTATTCTGTGCCATTTAGAATTCAATTACTACTTTTAGCTCTTCGTTTTGGTCTACCGAACGAGTGATCGGGATCCTATTATCTAGGTATAATATTTCACCTGAGTTTAATTCAATTTCTTCGTTGGCATAACCTCCAACAAATGATAAACCTAACTCAAAAACAGATACACCAATTGTTATCTGTGTTAGAGGAACAGAAGATGTTCCAAAGGTTGAATCTGGAGTTGCAGTATAAGAACTTGCAGATCCTGTAATTTGATTAGAACCAGAGAAAGCAACTACGTCACCATTTACAGTTCCATCTGTTTGATCTTGATAATACTTCAAGACTTTTGTTGATGTATCATATGATACAACCAATCCTTTTGCATTTGTAGATGCTTGAGTGATAGTCTCACCAGCTACGAATGTTCCACTAGGTGTTCCTGCACCTGACTGTGGGAATATCAATGCTTTAACAGCAGATCTAGTATTTTGACTACAAACTGTTGTAGTGTTGTAATCAGTAGGATTCAATACAAGACCAACTCTTCTATATGTTAAATCATTTGGGAAATCAATGAACGCACTAGTAGTTTCTAGTTTACTAGCAAACATAAGACGATAAGCACCTAGTTCTCTTACAGAGTCATTTCCATGACCACCGTTAGGAGGTAATACAACATCAAGACTAGCATTTTGTCCACTACCAATATTAGGAATAAGACTTACATCAATAGATGCAAAACTATATCCAGATCCTGCTTGTGTAATTGTCACGGAAGATACAGAACCAGATACCACAATGACTGTGCATAATGCTTGGGTTCCACCATTAATATTGTAATCACCACGAATAGGGACATTAGTAAATGTTCCGTTGTTATAACCAGATCCTGCATTCTCAATAACAACACTATCCACAGATCCTGCATTTGCTGCAGATTTTACAAGTGAGTTTGATAAAACAGGAATAAATTCTGAGGTAACAAACTTTAGAATGTTGTCAGCGTCAATAGTGTAAAGATACTTCCAACGATAAGAGTATACGCCAGGTGAATCTGATGTTTCAATAATAGTTGTTGAAGTTCCTGTTGGTTCTACCAATGAGGGGCGTCCTCTTGGGAAGTCAGGACTTTCACCATTATAAAGACACTTGTAGACATTGAAGTCTGAGTTCATAACATAGAAGTTACTGTCATACAGTCTAGAAGAACCGTTTGCAGTAGTTTTTGTCGGTGCATAATCAGGTTTATACATCGAATATGTTCTTCCTACACCACCAGTGGTTTTTGTAGGATCTATCCAATCAACTCTAGGTATTACCAGAGCAGTATCGGATATGTCAACACGCTTAAAAGCAACAGAGTCACCGTAAGAAGTTCTCGCATACTCGAAACTATCAAGAGGTTCCCCTGTAGGTGGCACATCTGTGCTACCCCAAGTCTTTGCTCTACCTACAAACATATAAACCTTATTTGAGGTCTGCAAGGTATCTCTAAAGCTTTCCGCAGCGTATATTCTAAAATTGTCTGTAACTAATGCCATCGCAATATAAGCTTTATTGGTTATTTATAATGATCTTAGACGAACTTCTGGGAGGAGACTAACGTTTCCACTTGTTGTTCGTGAGAATGGGAATTCAACTGTAAATGTTGTTGCTCCTGTTACGGTAACAATATATGTTCCGTCAAATCCAGTGCCACTAGTAAATTCTAGATAGAATCTTTGACCAGTAACTAAATTATGATTACTAGAGGTAGTGACTGTGCATGAAAGTCCGCTAGAAGTATAAGTTCCTGTAAGGACTGGATGCTCTGCAGCAGTTGTTCCTTCGGCACCTCTACCACCTGTTGCAACTGTTAGTGTATTACCACTTACATCCTTAGAACCATACAATATTCTTTCACATGTCCATACTGGTGGAGTAACAGATGTATTGTAGAATGGTATCAATACTTCACCTTCGTCAGGGAAACCATTCTTCTCAGAAGAATTAAAGTATACATTCTTCAAGTTAATAGTAGTTCCCGCTTGTGATAATGTAGATGATAGGTAAGATGTTCCTAATGACAATGAATTAGATATGATTCTATTTCTTTGTTTTCTTTCTAGATCTAGAGGATGAACAACTAATACAGTAGGAGCACTAGTATATCCTGCACCACCCTTTAGATTTATGACTGATAAAACTCTACCACTTCCAGTCTCAATTGTAGTCTCAGCAGACGCACCTTCTCCACCACCACCTTGGAATATTAGAATAGGTGGAACCTCATAGTTAGAACCCTGATTAGTAATATTGACTTGTGTTACCTGTCCTCCAGTTACAGTTGCAGAAAACTCAGCAACAGTTGGTTTCAAACCTGTATATTCGTAACTATCAATAGTAGTCGAACTTGAGACAGCTGCGACAAGACGATCAGAACCTTCACTAGAAATCTTAACTCTGTCTTCTGGATCAATAGCGTTGTATGTGTTACTTACTAGAATATCTGCTGCACTACCTGTATAGATGAATAGGATACAATCAGATCCTGCTCTAGGTGCCTCACTAAACTCTATGATAGATCCTGTTAGGTTATATGCTACGCCAGGTTCCTGATATACACCATTGAGGAATATAATCAAGTTATTTTGTGCTTGAACTGCAGCGTTGTCACTTTCTAGAGAGAATGGTTCAGTATTCTCTTTCATAGTAAATGTTTTCTTCTTACTATCAAAGAATGGTTCGATAGGATCTAATTGAGTCAATTTACCAAAGTAGAATCCAAAGAAGTCCATACCAGCTAGAGGTGGTTCTGTAAATGTAAGTGTGCTACCTGTATATGTGTATGCATCAGTTGTTCCTTTGATTTGTAATGTGCTATTCAAGAATATCAAGAAGTTATCACTTGGTGGTAATATCTGTGTAGATCCACCAGACAATGTAGTAAATACTGCATCTTGTCCATCAAAGGTTACGCTACCGACATCAACTTGGAAGAATGGTTGTGTTGATGCTGTTCTAGTAATACCGTTCAAGTTTCCACTACCACCCGCTGTAGTTCCTACTGCCTGAGTTACAATCGCCCACAATGTAGATATTGTTGATGCAGTATCAACACAGCATGCCTCGGAGTATGATGTGCTACCAGAATCATTACTAATAGTATTATCTTTTATTTGTGTGCCAACAGTATCACCATTTGTAGTAACTGTTAGGTTACGCATGACCTGACGACAAATATCTCTAGCATGATTGAATACTTCTACAGACTCATCTTCTTCTCCACCTAGATGAACTGTTCCAACATAGAAGTTAGCAGCATCGTATGTTGCATCGTTTCCACCAAACTCTACGTTGTCTGCTACTGCATCTATTAGTAAGTTTGTATCACGAACACATTTGGTTTTGTAGACAGCAGAGAAAGATGGGTTTGCTGCTTGCATTCTACCGTATGCAGTTGTAGCAATAAAGTTTTGATTAAGTCTAAGTAAGTTTCCTGCGTCTGCAACTTTGCTGTATTTGTAAACACCGTAACTGACAACTGCCCTTGTGACAGCTGTAGAAGTGGCACTTACAAATGTATG
>CESQ01025317.1_pt1 | contig 10760 bp, 11 predicted proteins | sample 361401 | NCBI WGS metagenome assembly CESQ01 (sample SAMEA2622119, study PRJEB7988) | marine metagenome | isolation source: saline water (ENVO:00002010), including | reverse complement strand
AATTGGGATCAAATTATTCCAGCAATTTTTATGATTGCTGTTCTAATATTAGTTCTTCCTGCTTTTTTAAGAACTAATTCAAAATTAAATCAGTTTTTAAAAAATTTATCTATTTGGACTATAATTGTTATAATTGTTATGATAGTTTTATATATTGTCTTTTAATGATTATTTGGATTGCTTCTTATCCTAAGAGTGGGAATACTTGGATCAGATCTTTTATAACATCACTTTTGTACAGCAATGATGGTACAAACGACTTTTCAAATTTGGATAAAATAAAGCAATTTCCTGACAGATCTCTATTTAAAAATTTTGTTAATGATTTTCAGAATATTGAAGAAGTATATAAAAATTGGTTGAAAGTAAAAAATTACATCAATCTTGATAATAAAATAAAATTTTTAAAAACTCATCATGTAAATTGTACTATTAAAAGTTATGATTTTTATGATGAAGCTAATTCTTTAGGGACTATTCATGTTGTAAGAGATCCAAGAAATGTATTAATTTCAATAAAAAATCATTTTTCACTTAATGATTTTAATGAAGCTAAAGAATTTATACTTAAAGAAAAAAATTGGGTTGGAATTATTTTGAATAAAAATAATATTCTCAAAGATAATAAAATACCTACTTTAATAAGTTCTTGGAGAATAAATTATTTATCTTGGAAAAAAATAACAAAAAATTATTTATTGATAAAATATGAAGATTTAATCAAAGATCCTAATAAAGAATTTTTCAAAATTTCTTATTATTTAGAAAATATAATGAATACTAAGTTTGAGAAAAATAAAATACTGAATGCAATAAAAACATCTTCTTTTAACAATATGCAGATATTAGAAAAAAAGGGTCTTTTTAAAGAATATGTTACAGATGATAATAATAAAAAAATAAATTTTTTTAATTTGGGGCCAAAAAATGATTGGAAAATATATTTAAAAAATGAAATTGTTGAAGAAATAAATTTTAAGTTTAAAAACGAAATGAAAGAATTAGGTTATATATAGAAGATGAAAAAAATAAATTTAGCAATAACTGGGTGTATGGGAAGAATGGGGCAACAGATAATTAAATCTGCCAAACTTAACAAAAGTTTTAAACTAATAGCACTTACCGAAAATAAAATTATTAATAAAAAAATTAATGGAATTAAACCTAGTCTTAATACTGAAAACGCATTTAAAAATGCAAATATAATAATAGATTTTACAATTCCCAAATGCACATTTGAAGTTTTAAAAATTGCAGCAAAAAATAAAAAAAGAGTTGTAATTGGAACAACAGGTTTTTCAAAAAAAGAAGAAGATTTAATAAAAAATTATTCAAAAAAAATACCCATTCTTAAAGCTGGAAACATGAGTATGGGCATAAATTTATTGATGTATCTAACTGAAATTGCATCAAAATCTTTAGGAAATAATTTTTTAAGTAAAGTTTTTGAAATACACCATAAACATAAAAAAGATTATCCATCAGGAACCGCCTTAATGCTTGGAAAAGGTATAGCGACTGGGAAAAAGAAAGATTTTTATAAATTAATTGGAAAAAAATTTTTAAATAAAAAGAATTTTCCCTATGGAAAAAAAATTAATTTTAATTCTATAAGAAAAGGTAAAATTATCGGAGAACATGAAGTTACTTTCTCAAGTGGTAAAGAGGTAATCACTCTAAATCATGAAGCATTTGATAGACGTCTTTATTCTGAAGGTGCTTTAACAGCAGCAAAATGGTTAATGAAAAAAAAACCTGGACTTTATACAATGAGAAATCTGCTTAATTTTAAATAAAAAAAATAATTACTAAATTTTAAAATTGATGTTACTGCATAATATTTTTAGACCAAAAAAAGATTACCATTTAGTTAGATTAGGAAGAGATAATGATGGTGGATATTTGGTTGGGAGTAGAGCAATAAATGAAAGTGAAATATTAATATCATTTGGAATTAATGATGATTGGTCCTTTGAAAAGGATTTCTTAAAAAAAAATAATATAAAGATTTTATGCTATGATAAAACATACGTTTTAGATATTTTAAAAAAAAAATTACTATTTAACTTAAAGTCTTTCTTTAAAAAATTTAGATTCTTTAAAATTTTTAAAAATATTTTGAATATATTTGAATTTATAAATTTAAAAAAAAAAATTATTTTTTTAAAAAAAGAAATTAACGCTGGGGACCTTACAAAAATTATTAATGAAATTAATTCAAATAAAATATTTATTAAAATTGATATTGAAGGTGGTGAGTATGAAATATTGGAAGAAATATTGATTAACCAAACTAAGTTTACATGTTTGATAATTGAATTTCATAAATTTGATATTAATGAAGAAATTATTATAAATTTTAAAAAAAATTTAAATTTGGAACTTACGCATATTCATCCAAATAATTATTCTGTTTTAAATGAAAAAAATGATCCAACTGTAGTAGAAATGACTTTTGAAAAAAATCCAGAAATTATTGGAGAAAATAAGGTTTTACCAAATAAATTAGATATGAAAAATTGGAAAAGAGGACCGCAAATAGATTTAAAGTTTCATGAATAAAAAAGAGAAAGCTAAAACTATTTTAAAATTATTGAATAAATTTTATCCTACAATAAGTAGTCCACTTAAACATACAAATACATTCACTCTTTTAATTTCTGTTTTATTGTCTGCTCAATGTACAGACAGAAATGTAAATAACGTAACGAAAAATATTTATCCAAAATACAATAAACCAGAAGATTTTGTAAGATTGGGAAAAAGAAAAATTGAGAAATTAATTAAAAGTATAGGTATTTTTAGAATTAAAGCTAACAATATTTATTTACTTTCAAAATTGCTGATTGAAAAACATAATGCAAAAGTCCCTGATACTTTTGCAGAACTTGAAAAACTACCTGGAGTTGGTCATAAAACAGCAAGTGTTGTGATGTCACAAGGTTTTGGCCATTCTGCTTTTCCAGTAGATACACATATCCATCGTTTGGCTCAAAGATGGGGGCTTACTAACGGAAACAATGTTCAGCAAACTGAAAATGACTTAAAAAAAATTTTTCCTAAGAAATATTGGAATAAACTTCATCTTCAAATAATTTATTATGGAAGAGAACAATGCAAAGCAAGAGAATGTCATGGTTTGACTTGTAAAATTTGCTCTACTTGTTATCCTAATAGAAAAAAACCCTTAAAAACAAAGAAAGCTTAATATGAAAATTTTAGGAATTGGAAATGCAATAGTCGATGTAATTTGTAAAGTTCAAGATAAATTTTTATTAGAAAATCAATTAACAAAAAGTACCATGAAACTAATTTTTGATGAAAATGAATTCAAAAATTTGTTATCTAGTCTTCAAATTGAAAAAACAGTTTCAGGAGGCTCTGTTGCTAACTCTATTGTTGGTTTATCTCAACTTGGAAATGAAGTGGGATTTATAGGTAAAATTTGCGATGATGAATTAGGAAGTAAATATGAAGATGGACTTAAGCAAGAAAAAGTAAAATATTTTTACTCTAAAAAAAAAGAAGAATTACCTACAGGAACTTGTTTAATACTGATTACGCCTGACTCTGAAAGAACAATGTGCACCTTTTTGGGTACTGCAGGAAAAATAAATGAACAAGACGTAAGTTCAGATGCCATCAAACAAAGTGAGATAATATTTTTAGAGGGGTATCTTTGGGATGAAGGAGAACCAAAAAAAGCCTTTGATAAAGCGATTCAAAAAGCAAATAAAGTTGCAATGTCTTTGTCTGATCAGTTTTGTGTGGACCGACACAAACCTCATTTTTTAGAATTAGTTAAAAATAAGTTAGATATAACTTTTGCAAATGAGCAGGAAATTTTATCATTAATTGATGCAAAGAATTTTGATGATGTAATTACATTTTCAAAATCTCTTGGAAAAATTATTGTTGTAACAAGAGGAGAAAAAGGAGCTATAGCAATTAACGGTGATGATGTTGCAGATTGTGGAATTAAACAAGGTCTGAATGTTGTTGACCTAACTGGGGCTGGAGATCTTTTTGCTGCAGGTTTTTTACATGGACATGTAAATAACACGTCATTAAAACATTGCTTAGAAAAAGGTACTGAAATGTCATCAAGAGTTATCCAGCAAATTGGTGCAAGACTTTAAAATATTTCCTTAGGATTTTGCTTCTTTTTTCTTTTAAAACTACCTTTTCCTTTTTTGGGTTTTACTATTCTCGGTTTATATTTTTTTGTTAAGAGGTCTTTGGCAATTATATTTCGTTTTTTCACTTAATTTTATAACCTAATTTTGTACTTTTAATAAAATCTTTATCATTAAATATATCAATAATTTTTTTTCTTAATCGATAAATATGGGTCTCAACTGTGTGGGTTTCAAGCTTTGAATTATATCCCCAAACTTCAGTCTGTAATTCATCTACTGTTACTGGTTTTCCTATTTCTTTAAGAAAAATAATTATATTAGTTTCTTTTTCAGTTAAATGTAATTCATTTTTATCATCAAAAATTTTTCTAGAATTTAAATTTAATTTATAATGATGTAGGTCAATTTCTGATTGTTGATTAAATCTTTTTTTTAAAAAATTTATATTAATTGTTTCAATTATCTTTGAAATTTTTAAAGGATAGTTATCAAAAAAAATTTGATCTTCCAAATTTGAAACTTCATTTTTTGTGATTATCAAAAAATTATCTAAATCATTTAAATTTAATTCAGAAAATTCCTTTTTGGACACATTTAATAAATTAAAATTAAAATTTTTTTTAATTTCATTCAAAATATTAAATAATTCATTAAAATCATAAATTATTAAATTTTGATTATTCATATATAATTAGAATATGACAATTATACTAAAAAATAAAGAAACTCTTATTTTTGAAAATTTTGTTTTTAAATGTTGTATTGGAAAAAATGGCAAAACAAATAATAAAACTGAAGGTGATAATAAAACTCCAAAAGGAATATTTTCTTTGGGAAATATTTATTTTAGAAAAGATAGAAACAAAAAACCAATTTCAAAATTAAATCTTATTCCTATAAAAAAAAAAATGGGTTGGTGCAATGATGTTAAAAATAAAAAATATAATAAACTAATTAATATAAATAAAAAAATAAGACATGAAAAAATATTTAGAAGAGATTATAAATATGACTACTTAATTCCTATAAAATATAATACTAAAAATACTAAAGCTGGCAAAGGTAGTGCAATATTTTTACATCTCACAAAAAATTATAAACCAACAGCGGGTTGTATAGCTCTCAAAAAAAAAGATTTTTTAATTTTATTAAAAATCATTAATAAAAAAACTAAAATAAAAATATTTTAATTTCTACTTCCAAAGATTTTGGAACCAATTCTTAAATAAGTAGCATCATATTTTATTGCCTCAAGATAATCCGATGACATACCCATGCTTAATTCTTTGAATTTAATTTTTTTTTTTAGAAAATTCATTCTTAAAAAATAAATTTCTGGATCATCATCAATTGGAGGTAAGCACATTAAGCCAATTATATCCAAATTAAGTCTTAAACAAAATTTATAGAAATTTTCAACTTCATTTACTTGAATGCCATTTTTTTGAGATTCGTTACCTATATTTACCTGAATAAATAGTTTTGGTTTTAATTTTGATTTTTTTTGTTCTTCTGAAATCTTAACTGCCAGTTTTTCATTATCCAAGGAATGTATAAATTCAAATATTTTTAATGCATTTTTAACTTTATTTGTTTGTAATTTTCCAACTAGGTGCAGTTTAATTTGTTTATTACTGTATTTAATATCTTGCCACTTATCGATTGCCTCTTGCACTTTATTCTCACCAAAATCAGTGTGTCCATTTTCAATCAAAGGTAAAATATGTTCTATTTTAAATGTTTTTGAAACAGCAATTATTCTTGTTCCTCTATTTTTAATTTTTAAATCTGATAACTTTGTATTAATTAAATTTTTTATATTATTAAAATTTTTTACAATTTCATGCATATTGATTTACCAAAACAATACTACTTTATAAATGAATTTAATAAAAAAAATATTGATAAATTAAAAAAAAACATAGGCATCATTTATAGAAATTACTCAAAAAACATCAATAAAAATGAAATTTTAAAGTTAAAGTATTTTTGTAAAAAGAAAAAGTTAAAATTTTTTATTTCAAACAATGTTAAAATTGCATATCAACTAAATTTAGATGGTATATACTTGCCTTCTTTTAATAAAAATCTAAGACATTTAAATTATCAAACAAAAAGTAAATTTTTAATTCTTGGTTCTGCTCATAATATTAAAGAAATTAGAGTTAAGGAACAACAAAAAGCAGATTTAATTTTTATATCATCTATATTTAAAAAAAATAAAAATTATCTTGGAATTAATAAATTTAACAACATAAAAAAAGTAACTAAAACCAAAATTATTGCTCTTGGGGGAATATCTAAAAACAATATAAAAAAATTAAAAATACTAGATTGTTTTGGCTTTGCTGGAATATCTTATTTTAAATAAAAAAGGCCCCTTTAAAAAAAGGGGCCTTAAATAAATTTCGTTTTCTAAATTAAATTAGAATGCGAAAGCCATATTTAACTCGTAAGCGTCTTTATCAGAAGCTGCTGTACCACCTAGGTTATCACCTTGGTGCATAGATCCTGAGAAAGTTATACCACCACTAGTGTAAGATACACCGATAGCTGTTGTTTCTTGATCTTCATTTGCAGCTTTTTGGTAATCAATTTCACCAACACCATATGATATAGACATATCTTCAGTTACTGCGTAAGATATACCATACGCTGTGTAATCATAGTCAGCGTTAGCCATTTCTGAGTCAGATTCGTTAGCTTGTACACCAACTGTAATTGCGTCTATTGCATATTTTGCATAGAACACAGTGTTTTCAACTGATTTACCAACGTGAGAAGCTACTTCGTTTGTAATAGCAATTTTCTCATTGTTATCACCTTGAGCTAAACCAACTTCAAGACCTTCGATACCAGTAAATTGGATAGCTGCAGCACTTGAACTTTCAACTGCAGAAGCTCCCGCTGAAGGGTTGTACGATGCATTAATCGTAACACCATCCATTGGAGATACTGTGTATTTGAAAATATTAGCGTCAGCAGCAGTCATTAATGGTCCATTACCATTTTGCGCATCACTAGTAAAACCATGCCAAGATTCTTCGTTAGCAGCTGGCATCATATCATCCCATGAAGCCGCAGCAGATGATCCGCTAGATTTCCAGAATGTAAGAGTACCCATGTCTCCCATGTTAATTGAAGTCTCTGCGTTGTTAGCAGCACCAGCACTTAAATTTTGGCTAGTAGAAACTGTCCAACCGTTATCTAAGTCAGCAGATCCAGAAAAAGTGATAGAGTCAGTCATTGACCAACCGTTACCAGTATTTTGCTTATCTCCACCAACTAATACAAGTTTAGCACCACCAGTTACAGATAAATCCGCAGCTACCGCTGAAGATGTTACTAGAGCTGTTCCTAATGCTGTCAAACCTACTACTTTTAGTTTGTCCATATTAATTACTCCTTTTATTTAATTGTTAATATTAATATTAAACATCGCATATTTATCAAAATTCGTTGTTTTTCCTTACTTTTATTAAAAAAAACTGAAATTTAAATTATATGTGTTGTATTTTTGCATCACTGATTTACCGCATATTTATTGCGTTTTTTATCAATTATAATAAAAATCTATAGCTATATTAAATATCGATCTAAAATAACCTTTTTTATATATGAAAATTTTAAATTATCCATTTGTAAAAATTTTAATTACTATTTTTTTACTATTACCACTTAATCAATGTGGAACAGGTGCAGACGCTAGGAAATATCCTCCTGAGCCAGAAAAAAGAGTGAAAAAAAATTTAGAAGAAGGCAGAGGATTTAGATTAATGGGTGGTGATAAAAAAAATAAAGGTGGAGATTTTGAATTTGCTAGTTCTAATGAATTATGGCGGGCTTCTTTGGACACTATTGATTTTATGCCGCTTGCATCAGCAAATTATAGTGGAGGACTAATAATTACAGATTGGTACTCCAGTAATAACAATCTGAATGAGTCTATAAAAATTTCAATACGTTTTCTAACTAATGAAATTAGATCAGATGCATTAAATATTAAAGTTTTTTATAAAAAATGTGCATTAAATGAAAATTGTGCTGTTTCTGAAAAAACTGGAAAATTAACAACTGAATTAAAGAAAAAAATTTTAAAGAAAGCTTCTATTTATCAAAAGCAAAATAAAGTTAAAAATTTTAAACCATATAAAATGCCACCAGGAATGAACAAGGATTCGGCTGCTAACTAAAATTTAAAATAAGTGACTACTCAAAGTAGATATAATTTCAAAGAAACTGAAAGCAAGTGGCAGAAAATTTGGGAAGAAAAAAAATTTTTTTCTACAAAAGTTAATAAAGATAAAAAAAAATTTTATTGTTTAGAAATGTTCCCATATCCATCTGGAAATATTCATATGGGACATGTTAGAAATTATACTATTGGAGATGTTCTATCTAGATATAAAATTCTTCAAGACTTCAATGTTTTACACCCAATGGGTTGGGATGCTTTTGGTATGCCAGCAGAAAATGCAGCAAGAGAAAACAATTTAGACCCTAAAGATTGGACAAACAAAAATATATCAACTATGAAATACCAACTTAAAAAACTTGGTCTTTCAATTGATTGGGATCGTGAAATTTCTACATGTTCAGAAGAATATTATAAACATCAACAATTATTTTTTTTGGAATTGTTTGAAAAAGGATTAGTTTACAGAAAAGAAAACTATGTTAATTGGGATCCCGTAGACGAAACAGTTCTTGCAAATGAGCAAGTAATTGATGGCAAAGGCTGGAGGTCAGGCGCAACAGTCGAGAGAAAGAAACTAAATCAATGGTTTTTTAATATTTCAAAATTTTCTCAAAAACTTTTAGATGACCTGGAAACATTAGACGAATGGCCAAATAAAGTAAAGGTAATGCAAAAAAATTGGATCGGTAAATCTTTTGGCTGCGAAATTAATTTTAAAGTCGAAGGAAATTTGCCAATAAAAGAAATTAAATGTTTTACAACTAGGCCTGATACTTTATTTGGTTTTTCTTTTTTAGCACTATCTGTAGATCATGAAATTTCAAAACATTTCACTAATAACAATGAATTTAATGAATTTAAAAAAGAATGTTCAAAGACTGGTACAACTGAAGAAGCAATTGCAATGGGTGAAAAGATAGGATTTAAAACAAATTTAATGGCAATTAACCCTTTGGATCCTTATCAGAAAGTGCCAGTTTATTTTGCTAATTTTGTATTGATGGACTACGGTTTTGGAGCAGTATTTGGTTGTCCGGCACATGATCAAAGAGATTTTGATTTTGCAACAAAATATAAACTTGAAATTAAAACAGTTGTACGTCCAAAAGATGAAAATGATAATTTTAAAGTTAAAGATAAAGCTTATACAGGCGTTGGAAATATAATTAATTCAAAATTTTTAGATGGTTTAAAAGTTCCAGAAGAATCCATAGAAAAAACAATAAATATTTTAGAAGAAAAAAAGTTTGGTAAGAAAAAAATTAATTTTAGATTAAAAGATTGGGGTGTTTCAAGGCAAAGATATTGGGGCTGCCCAATACCAATTGCTTATGATGATAATGGAAAAACTGTACCTATTCCAAAAGAAGACTTACCGGTTAAACTCCCAGAAAATGTTGATCTTAACTCTAAAGGAAATCCATTAAATTCTAAAGATGATTGGAAAAAAGTTAAAATTAACGGAAAAGAATTAGTTAGAGAAACAGATACCTTGGATACGTTTGTTTGTTCATCCTGGTATTATTTGCGTTTTTGTTCTCCTCAAGAGACAAAATATGGATTTAATCAAGATGAAATTGACTATTGGATGCCTGTTGACCAATATATAGGAGGGATAGAACATGCAATTTTACACTTACTTTACTCACGTTTTTTTATGAAAGCTCTAGGATTCAAAAATAAAAATTTTAAAATTGAAGAACCATTTACTGGACTATTTACTCAAGGAATGGTTTGTCACGAGACATATAAAGATCAAAACAATAATTGGATTAGTCCCGAGGAAATAGAAATAAGAGATAAAATTTATTATAAAAAAAATGATCCAAATTCTAAAGTTTTAGTAGGACCATCAGAGTCTATGTCTAAGTCAAAAAAAAATGTAATTGATCCAGAAAATATAATCAATAATTATGGAGCTGATTCAGTTAGATTATTTATTCTATCAGATAGTCCACCTGAAAAAGATGTTCAATGGTCTGAGCAAGGAATGATATCATCATATAAATTTATTCAAAAATTATGGGTATTACATTCAAAAATAAAAAATAACCTAACAAATAAAAATGAAGAAAAGCTTGAAGATTTAGATTTAAATAAATTTACAAACCAACTAATACATAAGATTACGGATAATTTAGAGAATTTTAGCTACAATGTTATTATAGCTAATATGTATGAAACTTATAACTTTTTAATAAAACATATTGAAAAAAAAATTAATTCAAAGGATTTATCAGAAAATTATAAGAAAATTTTAACAATCTTTTCGCCTGTTATCCCACATTTTACTAGTGAATGCATGTTAGACTTGGGTTTTAATGAAAAGTTAAACTGGCCAAAAGTAAATAATAATTATCTTAAAAGTGAAAATACAGATTATGTTATTCAAATTAATGGTAAAAAAAGAACAATTATTAATG
>CESQ01066817.1_pt1 | contig 10781 bp, 9 predicted proteins | sample 361401 | NCBI WGS metagenome assembly CESQ01 (sample SAMEA2622119, study PRJEB7988) | marine metagenome | isolation source: saline water (ENVO:00002010), including | reverse complement strand
CCCTCTTCTGTTGATCCCTCACCAAAAAATATTACTACTATATTATTAGATTTTTCTAATTTTAAGGCCCATGCTAGCCCAACACCTATAGGTATAGTGCTTCCTACTATTGGGACTGCTGCAACTAAACCAGCATGAAGGTCTTTTAGATGCATGGAACCGCCTAACCCTAAATTACAACCAGTTTCTTTGCCATAAAGCTCAGATATCATCGATTTTAAATCACCACCCTTGGCCAAATAATGATAATGAGCTCTATGAGTACTTAGCATGAGGTCATTTCTATTCAAATTATTACATACTGCAATTGGAATAGACTCCTGGCCAATTGACAAATGCACAGGGCACCTCATTTTATTTTCTTTATATCTTCTAGAAATCTCTAATTCTATATGTCGGAGCCTTAACATTTGAAAATAAAGTTTTTTTACAAGATTTAAATTATTTGATTTATTTAGCATAGAAAATTTCAATTTTTTTGTACATGTAATCTAAATGTTTTTTTGATAGATATTGATGAATTGGCAATGTGATTAAATTTTTTGCTTGAAAATTAGCTGCCTTAAATCCATTCTTTTCTTTTGTAACATATGGTTTTTGACTACTAAGTGGTATTGGATAATGTATTTTGCAATCAATTTTATTTCTTTTTAAATAATTGTATAGTCGATCTCGATTTTTAACTAAAATCATATAAAGAGAATAAGTCTCTTTATCTTTTTTAATTCTTTTTGGAATTGAAATATAATTTTCTAAGCTAGATAATTTTGAGTCTAAATATAAAGCGTTTAAATTTCTTTTTTTTATCACAGAGTCAATTTTTTTTAAACCTTCAATAGCTACAACAGCCTGAAGCGGTTGCATTCTCATATTAACACCCCACATAGAAATTTGATCTCTATTGATCATGCCGTGATTACGATAAGTTTTAGCCCAATCATATATTTTTTTATTATTTGTTACAAAAAAACCACCGTCTCCAATAGCATTAAGAGTCTTTATTGGGTGTAAGCTGAATGCTCCAATGTCACCAATGGTACCAGGATGTTTTCCATTGCATAAACCTCCTATACCCATGCAAGCATCTTCAATAATGAATAAATTATATTTTTTAGCTATTTTTTTAATAGCAACCATATCAGGAGAGGCACCTCCCCAGTGGACAGCTATAATAGCCTTAGTTTTCTTTGTGATTTTTTTTTGAATTTCATTTACATTTATTTGATATCTACTGTCTACATCAACCAAAATTGGCTTTGCTCCACAAGCTACTATTGCGCCAGCAGTAGCATAAAATGTATTTGCTGAGGTAATTACTTCATCTCCACTTGAAATTGATAAAGACCTTAGTGATAAGATTAATGCATCAGTACCTGAGTTTACAGCTAAACAATATTTTGCTCCTGTGTAATTGGCAAAATTCAATTGGACCTTTTCGACATATTGACCAAGTGTAAAATCGCATGATTTTATTAACTTTTTCCATTCTCTTAAAATTTTTTTAGAGTTACCAAATTCAGATGGTAAATAATTAAAATCTACTCTCATTTTAAATAATCGAACCAAGTTTTAGTTGCTTTTTCAATATTAGACTTATCCCATAAAGGTGCATCTTGCCATTCTTTAATGTTATCTACCATTTCTTTAACTCCGTCTTCAAAACTAATTGTTGGTATCCAACCAGTTTGTTCATTAATTTTAGATATATCAGCCCATGTAACATCTGGTTCCCCTGGTCTTTTTGGTATAAATTCATATTCACTTTCTAATAATTTAATTAATTCTAAAATTGATCTTGGATTTCCTGCTCCAACGTTGAATATACAATCATTTGTATTTTCCTCAAAAACTTTAAAAAAAGCCCTAGCAACATCTTTAACATGAAGAAAATCTCTTTTCTGGTTACCATCGCCGACAACAGTTAAATTTTTACCCTCAAGTTTTTGTTTTAAAAATACCCCAAATACTGCTCCATAGACACCTGTTGTTCTTACCCTTCTGCCATAAGCATTAAATATCCTAATAGATTTATTGTTCATTCTATAAACTTTTTTCCAATGCATAACTGCTAATTCTCCCATGTATTTGCTCATTGCATATGGATATTGAGGATTAATAATATTGGTTTCCTTAGTTGGATAGTCAGCTAGGCCATAACATGAAGATGATGCGGCATAAATAAAGTTATTAATTTTATTTTTTTTTGAGCAATTCAGTAAGTTAACAGTTCCTTGGACATTAACATCAAAATATTTATAAGGAAAATCTATTGAAGGTACAATATCACCCAAACCTGCAAAATGAAATATTACATCAACATCTTTGAAAGAAAGATCTTCTTCTGAAATCTCTCTGATATCTTTTTCAATTAAAAAAAAATTACTTACATTTTTTAAATGATTAATATTTTTTAAATGACCACCTGCAAAATTGTCTATTGCTCTTACTTCATAGTCATAGTCCAAAAGAAGATCAACCATATGGCTTCCGATAAATCCTGCTCCCCCAGTAACAATTGCAGTTTTTTTTTTTGACAATTATAAAGCCTTAATTGATTTTAATCTTTTAACATTGAAGTAAATATCGTCATCAAAAGAATTTGGAAGCAAGCCATCTTGCATGGCTTTAGTTAGCTCAATTATTGCATCTTCAATTGATCTTTTTGGTTTAAAATCAAGTGCTTCTTTAATTTTATCAGAATTTATGTGATAAGATCTATTGTCATCACTTTTTTCAAAAATAATTTCGATATCATTATTATTTTCTTTTTTAATAGTATTAGAAACAATTTTAGCTAAATCTCTAACCGTATAATTTTGAAATCCTACATTAAAAATTTGATTTTCCACTTTTTCAATTGGAGCATTAATAAATATATCAACTGCTTCAATATAGTCATCAATATGTAGATTAGGTCTCATTTGGTCACCTCCAAAGACTTTTATAAATCCTTTATTAAAAGCAAAATTGCTTAAAATATTTACTGTAAGGTCTAATCTTTGACGGGGTGCATAACCACAAACTGTGGCAGGCCTAAATATGACTCCTTTAAAATTATCATCTGTATGTTTGAGTAAAATTGGTTCACACCTACCTTTAAAATCATTATAAAAAGTCAAAGGAACTAAGGGGTGATCTTCTTTGACATTATCTGAAGAGGAAACACCATACACTGAACTAGTAGAAGCATAAATAAACCTCTTAATTCTTTTTTCCTTAGCGGCAAGAACTAACGACTCGAAACAATCATAATTGATAGTTTTAGATAAATTTTCATCTAATTCAAAACTTGCATCATTAGAAATACAAGCAAGATGAATAAAATAGTCGTGATCTTCACAAGAGGCCTTTAACTTTTCAGTATCTCTTATGTCTCCACTAATTATTTTTAAATTATTATCATTCTTTGGGAGAAAATTATCAGTAAAATACATTATATCATAAACTGTTACTTTATAGCCTTTGTTTAAAAAGTATGGTGCCATTTTCGAACCAACATAACCAGCACCACCGGTAATAAATATTTTCTTCATTTATAATCCTTATAAAATTTGTTTATTGTTTCAGAAATATATTTAATTTCAGTATGACCAATTGTCTGATTAATTGGTAGACTTAAAATACGCTTAGACTGTATTTCTGTGACTGGGTATGACTCCTTTTGTTGATTGAATCTTCTTTTATAAGCACCGAATTTATGGATTGGTACTGGGTAATGAATAGATGTCGATATATTATTTTTTTTTAAAAATTTTATCAATTCACTTCTATAATCAACTTGAACAACAAAAGTATGGTAAGTGTTAAATTCATTTTTAGTCTCAGAGGGTATAAAGATGTTATCTGTATTTAAATACTTCATGTAGTTTTTAGCATTTTCTCTTCTTTGTTTAATTATTTTATTTAGATTTTTGATTCTAAAATTTAATATAGCAGCTTGTATACTATCCATGCGTGAAACATATGAAAAATCATATATTTGATTTCTACTTTTTGTCATACCATGGTTTCTTAATTCTATTATTTTACCATATAATTTTTTAGAGTTTGTTGTAACAAATCCACCATCACCCGTAGCGTTCAAATTTTTAAGAGGATGTGTTGAAAAGCAAGCAATATCTCCCCACGATCCAGCTTTTTTTTTCAAATATTTAGAACTTATTGATTGAGCGGCATCTTCAATTACAAAAAGATTATGTTTCTTTGCAATTTTACATATTTTGTCCATTTCACATACTCTTCCAGTTAAATGAACAGCCATGATAGCTTTAGTATTTTTATTAATTTTTTTTTCAATAAGCTCTGGATTGATATTTTGATTATCTAATACATCAACAAAAACTGGTTTTGCACCTAAATGAATTATTGAAGCTGTTGAAGCAACAAATGAATTAGGTGTAGTAATAACTTCGTCATTATGTGATATTCCTAATACATGCATGGCCAATACTAAAGCATCAGTTCCACTGTTTAAAGCAGCTGTGTATTTTGTTTCACAAATTTTTGATAATTTTTTTTCTAATTTTACAATCTCATTACCTCCAATCCAAAAACCAGAACTAAGGGTCTTATCAATAATTTTTAATAAATATTTTCTTTCAGTTTTCCACTGTTCAGATAAATTTACAAAAGGAATATTTTTCATTATTTGAGCATATAATTGAGTGATTTTAAAATTTCATGTTTCTTAATATTCTTACTATTGCCAATACTTTCAACTGACTCAGCTGCTGCAAGAGAACCTATAAGCAAGGAAAGGTCATCGTCTAATCCTGAAGCAAGAGCAAGAGATAGAAGCGATAACATTGAGTCCCCAGAACCAATTTTGTCAACAACTTTACTTGCAAATGCTGGACAATTAATTTCTTTCAAATTTTGATTGAAATTATATGCTCCTTTTTTACCTGCTGTAACAATAACTTTTTTTGTTTTAGTAAGGTTCATAAGCATCTTTACTATATTGTTGAGTTTCACACCAGACTCTTTTATAAAATTTCTTAATTCACTCTCATTAATTATAATACAATCACTTTCAGTAAATTTATCAATTCTTTGAGTTGAAAAATTTGATGCATTAAGTTGAGTATTTAAAAATAGATATTTAGCATTTTTTGAGATGAATTTTGCAATTTTATTATTTATTAATCCATGACCATAATCTAAAACAACAACTAAATCATATTTTTTAATATTCTTTTTTAGGAATTTTAAAAGGGAGATTTCATTATTATCTGTGATTGGCGTATCTTGTAAATCATATATTCCAAAAACTTTTCTTTGATTTATTTCATCTACATATCTTTTCTTTTTAATTGTTACAGAGTTTTTCTTTCTTATAAATTCAAATTTAATATTTTTTTTAAGTTTTTTGAAAATAAAGTTGTCAAGAGATGTTTTTCTTTCACCTAAATAAGATAGTAAAGTAACATTTTCTGAAAAATCAGAGATATTATTGGCAACAGCAGCTGCTCCTCCTAAATATAGTTCAGTGTTTTTTTCATTATATACTAACACTGGTTCTTTACCTGATTTACCTAAAGCCTCACAAAAAAGGTATTCGTCAATTATTGTCTCACCTAATATCAAAACTTTAAGTTTTTTAAAATTATCAATTTCAGAACGGATATCCCTGAAACTATATTTCTTTTTAATTCTATTAATGAAAGTATTTTGTGATTTCGAAAAGAAATTAAAATATGAATTAATTAAATTACTTGATGAAAATGTTTGTGATTTTGAAAATACAATTTTACCACCATATTTTTTTACACTATTTACTTCTCTTTTTATATTTCCAGTTACATCGTCTTTGAATAATTTATAGTCAGGACCCTTAAAATATACTTGTGGCTTTATCAGATTTATATTTTTAATTGTATGAGGTTCATTGCTTTCTATAACATAATCAACATCTGCTAAAGCAGATATAGCTTCTGCTCTTTGATTAAATTTAAATATTGGTCTTCCAGGACCTTTTTTTACAAATTTATCTGTAGTTAAACTAACAATTAAAATGTCTCCAAAAGATTTTGCCTCTTTAAAATGATAAATATGGCCTAGATGAAGTAAATCAAAAACACCACTACACAAAACTATTTTAGATTTTTTTTTATTCAGGATAGTTGTTAATTTTTTTATAGAAATTAATTTTGGAGTCATTTAAATTCTCCAGTATGCATTTAAAATATCATTAATTGAATAATTAAGTGTTCTAGCAGGTCCACCTGATAAATTACTTTGCAACCATTTTTTTTCTTTCATTGTTGGCAATAAATTTTCATTTGTTAGTTCGCTAAAAAAATACAAATCAGAATCTGATACAAATCTATATCTGTTTTCAAGAATCAATTTTCTAGGCCAAAGCCTATCAATCCAATTAAAATTATCAACTCTTTGATAAAATTTAAGATCTGATTTTTTAAATCTTGTAAAGGCAACGTTAACTCTTGATGATCTTGCCTGATATATTTTATCACTTAACTTCACTATATGATTGCCTAATGGAAGATTATCATCGGAATTTAAAAAACAGCTCCAGCTTTTGTGGAGATTTTCAATTGATTTTTTCACCAAAAATTGATTTGTCAAAACATTGTTTTCACCATTGAAAAATTTTGAAAAAAAGTTGTAGAAATCAGTATAATTCACTCTTGGGTGAATTGCAGCTAAACAAATGTCATTGTTGTCCATTATTTTTATCATGTTTAATAATGATTGATCGCCTATAATCATATCAGCAGTAAGTACTGATGCTATTGCATCTGAATTGATAGATTTATCTATGAAATCAATAAGATTGTTTCTTAAAGTAAATTTTGCAAATCTTTCCTCTAATTTTGAGTCAAATTGTGTAACTTGAATATCAACTGATTCATTTATTGATTTAACATGATGTGACTCTAAAAGATTTTCTTTGGAATAAGGGCAATAAATGTAAAAAGTTTGATCATAACCTAATTTGTTCAATATCTTGACATTGTTTGGCTGGTTTAAACTGGGAATTAAAATATTTTTAACCATATTTAAATATCTATCTCCCCAAAAACAAACGAAATAATTAATTTTTTTTGTTTTAGTTTTTGTTTGAAAGGTTGGTTTTTCTTTAAAAAAAAATTTGTCTATCGTGCTAGATCTATTTAATTGCCAAATGGATCTTTTTTCTAATATCTTTTTTTCTATTCTGTTTTTAAAATTTTTTGACAAGATATATTAAAGATTTTGTTGGGAAAGCCATTTTACTATAATATGATTAATTATCATCATTAAATCTTCGACTACTTGCATATCATTAATACCGAAGTGGATTAACTTTGACTCTTCCAGTAAGCTGGCCATTTTTCCTCCATCAAAGCCAACTATTCCATAAACACTTAAATTACAATTTCTTGCTTCATTAATTGCATTAATAATATTTTTAGAGTTACCACTTCCAGAGTATAAAATTAAAATATCACCATGTTTGCCTTTTACTCTTATTTGTTCTGAATAAATATTTTCATATCCAATATCATTAGCTAGGCAGGTTATCACAGACTGATTTGAGCAAAGAGCTTCTGATGATATTCCTTTGCCATTAACTTTACCAGCACCATAAGTTAAATCATTTGCTAAATGGATAGCATTAGATGCACTACCCCCATTTCCTGCAAGATAAATAGTATTGTTTTTTTCCCAGCAAGAGTGAATAGCTTTTGCTATGTTTTCTATTTTTATTTCGATTAAAGGATCTAAGTGTTTATCAATATTCCTCTTGTAATCATCTAATATATTTGAAATATCCACGAATTTTCTTTTAGTTTAAATGGATAGTGATGTCAACTTACCATTATTAACTTTAAATTTTTTATTGCATATTTTAGTGAAATTATCTCTATGCGTTATGGAGATAATCGTTTTACTTTTAAAAAATCTGTAAAGGTTTGATACGATTTCTTTTTCGGTGATTGGATCAAGCGCACTGGTGGCTTCATCTAAGAAAAGTATTTCTGGATCTCTATACAAGGCTCTAGCCAAGCCAATCCTTTGTGCCTGACCACCAGATAAGTTTATACCATCACTTCCGATTATTGTGTTAATTCCACCCTCTAGATTATCAATAAACTCTTTTGCCTTAGAGATATTTAAGGCTTTATTTAGTAATGTTTTATTAATTTTTTTGTTTTTCGATCCTAATAAAATATTATTTACAATAGTATCTTCAATTAAACAAATATCTTGAGATACATATCCTATCAAAGATTTATAACTTAAACTTCTATCAGGACGAATATAATCTCCGTTTAATTGAATTTGTCCATCAGTAGGATTTAATAAGTTAACCATCAAAGATAAGATGGTTGATTTTCCTGATCCAGATTTACCTATTACACAAACTTTATCTCCTTTATTAATTCTAAAATTAATTTTTTCAATTTGAAAATTTTTGTTTTTTTTATATTTAAAATTAATATTAGTAAAAACTAAACTTTTGAACTTAATATTTTTAATTTTGTTTTGATTATGGTAATTGCTTTCATAATTTTTATTATTTTTCTTTAATTCTTCAATAACTGTTTCAAATGCAATTTTTGTATTATTTAAAACATTTAGACTCGTAGATATTAATTGAAAACTTGGAATTAAACGTGTCGCACTAACTGCAATAAAGGAGAGGATAGGTATTAAATTATCATATGGTTTATCTAAATACATAAAAAGTATGCATAATCCTAAAATACCTGTTATGGCTAGCAATTCCAAATAAAGTCGAGGAATCGCATTAATAAAATTAAAAAATAGTCTATGTTTTTCAACAACTTTTAATCTTTGTGAAAAATTATCAAATATAATTTTTTCAAGATTATAAACTTTAATTTCTTTAATTGTTTTGAAAAGTTGAGTTATTATTTTGACTCTTCCAATGTCATTTTCTTGTGCTTTAATTGACTTTGTTCTAATTTTATTTTTGATAAAACTGATAAATATAACTGACAAAAGTAATATCGAAGAAAATACTAACAATGCAATTAAAGGATCGTAAATAAAAATAAAAGAACTTATTAAAATGATCATCACAAATTCTCTTGCTAAAACTAAATAATTATAAATACGGTCACATGAATTATAAATAAAACCGTCGATTATCTTAATAATTTTATTCTGATCTGACTCCAGATGTTTTTCAAGTGGAGACTCAAGATACCTTTTAAATAAAAACCTAGAATTTCTAACTGTTAATTTATAGGAAAAAAGTCTTAGAAGGTATGTGTTGAAGGCTAGATAAAAATTTCTAAAAAGAAAAACAAAAAAAAGACCAAAAGATGAAAATATGATGATCTCTTTATATTCATATTTTTGAATTAATGATTTTAACCATTCAAATTTAATATATTGTATAATTAAATTTATATCTGCTAAAAAAGAAATATAAATTACTATTAACCCTATAGATATATATTCAAGTATGTTAGTAAAAAGAAGACTTATCAATAAGAATAAAAGTTCTACATAATTTCGTTTTTCTAATAAAAGTCTGAGATCTTTAAACATCTGAAATCATCTTTTTATATAAACTTGGTGCAAAAATTGCTTCAGATACAACATGTAAATTTTTTGTTTTTTTAATATTTTTATTTGACTCTAGGAAATTTTTCCAAAACAGATTTTGCTTATCTCTTTCAGCATCAATGTTAATTTTATCATTGAGTATATTCAACATATCAATAGTTAAATTTAATATCTCAGTTTGAGATAATTCTTTTAATTCAAGATCATTTTCTTCAAATTCTTTATTATAATTAAAATGAAATAAATTTTTTTTGAGTAAACTATTTAAGCTTATTTTATTACCTTTTAAGAAGTGATGTTTTGTGGCGAGGAGATATCTTTTGCTACTTATATGAAAATGAGATATTGGGACAGTTAAATATAAGATTGGCCTTCTAAAAACGTAAGGTATTGAGTCAAATCCACTCTGCGTAGTAATACAAAAATCACATTTGGCACCTAAATAAATGTCTAAAAAATCATCATCAAAATTATTATTTAGGTCAATATATTTTTTGCTCTGTAGATTGAGTTTTGAATAAGACTTTTTACCTACCCTGATTACAAAATAATTTTTATTTATTAGTTCCTCTATAGCTAGTTGAAAGTTTGCTATATCCCAATTTCTATATTGGTGATATGAAAAATCTTTGTTAGAAAAATAACTTTCTAAAAATGCAGAATCCCTAACATTAAGACATATGAATTTATCACCTTTTTTAATTCCGAGACCTCTCAATAATTCCTGCCCTCTTTCCTCTTCATCTTTAGTAAATTCAAAATTATTTTTATATTGATCAAATAATCCATGCGCATCGCGATCAGAGTAAAAATTTTTAGCTATAAATTTTTCTTTATCTTTAAAGAAGCTATTAAAATAAAAAAAAGGATAGATCAATTTTGTAGGTAGAATATTCAATTTTCTTTTTATCATTAAACCAACCTGAAAATTACAAATTTGTTTTTTTGCTGTTCTATCAAAATTGAAAAAGTTCAAATCTATTATAATTTTTCTTCTTTTAAAAAATTTTTTTTCACATAAATAAATTTCTACATTTGATAAGAAATGACCTAATCTTTGGGAATTTATAGGGTGAAACCTTATAAGAATAATTGGACTTATAATTCGAATTAAAATTAATAATGGAATAATTATTATAGCTAAAAATATTTTAATTATTTTTTTCAATTTTAATCTAATTATTTTTTTCTATGTAGATAGACTGGCTAGGGAAAGCAAAATTAAGTTTTAAATC
>CESQ01216335.1_pt1 | contig 10784 bp, 6 predicted proteins | sample 361401 | NCBI WGS metagenome assembly CESQ01 (sample SAMEA2622119, study PRJEB7988) | marine metagenome | isolation source: saline water (ENVO:00002010), including | reverse complement strand
AAGGCTGGAAAATAAAAAGGGAAAGGCTAGATAAACTAACTTAAAATAGTGACTAAATGTGGACATAGTTAGTACAATATAAAATGTTAGGGCCTCTGTTAAGTTTAAAAACCAAGAACTGGAAAAAAATAATTACACATCGATTCATGGACACCAAGGCCTCACTCTGTTATGAAGCGTAAATAATGCTTAAACCCCTAGCCATACTAATTGCGATTCCCCTACTACTGGGAAGTTGTAATTCCTTGAAATTTGGAAAGGTAAAAGAGTATTCTGAAATATCAGTCCCCGGTTCTTGGTCAGTTCTATCAAAATCATACAGCGGCAAAGTTGAAAACAAGTGGTTGAACAGCCTAAATGATAAAAAGCTCATAAAAATTACTAACGAAGCGCTTAACAATAACTATGACCTTAAGGCCTCTGCGCTACTCTTAGAGTCTGCTAAAGAAGGCACAATTATCGGTAAATCGGCGCGCTTGCCATTCATCAACCTTAGCGGCTCAGGAAGTCGGTCCAGAAATAATGAAAGTAATGAAGAATACAATTCTAATTACGGTCTTACTCTGGCCGCATCATGGGAGGTAGATCTATGGGGTAGATTAAAAAATCTTGATTTAGCGAGTCGCGAAAACTTACTTCAAGCTGAAGCTGATTATAAGGCCGCCAAGTTATCCTTAGTGGCGAACACTGCCAAATCATGGTTCAACTTAATCACAGCACAACAACTTTTAGATCTAGCAGTAAAAACTAAAGAAAGTTATGTTGCCAATGCTCGTATCATCGAACGCAATTATAAGGCAGGTGATCAAACAGCGAGTCCGTTAGCCGTGCAGTTCGCTAGGAACAACGTGGCTTCAGCAGAAAGAAACCTTATCAATCAAAAGCTCTCAAGAGAAGAGGCTGCCAGGTCTCTAGAGCTTCTTCTAGGAAAGTACCCTAGCGGACAATTCGGTAGCGGAAACGAATTACCCACCATGAAAAAAAATGTACCCGCTGGATTACCTTCAGAACTTCTTCTTAGAAGGCCAGACTTAATCTCCGCGGCGGCAGCAGTACGCGCCTCATCTCAGAGAGCTGAAGCCTCAATGAAAGATCTTCTTCCATCATTCTCGCTCACGGGCAGGGGTTCGAATTCAAGCAGAAAACTTGATCAGTTCATTCTTGATCCAGAGACCATCGTCTGGAGCGCTGCAACTTCGCTCGCTCAAACTCTATTCAGAGCTGGAGCGCAAAGAGCAAGTGCAAGAATCGCACTACAACAAAATGAAAGGTCCATTCGTCGATTCTCATCCGAAATCCTTCGGGCTCTTAGAGAAGTTGAGTCCGCACTAGCCACTGAAAAATCATTAGCTGAACAAAATAAATATCTATCCACTGAACTGAGGCAAGCCGAACTAGCCGAAAAACAAGCGATGAGAGACTACTCAGAGGGCCTCATTCGGATCATTTCAGTTCTAGAAGCACAACGAAGAGCCGTAGCCTCAAGAAGAGCTATGATTTTTCTTAAAAATCAGAGACTACAAAATAGAATCGATTTACACCTCGCGCTAGGCGGGAGCTTTAATTAGAGCTTTTTAACCATCAAGTTTCTAACTGAAAATTTTTGTCCGTGATCTTGAATGGCAATCTTTCCACTATCGGCAAGCTTTTTACCTTTAGGCTTTTTAGCAGCAAGGTCCAATCCATCCTGAACCGTCTTACCGTTCAAGGTAACTGTAAGCTTACCTTCTTTAATCATGACCCTCATATTATTCCATTCACCGGCTGGCTTTGAAGCATTCGCAAGAGGACCTGAAGTTTGAATGACTCCACCTAAATCATGTGGCCCAAGTTTCTTCTTCCCGTAGCAATCAAGAATTTGAACTTCAAAACCATGGGCAGTTGCATCGGATTCGTCATATATCCTAAAATAGAGTCCAGAATTTCCACCCTTCCCGTGCTTATATTCAAAATCAAAAACGAAGTCTTTGTAATCCTCAGTCAGCCAAAGATAAGAACCATAACGTGTCCATCCCTTTTCACCAGGTCGAGGATCAAGAAAAAGTGAACCGTCTTCCTGAGGAATCCAATTCCCTTCTGTTTTAACTGACATGCCCTTACCGGTAAAAGTGGTCCAAGAACCTTCCTTCTTAATAACGGGTTTGTTTTTACCATCAAACACAGAAGCGAACCCTTCTTCAGCTGAAGAATAAGCCAGCATAGAACTAAAAATAAGAGATGAGAAAATGAACTGTTTCATAGTTAATTATCTAACATAATGAGACACACGCGAAAACAATATAATTTAAAATAATGATCAGATATTCCACTTTTTGATGTTTATATACCTATATAAACTACAATAGAATTAATAAAATTTTCTTTCTCTGCTTTATCAAAAGGTGATAATCAATTCTAAAATTGAGTTTTAAATGACCGTCAACGACCCCATAGAGAGATTAAAAAAAATCGTCGGTAATCGGGGTGTTCTTACTTCAGATTCTCAAACCGCTTATTATAGGAGTGGGTTCAGGTCAGGCTTTGGGGGCGCATTAGCCGTTGTCTTTCCCAATTCACTACTAGAGCTATGGGAAACCTTAAAAATCTCAGTCGAAGCAAATTACGCCATTATAATGCAAGCTACCAAGACTGGACTAACTGAAGGCTCCAGTCCTAGTGGGTTCGACTACGACAGAGAAGTTATAGTTATTAATATTACTCGCATAAAAAAGATAATTTTATTGGATGGAGGCAAACAAGTCATTGCCTTACCAGGCTCAACTCTTCATGAGTTGGAAAAGGAACTAACACCAATTAATCGGGCACCACACTCGGTCATTGGCTCTACAACAATAGGGGCGACGGTTGTCGGAGGCATTGCCAACAATGCTGGAGGTGCACTTTGTAAGCGCGGGTCTTCTTACACTGAGCTTTCATTATTCGCCAGAGTAAACAAAGAAGGTAATTTGGAATTAGTAAATCATCTTGGCATAAAGAATCTCGGAGAAACTCCAGAAGAAATATTCAAATCTTTAGAAGAGGGCAACATTTCTCTGAAAGATATAAGTGAATTGGATAAGGCCGCCTCTGATAGAGACTATCAAAAAAGGATACGAAAAATGGATGCCAATATTCCAAACCGTTATAATGCTGATCCTAAAAGACTTTATGAGGTTAGTGGCAGCGCAGGCAAAGTGGTTGCTTTCGCCGTTCGCGTTGACACGTATCCAATGCCAGAAAAGAAACAGGTCTTCTATCTCGGCACCAACGATCCTGATGACTTCTCTAAATTAAGAAAACACGTTCTCAAAAACTTTTCTGAACTACCTGAGATGTGTGAATACATGAACAGGGGTATTTTTGATACAGCTAAAAAATATGGTAAGGATGTCTTTTTATCCATAAAGCACATCGGAACAAAACGCCTGCCCAAGCTTTATGCTTTAAAATCAAATCTAGAATATTTTCTTAATAAGATACCTTTAATCCCAAAATTCATACCCGATCAATTATTATATTATATTAGTAAAATCTTTCCAGAGCACTTACCTCAAAGGTTGATTGATTACAGAAATCAATATGAGCACTACCTCATTCTGTACATGAGTGATGAAGGGATCAATGAGGCCCGAAATTATTTAGAACAAGAATGGAGTAATTTAGAAGGAGTTGGATTTTTTGAATGTAATGAAACAGAACAGCAAGCCTCGTTATTACATCGATTCGCCGCAGCAGGTGCTGCCATCAGATATCAAACGATGAATCAACAAAAAACTGAAGAGGTCCTCGCTCTAGACATTGCACTATTGGGAAAAGACTCAGAATGGATGGAGCAAATACCTAGCGACTTAAAACAACACCTTGATCTATCATTATATTATGGGCATTTCATGTGTCACGTCTTTCACCACGACTACATTTTAAAGAAAGGCACAAATGTCAAATCAGTTAAAGACAAACTTCTAAAACGGCTCGATGAAAAAAATGCTAAATATCCTGCAGAGCACAATGTTGGACACATGTATGCAGCAGATAAAAACTTACAAGAACATTACGAAAAACTAGACCCAACTAATACATTCAATCCAGGCATCGGATTTACTCCAAAGGAATCTCATAAACAATGTGATAATTAATAGCTTACCAAATTAGGTAAGAATATCCTTAATAACGTGCCCATGAATATCAGTTAGCCTAAAATCTCGACCCTGGTACCGATAGGTCAGTTTACGGTGATCAATACCAAGCAAGTGAAGAATTGTCGCGTTAAGATCGTGGATGTGCATGGTTCCTGGAGTCCACTTATCTTGATTAGGTTTAGGCCTCATTGGCGTACCATCAGGATTAGCTATGTTATAACCATAATCATCTGTCTTACCATATGTAATACCTGGCTTAATTCCACCACCTGCCATCCAAACAGTGAAACAGCGAGGGTGGTGGTCACGACCATAATTATCACGTTTGAGTCCTCCTTGAGAATAAGCCGTTCTTCCAAACTCACCGCCCCAAACGACCAAAGTATCTTCCAACATGCCTAAACGTTTCAGGTCTTTTATCAGTGCGGCACTACCACGGTCAATATCCTTACATTGAGATTCATGCTCACGAGGCAAGTTACCGTGAGCATCCCATCCACGATGGAAAATCTGAATATTTCGTACACCTCTCTGGGCTAGCCTCCTTGCATTTAAGCAACAAGCAGCAAAGCTCCCAGGATCTTTTGCTTCTTCTCCATACAGATCAAAAGTTTTGCCGTCCTCTTTTGATATATCCATTAATTCAGGCACAGAACTTTGCATTCTATAAGCCATCTCATGCTGCTTGATTCTAGAAATAATTTCAGGATCAGCAAACCTAGAATATTGTTCCTGATTAAGAAGCGCCAAGGCATCAAGTTGAGCTCGACGGTCCTTACTAGTTACCCCCTTTGGGTTACTAAGGAAAAGAACTGGATCTCCTTGACTCCTCATTAAAGTTCCTTGGTGCTCCGAAGGCATGAATCCGCTACCCCAAAGACGACCAAAAAGGCTTTGCTCAGCAAACTTTGTCTTGGCATGCATAACAACATAACCAGGAAGATTTTCATTCATCGTGCCCAAACCATAACTGAGCCATGAACCAAGGCTAGGGCGGCCAGGAATTTGACTTCCTGTCTGTATAAACGTGATCGCTGGATCATGATTAATAGCTTCAGTAAAAGTGCTATGCACTACACACAATTCTTTGGCAACTGATGCAGTATGAGGAAGTAGTTCACTGACCCATACACCATCAGCGTTATTTTCCTGTTTATTAAACTTGTACTTACTAGGACAGACCGGAAATGTTTTTTGACCTGCTGTCATTCCTGTAACCCTTTGCCCGTCACGAATGTGTGCCGGCAAATCCTGACCAAACATATCATGCATTTTGGGTTTATAGTCCCAAGTATCGTGATGGCTTGGACCGCCACTCATAAAAAGGTAAATGACTCGCTTGGCTTTTGGTGCATGATGAAGACCTCCATGCTCAGTATTAATAGGTTTACTGATACCAAAACTATCGTCATTAAGGAATTGAGCCATGGCAGCAGTTCCAAGGCCAAGGGCTGAGCGCCCAAATAGTTGTCGCCTAGTTAGGTTAAGATCAAGTTCACTGAGTGGATTGTTATTGAGCATCGGGAAATAATAATTAATAAATTAGAATAGCTGCATCACTAGCTAGTACGATCGTGGTTAATTGAGTCCAAGCAGCAAGCTCAACCACATCAATCTTTTGGTCTCTAGGAGCATCGCCAGCGGACACAAGTTCGGTAGCGTCTTGCTCCGAATCTTTATATCTTTCACGCATATTTTTAACGAGATTAAGACAGGCGGCTTTCTCTTTGGCAGAGGCTTTACGAGATGAAACTAGTCCATAAAGCAAATCAAGCCTTCTCTCATCACTGTCGGTACTTCTTATAAGCCTCTCTGCCAATTTCCTAGACATCTCTACTCTTTGAGTCTCATTGAGCAAACCAAGAGATTGGAGCGCCGTATTACTTCGCGAACGCATAACACAACTAGACTCTCTATCCGGAGCATCAAATAATGTCATCATTGGGTGAGGACTTGTACGCTTCCAATAAACATAAATACTCCTCTGATAAATCTTGTCATTCTTATCACGAACATACTTTTTAGTATTACTTGCTGGGTGCATTAGCGCTGACCACAATCCATCGGGCTGGTATGGCTTAACTCCCTCTCCTCCCATTCTGTCATTTAAGATATTACCCGCCCAAAGACCAATATCTCTGATCACTTCAGCATCCAGCCTGTAGGTCTGCCCCCGCGCTAGCAAGCGATTATCAGGATCTTGGAGTTCCTTACGAATTTTGGAATCTTGTTTAAAGGTTTGACTGTGTACCATCAATTTCAGCATATGCTTAAGGTCCCACCCACTGTCCTGAAATTCTAAAGCCAGCCAATCAAGAAGTTCAGGGTGTGTTGGTTGTTCGCCTTGTAAACCAAAATCCTCAGGCGTTCTAACAAGTCCATATCCGAAAGTTCTTTGCCAGACCCTATTAATAAGAACCCTCGAAACCAAAGGTTGGTCTCTTGAGGTTAACCACTGAGCTAGGCCTAGCCGATTTTTTGGAGCTCCCTCTGGAAAACTACCCATAACGGCAGGAACATCTGGCTCTAACGGATCCCCAATTGGCATATTATACTCTCCCCTTTCAAGGACTTTAGTCTCTCTAGGTTTTGGTAATTCCTGAGCCACTAGTGTCGTAGTAAATGTTTTCTGCAAGTCTTCAATTTTCTTGGTAAGTTCAACCGTCCTATTATGCAAGTTATGCGATTTCCATGGGCCGTTAGGATCAGCAATTTGTTTAATTTGAGTGGACTTATCAATTTTAGACCATCCCTCCAAATCATTAATACCTGGAAGAGATTTTGCTGAGACCAATTTGATAGAACTTTGAATAACATTATCTCTTTCTTTTTCTAAAGAAGCCCACTTCGCCCAATCCGTACCATTTGATGGAGCTTTTAGAACAGGCGCGTATTCGTATCGGTTTCCATCCATGGATCCTTCTGAAGTACTATTGAAAAATGCCAATAACTGATAATACTCTACATGCTCTACAGGATCATATTTATGAGTATGACAACGAGCACATGTCATTGTAGAACCAAGCATTACCGTGCCGAAGTTTTCAGTCCTATCAAAACTATTTTTGGCCTGAAACTCTTTAGGGATGGCTCCTCCTTCTGCGGTAGTCGGATTCATACGAACAAAACCCGTTGCAACTCGCTGCTCAAGGGTAGGTTCTGGCAAGAGATCTCCTGCAAGTTGCCATGTGATAAATTTATCGAAAGGCAAATTATTGTTAAACGCTTTAATGACCCAATCACGGTAAGGAAAAATTCCCCTTTTATTATCAAGGTGAAGACCATGCGTATCTCCATACCTTACTGCATCCAGCCAATACCTTGCTTGGTGCTCCCCATAACGTGAACTGGAAAGAAGCAAATCAACGTAACGTTCGTAGGCACCGGTTTTCTTATCGGCGAGAAATTCAGATAATTGTTGAGGGTCTGGAGGCAGACCAGTTAGTACTAGAGCAGCACGGCGAGCGAGAATAGAACGCGGAGCTTCAGGAGAAAATTCGATTTCTTGATCCTTTAATTTTTCACCAACAAACTGATCAATATTAGTCCTATCTTTGTCCTTCACTGGCAAAACAAATGCCCAGTGCCTAGCATATTGACCCCCTGAATTTATCCAAGAACTAAGGAGACTCCGTTCAGTATCGGTTAATTGTTTCTCAGCATCCAAGGGCGGCATTGGATCCTCCTTGTCATGTATCCTGAATAGGATCTCACTCTCCGGTAAATCATTCGGATCAATGGCTTTGGTACCATCACGATCAGCTGTAGCGGCTTCATAAGAATCAAGTCTTAGCTCAGAAGGCTTCTTTGAATCCGGACCATGACAGGCAAAACATTTATTTGAAAGGATGGGCAATATCTGCTTAGCGAAGTCAACTTTATTACTCTCTGCAGACTCTAAAGAATTGCTCCCAACTAGGAGGAGAGCAATGGCAATTTTGTGATTCAGATGGAACTTAAAATTCATTTTATATAGCGGATAATAAATAAATTATTGATTACTATTTTAAAGCCTTCATGAAATAGCGTCGAGTGGCTTAATTAGGATTTTTTATATTTCTAATATTAAGCAATTTTAGCCTTTTATCGCCTGTTGAGATCAAATTTTTTAAGTCTTTTATTAAAAAGACTCCTCATTCTATTGAGTTGATCAACGTTAGAAGGGGTATTTAGTACGGCTAAATTAATAAATTGTTGAGGATCCTTGGCCATATCATACATCTCTTCTTTGCCGTCTTTATATCGCACATAAGACCAATTCTTAATTCTGTAAGAAGTGCCTGAATTATTAAATGACAGCGCACCATCTTTAACTCTGACTGAAGGGTTCTTAAGCACTGGCACTAAACTTTCTCCATGTAATCCTTTTGGAATTTCAATATCACAAAGCTCTGCCAAGGTAGGCATTAAATCGACTAACTCGACAATTGACTCTGAACGACTAGCCTTTATTCCTGGAGCTGAAATAATGAGAGGAACCTTGGTCACTTCTTCATGAAGGTTACTCTTCTGCCAAAAGGTATGCTCACCAAGGTGATAACCATGATCACTTGTAAAAACGACAACAGTTTTTTCATCTAAACCTAAATCTTCAAGTTCATCAAGTATACGACCAACTTGATCATCCATGAATTGAGTCGAAGCATAATATGCTGACCACATACGTTTTTGATTATCAGGAAAATCTCCAATTTTATTTGTTGCGGATCGAGTTTTGGCCAGCCCTAGTTTGGGAATATCATTAAGGTCATTAGGAAATTGATTTGGTAACTCCATCTCATCGTAAGGGTACTCATCAAAGTATTGCTTAGGCTGAACCATTGGATAATGAGGGCGTACAAAACCAGCAGCTAAAAAAAACGGCTCATTTTTATGCTTTCGCATAAGATCAATAACTTTAGAGGCTGTCTTGTGATCCGGCTGATCTGAACCATCACCATCATAACTGACAGTCACAAACATCCTATGAGGCATTCGAGTCGACTGACGACCTTCAAGGTCTTTTGTAAAAACATTAAGATTTAAACACGCATAGTCACCAGGAGTATGGGCTTCAAAACCCCTCGAATTAAATTTTTCTGTCCATGACGAGGCCACGTCTAACCCATCCGTACCATCAATGATATCACCAGGCACTCGCATATGATAAATTTTTCCTGCCCTTGCAGAATAATATGAATTGTCCTTGAATAATTTTCCGAGGTTCAGATCAGCGCTCCCCTTATAACGACTGTGCATGAAGGAAGTTCGGGACGGACTACACCACGTTCCCTGACAATAGGCTTTCTCAAAAACCACTCCCCTTTTAGCGAGTCGGTTAATATTCTTTGTTTTGCATACCTTATTGCCGTAACAACCTAAAACGCTTGCCTTAAGATCATCTGAAATTAGAAATAAAACGTTTGTGATCTTTTTTTCTTTAGCTGATAAAATTCCAAAAGAAAAAATAACATTTAAGAAAACAACTATAATAAACTTCATTGTTACTGCCTCAAATCTGACTCTTTGGTTTTAGGTTCTGGAGCAACATCTCCACGAAAACCATACATCGGAAGTATTCGATAATAAACCTCTAGGCTAAGAATTGACAGAGTTGTGCTAGCTATTCTTCCACCTCCCTTAGTATTGCTCCTACTCAAATCCCAACTCCCAGCAAGTGCACCGGTCTTAATCTGAATTTCGGGTAAAATCTCTTTCAAACTTTTATTCCATTGTTCCCAGATAGAACCCTGATGTTGATAAAGAGCCAACGTGCCATAGTAAACATAATAAAGATCAGGATTATTATTTCTAATTGGATAGCGCTTCATTAAATTAGCACTTTCAATCATTTTTTTATTAGTCGGCGGAACAAGATCAAGCTGTCGGCAGAACATTCCTGTTGCTACCATGGCTCGAGAAATATCATTTGAACTCTGATACCCGTAAAGGCCTCCGTGCTCACCACCACCAGCAAAATTCAACCATCTTCTGGCCAATTCAAAAGGCTTCTCAGGGAGAACTATTCCTGCCATTCTAGCACTATGCAGTGCCATAAATTGCCAACCAGTTACTGAAGTATCAGAGTCTTGACCTGGACTATATCTCCATCCTCCACGTTGTTGGTGTTGAGAGTTTATAGTATAATTAATGGCGGCTACTGCTGCGGATTTTATTTGCTGGTCTTTAGTTATGCCGTATGCCTCACATAAAGCGATTGTAGCAATGGCGTGTGAATACATCATTCCTTTCCTTGCAAGACTACCATCTTCCCGTTGTTGTTTTAATAACCATGAAAGAGCATTTTTGACATTTTGCTGATACTTGCCTACTTGATCATGCCTCGCCCCCCATCCATAATAACAAAGTAGAGCTAATGCGGTTCCACCAACATCATAATCCGTTTCTGCCTGATACTTACGTGTATCCCATCTTCCATCTTCTTCCTGAACTTTTGAAAGCCACTCTATCGCAGCAATAATAGCTTTTTCAGTAGCGTCTGATCCCCCGAGCTGTTTAATAACTTCAAGAGAAGGCTTACCTCTATGTTTTTTTATGAGCTCAGTAAGCCCCCCTTTTTGCAAACTCCTTTTATCATCTTCCAAAGCATCAGGTAATAAAGGTGCATTAATTGCATAGACAGGCAAAGCCCCAGTCGCAAGGTCTGTCGTCGGCGCTAACTCACTA
>CESQ01110570.1_pt1 | contig 10800 bp, 14 predicted proteins | sample 361401 | NCBI WGS metagenome assembly CESQ01 (sample SAMEA2622119, study PRJEB7988) | marine metagenome | isolation source: saline water (ENVO:00002010), including | reverse complement strand
TTCTGGAAAAGAAGCAGATTTATCAGAATGGGATACTGCTATCAAAGGTTATGAAAACGAAAAATCAAAATGTAGAGACTTTAATCCTTAAATGAAACCCTTACTACTTGAATTTCTAGATGTTAAATAAATAAATTTAATTCGCTAACTTATAAAAACTTCACATTTTATTTGTAAATTTTAAATAATCATGCTATTTAGTTATTCCCGACCTTAAAAAGTCATGATGAAGAAAACAAAAAGAACACCTCAACGTAAAACTACACTTAAGTGGAACATTAATGGAGAACTATCTTCTATTGATATGGCAAGAATACTTGAGGCTCTCTCAGTCAAAGAATTAAGCGAGTGTGAGCTTGCATGTAATACAGAAGCCAAAAAATTAAATCTCGGCATGTGGTGGTAAATATTTTTTAATGTCATAAAAAGTAGTAAGCGTTTCATTTAATAAACCATTCGCAGTTATTTTTAGCTTCTTTAATGATTCGAGCTTTTTCTTCTAATGGTAAATCTTTTAAGCAATCAAGTATATAACTGCCTCTAATTTCTTTTAAATGAAATTTCACCATATTTTCAGAAAAAGTTAAAAAGTTTTTATCATCATTTTTTTCTTGTGCTTTCTTTCTCCACCAAGCAGCAGCAGTTTCTCCTTCAGGCCACAATTCTGTACTTAATTTATGTCTTGTTTTAGTTAACAGCTCCTCATTATCTATTTGTTCTTGAAAAGAATTTTTATTTTGATAGGTTTCAAAAAAAAGTTCTTTAACTTGACCTATTGAATATCCTTGATCAAAAGCTATTTCACAAATATACTCAGCTCCAAAAGTTTCTTCTATATAAACAAGAATATCTATTGCCTTTTCATCAAAATTGGGAAATTCCTTTTTTTTAAAAGCTTTTTTCATATATTCTTCAGGGTCATCATAAAATTTAGTTATTGATTCTTCAATTTGCTCTTCAAAACTTTCTAAAGGTAAAAATTCAAAAAGTTCTTCAGGAATAGTTTGCTTAAAGCCAGAAGTAATTGAACCATTAAGAATGCCCTGCATGATTTCATAATCAAGGTCTTTGAGAAAGTCTTTTACATTGGAATATTGCATTGACTTACCAATATTAAATCTATCTTTGAGTATCTCTTCAGCATCTTCATGCTCCGATTCCCATGCTTTAAATTCATGATCCAGATAACTTTTTATTGATTCAATATTGCTATCTATTTCATATGTCTCTTTCAATTGAGATATAAATTCTTCCTTATTATTGGGAGAATCTAAACCATCAAATATATCTGAAAGACATTGCAGAGTTCCTTCGTTAATTGTTCCCTCATAAAACAATTGATCTATAAGATTATTAACCTTTTCAAAATAAGAAGTATTATCCATTTAATCAAATTCTTTAATATCTAGTCTTCCAAGATAAATGGTTATTGGAATTGGCCAAATAAGACCTATAAGTGAAGAAAAACCATATGGCAAAAAAGGATCTAATTCCATTAAACCTCCTGTACTTAGAAAATAAAAACAAATACAAGTCCCCCAATGAAGAAGAACACTAAATGGTGATGATATGCCAACTTCTAAGTAGCTCTTAAATAATGCCATTCTTCCATAAAAAATAACTATTGAAATTGGAAATAATGCTAAGGCAAAAATTATTGTCGGAAAATAATATTCCTCTATAAAAATACCTTTATAAGCAGCCCAAATTGCAAAAAAAAGTAGTATTTTTGCCTGTATTTTTATATTGAAGAATTTCTTCATAAAAAAAGAGGGTCTTAACCCTCTAATTTAGATCAGCTGTCAACCAATACAAGTATAAGTCGAGGGTTGGTAACGCATCCAGAAAACATTAGAAGTGTTTCTTACTGCTAAAAACAACACCTTAGTAACCAACCCTCTATAACTTATGTTGTGATGTCAGCGATAACCTAATTAAATTGATCTAAACAATGAGCTCATCATCAAAAGTTAATGGTTTTGATTCCATAAAGTATTGCGACTACTAACTTATACACCCTGTCTTTTTATCGATTTTCTTGCTTTTTTCTTATTTGTTCGTAAGTATGCGTATAAAGGCTCTAATTTGCTCTAAATAGCTTTATTACTGGCTTATTTAGGCTTATTTTCCTCTAAAAAACTGTCACATAGGGGTTGACGATTATGCAAATTCCAATCGAAATGTTGAAAGAAATTAGAGAAAGTGGCTACGATAAAAAGCTTGTTTATAACTCCATAAGAGAGCTATTAGACAGCGAGAAAAAAAAATTTCCTAATGAAAATAACAATCTAGAGCTTTTAGACAATTACTTATTAGAAAAAAATCTACAAGAACCTGATGCTGAGATAGTGATGGCAGCAGACCTTATAGACGAATACTTATTAGATAAAAGATTTATGAGAGAGCTTGAAGATAGGGAAGAATATGATGTTGCTTAACTAAATCAAATTTACGTATGAGTTGGAAAATTAGAAGAGCACAATATTATTCACGTCAAAAATATGGTGGAGTAGATCCAGAAGGGGCAAAGTTCTGGAATTTAATACACAAGATTACTCTTGAAGCAGCAGAAAAGGGAGGAAGATATAAATTTCACGGAAATTATAAGCATTAGTTTTATATAAGGTGTTTTGTGTTTAATTAGTTGGTTTTTATCATTAATAAAATATCAATAAAACACATCTTATATTTCTTCAAATACATATATATAACTACATTTATATATTAATAAAACATATAAAACCTACTATATGAGGAATTGTTCGATAAACATTACTGCTAAAGGGTTTTTGAGACTATTGAACCTACTTTCAAGGGTTTTGGCGTCTCATTTCTTTTTTTAAAAGTGTGTTTTATTAGTGTTTAATGTCCAGTCGCAGTCCAAGATAAGTTGCGACATTTATTTTTTCCGATATTAAGAAAGTTGAGAGTGCAGACCTAGCTCTCTTTTTATATATATTTTTATATAAAAATAATGTCAAAAAAAGAGATTTCATTTATATAATTCAGTTAGTCGCTGCTCCTTTGAAAGAAATACCATTGATGACTCTAAATGGTTTCTTGTAAATAAATCTCAAGATTTCATTCAAAGATGTAATGAGTTCCCATCGAGGATGTCTGAGTGAGTCAACGCTGTTTTCATGGCGTAATTAATTCATTCATAAGCGATTAGTTACCAATTACTGCGTAACGATTTGATTTTTAATCAATAAAGGCTATTGAGTTCTACTTGATAGCTTTTTATTATATAGTATATATATTTGATATATTTATATTTATGCCAAGACCAAAGCAAGACTATGTACGATATATGTGTCAATTCACTCCTTCGCAATATTCTAAATTAAAAAAAGCGAGTTCTGATGGCACACCTATCGCATATCATGTACGAAATGCTATTGATAATTATCTAGATGAATTTGATTTTGATGAAAAATATATTTATAAAAAAAATTTGGTAAATCAATCAATACAAGATAATCAAATTTCTTCTGAACCTAAAAATGATTTTGATAAATATAATCTAGTTACTTCTTTAGAAAAAATAATAAATTTAAAAAATAGAGGAGAAATAAATGAAGAAGAATATAAAATTTTTAAATCCAAATTGCTTGAAATTTAAATTAAAGCACTGCAATTAATAAAGATTTTGTTTAATTATCTTTTTTATCAAAATAATCTCTTAAAACAATTTTAAAAAATTGATTGGGAGGGACATCATTCTCTTTACAATAATTTCTTATTTGCGCGGCAAGTTTGTCATCAGTTCGAATATGAAAAATATTTCTGTTGTAATCTTTAACCATATCTATAAATTGATACTCGCTAAGAAAAAGAACTTAATTCATATTATTCTAAATCCACTTAAATAAATTATCGAAATTATTAAAAATTTTTTTTATAAATACTTAAAGTAAAGTTCACCTTCGAAACCTAAATCTCTCATTTTTTTAGTCCAAATAATTTCATCTTCTCTTTTGTATTTAGATGATTTAACTAAATTTTTATTAGCACTTAAAATTTGAAGATTTCTCCAGTTAAAACAAACCTTTTGTTGTTTTTTAGAATTAAGGTTAAATGAACTACAAGGCCTAATATGATCAACGTGCCAGCTTCCTCTTTCATCCCAATTCAAAAGATTATTAAAATTTTCTTCAAAATAATCTAATAATTCTTTGGATGTTTTACCTGTTAATTGAAAAGTTGACCCTTTTTTGTTATCTCCTCTACTTCTCAAAGCAGAATTAATTCTTGCTCTTAATGTACTTTCAATATAGCCTTCTTGTGTTTCTCTAATTTTTTTTATCGAATCCCTTTTTGTTTTTCTTCTTGTATTAATTTGACATTCCTTTGAACAAGTTTTAAGCGTTGGTCTACCTTGAAAAATCTTTCCACAAAAAACGCAAGTTTTATTAGCTTTATAAATTTTCTGTTTCTCAGATTCACAAACTATACAAGAACCATTACTTGCTCTCCTTTTTGTCCCATGACCTTTCCTGCATGGCGAACCTTCATAAAAAGTATTTCCATTTTTTAAAGCAACTTTTCTGGCATTAAATTTTTCAGTTGCAGCTCTAGATATTTTTTCTCCATGAATTACTTTTGTACATTTTCTACAAGCGTAGGTTTCCCCTTTCTTTAAAACTCTTGCAAATACTTCTCTTGTTTCTCCACATTCACATTGGCATATCCAAATAGCATTACCATTTATAGAAGGAGGATCTGCCAATTTAAGAGGAATTAATTTACCATATTTTTGATTTGAGATGTCTTTTATCTTTGTGTTCATAAATTCAATAAGCGTTTATTTTTATCAATAAAAATCAATTATCTTGCTCCTAAAAATTCTGCAGTTGATGGTGTAATTCTTTTTCTTGCAAGTTTAAAAGCATTAGTAACTAGCTTTAGCAGAATAAGAATAATTTCTATTATGAAATTCGAATCCAAGGTGTCGTTTTTAGGGAGTTGAGGGGTGCAACCCTAGCTCTCTTTTTTTTCCTTAAAAACTTTATCCCATTTAATCTCTTCAGTTACAAGATCAACTTCAATACGCTTTTCTAATCCAGCAAGAAAATAAAACCAAATGAAGAAAATAATTATATTAAATATATCCATACCAAGAATATTTGGTATTTGAAGAATTGGAACAAATAGAAGAGCTATGTAAAAGGCAATATAAACAGCCCAGACAGCAAGTATAAATAAAGTATAAAAGGGCAATAAGAACCAATCTTTAGTTCCAAAATCTTTACTTCTTGAAAAAAACTTAATGCCTATAGTACTTTGAAAACCAAATCTTTCCCAATATTGATAAAGGTTTGTCTTTAAAAAAAGTAATTTATGAAACCTTGTAGGTAAAGCAATCAAACGACCAAGTAATTTAGTTATTGGCTTTATTTGTCTAAGAAATACAGTAAAAGAAAATATCATTTTAAGTAACCTCCTCTATCACAAGTTTTATATGCTGTAGCCCTTGCAGTATCTGGCCAATGCCTACCCCATTTTATTGATGCAATTGCAGCATTAATATCATCATTATCCCAAATTTTACCTTCAGCATTTAATCCGATTTTGCAAAGAGAATTAAGAGCTTTTTCCTCAGAATTAGTTAATTTTTTTCTGTAAGGTATTAATGATTCTCTAAAAAAAGGGTCATGTCCATATCTAGGTTTAGTCGCAAAGGGATTATGGTCATCAGCATTAACAACAGTAGGTAAAACTAATGCAGCTAGTAGTGGGAGTAGTAAGCGTTTCATTTAAAAAGAAAGTGGATTAAGTTCACCACGAAAACATCTATAAGTAGTCTGCTCTTTAAATCCAAATCTATTCTTATAAGACAAGGTTAAATTACCAGTTCCACTTTTAATATCTGATTTTATAACTTTTACTGACTCTAAACCCCTTAATCGTTTTTTTGCTTGCCTTATACAATCAGATTTAGGTGTTAAGTAATTAAAAATAAAGATGATTAGTAAACCAATGACTCCGTAAATAGCAATATAAATTGAAGTCTCACCCCATCTAATATTTGAGTTGTTTTGTTTATTTGTAAAGTCATTCTGATAACCACAATATTTACATATTTTTTCCTTCCAAGAAATTTCTTTTTTACATTTAGGACAAGCTATTGGCATTAAAAAAGAGGGTTTTATCCCTCTATGTTAGATCGACTGTCAATCATTAAAAATGAGAAACCCTCCTAGAAGTTGGTTTTCTAGAAGGGACTTTTAATCTCTTAAGAGGTTTGGCCTCAATAAATTTATAGCAAATTTTTTATTAGCAATAAACTTTATTTCCATTAGCAGAATAATAATAGTAACCACCTTTTGGCCCAATATAATAAGTAGTTCTTCTATATTTAGAACGCCCAAATTTATCTAATCTCTTTTGGTGTTGATACCAATCTTTTGTATTTAAATCTGGATTCTCTTCTCTTTCTTCATATGTTCCTTGCTCTCCATCAATAGCTTGAACAATAAACCAAAGAGGTAATACAAGAAAGATAAATCCTAAAAATAACAACCAGAGAAGTTGCCCCATTATTAAAACGCTATATCAATCCAATTTTAGATGGACTGTCAATATTATTCTTTAGGCCATTGATGGGGAACTAGCCCTCCTAATGCAGCTTTATTTCTTGGAGTGTCTTTGAAAAATGCAGCACCACAATTTTTACAGCCCCAAGTTCTATCAATAGGAAAATCTGGAATACAACCAATTAAATAAATATCTTCATTAAGGAAATCTTCTTCGGTTGGATAACCTAATACAGCTTTTCTAACTTCTTTCTGATTGCATCTGGGGCAAATAGTTGGTTTCCTATCAGTAATAAACCAATCTTCTCTTTCTCTTATGGGATTGCAGTTCATTAATCTATCTCTAAAGGTATTTCTAATATTGGATTTTTAATGCCAAGTTCTTTTGCTGACCTACGCATATTCTTATCAGCCTGTTTCATTTCCTCATATATCTTTTTATCTTCTTCAGTCGCCCAACTTTCTAATTTTTTACCTGTTTGAGCCATAGCCAATAATTGAACATATCTTTTGTTGGTTGTCATTTTATTTCCCTTAATAATGCTTGTAATTTCTTGTTAGTAAACATAATTTAATTAAGCTCATATTTATTAATATCTAGATTTTTAACTTTTTAAGTTCAGGCTTAATAGCCGCTTCCAACTGGTTCATTGCATCAATCATAATTTCATGAAAGGCAGGCCAATCCTCTTCTGAAGATTTATAACCTCCATCTAAATCTATGCGGATTCTTGACGCCCTTTTTGTATCTAATCTTTGCCATTTTATTGGATAATTCACTTTTTCATTAATAGAATTTTCTAGAAGTTTTAATTTATCAAAAATAATTTTGTTCTCATCTTGTGAATCTTTTCCTCGATCTATATATAATTCCGACCCACAACTATTTTGACTTACTAAATAATTTAAATCTAAACCTCTATAACCAGAAGAAGCGCAGATATATTGTCTCATATTAGGAGATATATGATGATGAGTTTTAGCCTTTGAATTTGATAGTAATTGAGTCCACCATTTTTTTCTAATATGATGTCTTTCTACCAGTTCTTGTTTGGCTTTTCCTGCAACCTTAGCCTCATTTGATGGTCCAGCAATTAAGGTCAATAAAGGAGCAGGATTAGACGATCCAATTCGAACAGCCTCAACTTTTACAAGATAAAAGTAAGCATTAGTAGATTCATTTAACCATGCAATTGCATTTATATGCTCTTGTCTTGGCTCACTCACTATCCATATAGCACCACTAGCCTCTCTTGCTGTTAGGTATGTAATTAACTTACCTAGATGATCATGATTACTTTTTTCAAGCTGATTTTCAATAATTACAATTTGCCCATCATTATTCTCTGCTACTAAGTCAATACTGAAAGATCCAGCAGCTTGCTCTCTTTCTGCGGAAGTTAATTCTAAATCAAGTGTTTCGTTTAAAATATCTAAATTTTCTTGCAGCCATTGAGTAAAATCATAAGCCTCGTGCTTCCAGACTTCTCTTAAAGGAACTCTCTCTAGCTTTTGAATAAAATTTGCCATATTTAAAGTTCTTAAAATTGAAGTTCCTTAAATGTTTTTAAATTTATCATAATTCATTAGTTTTTCATCATTAATCGACAAAGTCTATTCACTTGTTCAGCTTCATCTACAGTATTAATTAAACCGGTTGCAAGCCTAGGACAACCAATAATAATTGATAGACATTGAGCTCTACTTATTGCGACATTTAATCGATTAGGTGCTAATAAAAAGTCAATCCCTCTTGGCGCTTCATCTCCAGAACTTGCAGTTAACGAAAGAATAGCAATAGGAGCTTCTTGGCCTTGAAAACGATCAACTGTTCCTACTTTTGCTCGACCTTTTAGCCTTTGTTCTAATCTGTTTACCTGTACGTTATATGGAGCTATTACAAGAATGTCATTGGGTGTGATTTCTCCTGTACGATTTTCATTAAATTGAGCATATGTATAGCTTCCTCCAAGTAAGGATTCAACAAGTTTTTCAATAAAGTCAATTTCTTCAATACTTTTTACACTACATCCAGAATGTTCAATCGCTTCAAAAACAATACCTTGTTTAGGAAATTGATTGCCTGTACCTCTTAAGCATGGCTTCCCCCAATTAATAGAATTACTTTCATTAGAAGGATTACCCATAAGTCTTTCATCGTAAAAGAGTTCAGAAACAATATTTGTTATGGACGGTTCCATTCGCCAGCTTGTATTTAAAAAGATTCCTTTATCTTCTGGGACTACATTTGCTCCTTGCATTAAGTATTCCAAACTAGATTTACCTGCATCTCCAGGATGATCAGCTTTAGTTGGTTGGGATAGTTGTTGCTGATCACCAACTAAAAGAATTGATTTTGCGCATCCAGCCATTACAAGTAAGTTTGCTAGAGACATTTGACCTGCTTCATCAATTACAAGAACATCAAAAGTATTAGTTAACTCCTCTCGTGAAAATACCCAAGTAGTTCCACCAATAACAGTTTCATTTAAAGTCAATGATGCAGATGGAATTAAACCAATTCCACTATTGCTAAGTTGTTGATCTTCTTTCTTGCTTGTGGCTTTAACAATCTGATTATTAAGACCCTCCTCTTCACAGATTGTTTTTACTTTCAATAGCAAATTATTTATAGCTTGATTGCTATTAGAGCTTATTGCTATTTTCTTATCTAGTTTTATCAATTCAGATATGAATTTAGCAGTGACAGATGATTTCCCTGTACCAGGTGGACCTTGTAATGCAATTACTGTTTCTAATTCTATTTCTAAAAAATTAGCTAAAAGTTTTGGAAGACCTTTTGGATTTTCTCGTATATCTTTATTGAGTTCTATCAAACCTTTTACTGGTTTTCTTTCTAATAATTTATAAATAGCATTTGGTAATTTTTTATTTCCATTAATCCATGCATCTGCTTGTATCTCTAGTCGATCTCTAAGTGGTTTGGCAATATCAGACGGGACTTTTATTAAAGTGCATGGTCCTTTTGGAATTCCATCAGAAGCACCTTCTTCTATTCTCTTTTCTTTCTTTTTCCAAGGATATTTAAGAGTAACTTCACCTCGGTCATCATCAACTTCAACGGCATCTATCTTTAAACCGGTAGATGCTATTTCAAGAGTAAGTCTAGAAGATCCATCTTGACTGCTATAGAGCTTTAGATCTTGAGTTGGGTTGAATTTTAAAGAATGAAAGTCTGCTCCAGTCCTAGCACTTTTTCGTGATTCACATTTTTGCCAAACAGCCCCTTCAATAACTTCGCTATCTTCTAGTAACTCATCAGAGTTAGAGGAGGCTATCTCTTTTCGATCAAAATATGTCCACCATAAAACTTTTGCTTCTCTGTGGTGAAAGGGTAAAAGATGAGCTAATAAAAGTTGTGCCCGCAAAGTCATTCCTCTATTACCTTTCTTATTTATTTGAATAGAATCATCATTTAAATCTGATGAATTTAAAGTTTTACATTCTTCAGGAAGTTCATCTAACAACTTATGACTTAGATGTTCAAGAGGGTTAATTATTTCTATATTTTCTTCTTTAAGTAGTGGTTCTAAAGGTTCTTCAGGCAAACCTTTATTCTTTTTAAGATTAAGCAACCACTCATGAAGTAGTTGAGTAGATTCACAATCTTCTCTGTTGTAGTCTTCAATTATTTTTAGTTGAGGACTTCCATCAGGAAGCATACCTGGATTCTTTGGTTCTCCTGAATCGGACCAGTTACGATAAGCGACTACTGAATCTCCTGCCGTCTTAACATCGGCATCTCGATGATCCATATAAAGTTTCTCAACCTTTTTGATTGAATAACTATCTTCTCCTAAAACAATAGAGCCAGTAACAACAGGTAAAAGATCAACTAAAAGGGAAGAACGTAACCATTGGTCAATTATTGTCTCCTTAGTTGAATATTGCTGAGCTAATCGTCTGATTGCACTTTTTTCATAGCTACCGTAGTGATAAATTTTTAAACTTGGATATCTTTTTAGACGATTCTCTACCCATTCCACCCAATCTTCAAAAGCCTTTTTTTCTTCTGAAGGAGAATGTGCCCACCATGCTTTATAAACAGTAGAGGTATCAGATTCGTTCTGATAACAAAGACCAATGAGATATTCCAACTGAGTTCCAAGGACAGGATCTTGAACTCCCTCTAAGTCGAACCAGATATCACCTTGATTTTGTTTTGGTAATATCGTTAATCCTTTCCCTTCAATTATTTTTTTTAAGATATAGTTTGGCTTTCCATCTGGACCTTTAGGTTTAA
>CESQ01190199.1_pt1 | contig 10811 bp, 9 predicted proteins | sample 361401 | NCBI WGS metagenome assembly CESQ01 (sample SAMEA2622119, study PRJEB7988) | marine metagenome | isolation source: saline water (ENVO:00002010), including | reverse complement strand
ATTCTTCACCCTCAATCCAACAAATTTTACCGAATCCAGCAATGTATCTGATAGAAATAATTTGATCCATTATCCAAAATGAGAAATTATGCGTCTTTAGGTAAGAATCTGCATTTGGTACTTGAGTACGATATCTCGTTAGCAGAGTTTCTTGGTCCTCTGCTGTAACATAAATGGCATCATCTGAATTATCGTCACTTCCATTAGAAACTCTAATTTCTTTAAATTTTCCAACTAAACATACTCTCCAAAATGACTGTGGGTCTCCCTCTGGTTTTGGATGTGAGACAAATAGGGAAGAATTTTGATTGCTGGATAGATTCTTGGTATGTGCAGCAATATTGGCAATTAAGATGTACGGTTTACCATCTGTGTTTATTGCAAATGGAACTACTGAACTGAGTGGGAAGTCGATAATTTCTTCTTTTACTGAAAGTGTCGACAATACTCCATGACCTACATCAACTAGCCATTGAAGAACATTCTTTGCAGGATTTTCATTTTTCCGAGAATTTTCTTCAGCTGCTGATATATCATCATCAGTCATTTGATCACTTCGCGTTTTCTGAGAATAAGCCGATGGTTTCTTCTAGCCATTCCTCGGCTTCATCTTCATAATCTGTATCACAATCTATTCGATCATTGATTCTGTTGCCGCCCTTTGCTTCGATAAGTTCATCCCATTGTATTCCTGCTTCACAAAACAAATCGAATGCTGTATCACCTAATGCAAGAACTGCAAAGTTGACACCTACTAGACTATCATCGGCCGCATCTTCGGCTGCTTCGTATAGATCTACTGCGTTATCCGGTTGCTCTCCATCACCCCATGTACTGCATACAATGAGTAGATTTTCATATGCTTGAATTTCATCGAAACTAATCTCGTCCATTCCGTTTATTGTTGCATCAAAACCATTACTTTTCGCCAAACCTTCTGCATCCATAGCTAATAGCTCTGAATTTCCGGTCTCTGTACCATATAAAATCAAAATCTTACTTGACATTTTCTTACACCTTTCCTAAACCCAATATATTGACAACAGGCACTCCTAATTCTTTTGAGATAGTTACCTTCGCATCCACCCGGTATACTTCCGAAATCGCGGCGCTATTTAAGGCAACTCTTGGTTCATCATAGCAAAATATCTTTGAATCATGAAGTATCATTATCTTATCAGCAAATCTACTTGCTAGATTTATGTCATGCATGGCAACGATTGCACTACAAGGATTTTGTTTATCACTCACTAATTCCTTAATTTGTTTCAATATTTCATATTGATTAAACAAATCGAGATTACTAGTTGGTTCATCAAACAAATACACTTTCGGTTGCTGTACAATCGCTTTAGCGACTATAGCTTTTTGTTGTTCACCGCCAGACAAGGTATGGAACTTGCGAAACGCAAAGTCCTCCAATGATAATTTTCTAATTACCGAAGATACAATTTGCCTATCTGATTCACTTACATTCCAATTGATGTAGGGTCGTCTGCCGAGCAGGATAACATCATAAACATCTATTGGAAAACTCGTGGCAACCTTTTGCGGGACGTATGCCGCAAGTTTAGCCAATTCATTGATAGACAATTGATCTATTGAATCACCACAAATCTTCACTCTCCCTGAATCTATTTTGTTGATTTTATTTAGACACTTAATCAAAGTCGATTTACCGGTGCCATTAATCCCCAAAACAGCAACTAAGCAGTTTGGTTCAACTGAAAAACTGATGTCATCAAGCACGGTATTTTCACCATAACTGAACGACAAATTCGTTACTTCAACCAAGTTACGTCGCTTTTTACCTGCATTAGGACTGCGCGCTTTGGAAGTTGACTTATTTTCATCCATGGGTCGCACCTCTTTTACTCAATAATAGATACAAGAAGAATGGACCACCTAATATCGATAGCATAATACCAACTGGTAAGACTACAGGGGCAAAAATGGTGCCACCAATTGTATCTGCAACCAAAACCAACAATGCACCGATTAAGGCTGAACAAGGGACCAATTTGCGATAATCGTTACCAATGATTAATCGAGATATATGTGGGGCAGCCAAGCCAACAAAACCAATTAGGCCAGTGAAAGCGACGATTATTGAAGTAGCAAATGCAGAAATAATTAGAATTTTTTTCCTCAGTGCACCTGGGTCAACACCCGTTGATATAGCAAAATCATCACCGCCTAAAGCAAGTGTGTTGAGATCCCAAGAATATTTTATGAGAATAGGAAATAGATAACCTAGAATGACGCAAACAAATAATACGGTTTCCAAATCTGGACGCCTTACACTCCCAAATGACCAATGTGTCAACTGGGCTAACTGTTGTGGAGATGCGAAATACACCAAACATTGGACTATTGCCCCATTGATGAAAGTGATAGCTATTCCAACAAGTATGTAAGATTCAGCAGAAATTCCTCTAAGCTCGCCCAATTTGATTATGATAAAAACAACTATCAAGGAAAAAGCAAATGTATTGATAACAATCATTGTGTTAGGGATTATGTCAGCTAAATGAAAAACAATCTGTGTGAAAGGTATGGAAAAAGAAAAATCTGTACCGAAAACTGATATTCCTAATATTATCGCTAATGCAGCACCCAATGATGCACCAGAAGCAACACCAAGAGTGAGCGGCGATACCAACGGATTACCTAAACTTCCCTGCATTAGCGCTCCTGCAGTAGCCAATGCTGCACCGGCTAAAATTGCCATCATGACCCTAGGCAATCGATATTTTAGCAAAATTACCGACTGAGTTTCGGTAGGCTCATCAATACCAAGAATTATTTTGATTATTTTGCCAAAATCAAGTGATTCGGAAGAACCAAATCCCATGGCAAAAATTGCAAAAAATATTGTCAATAAAATCAACAAAAATAGGTATTTTCGCTGATTTTTGGACCGCTTATCGATTAAATATTCTAATTTATTGACCTCTTCATCCTTTGAATCAAGAATCTCATCAGTGTCACTCAATTGATATCACCTAGGCTACGCAAACGAATTTGCCAATTCGTTCATGTCCATGATATTTTGTGAAGTAATCATCAAGAATTTGATTTGTATCGACATCTTCAAACAAATCGGGATGGAATATTTTTGCTAGCGTTGGAAGCCCGTGTATCATCATTGGACCAGCAAATTCTCCAGCCATAACTACCAATTTGTCATCCTTTATTGCATTGATAGTATCGAACCCATCACGATCTTTAACAAAACCAAAATGTGATTCACATTGATCATTTGGATCATAATCATCATAACCTATTTCAAAAGTGATCCCATCAAACATTAAAACATCTGGATTGCTATCAATAATTGCTTCGATGTCAACATGGGTTGTGTGACCAATCAAATCTTCAAACACATTAACTCCACCAGCCATGCCAATGATATCATTCCATTGTGAGTTTGCCGTTAAAACAACAGGATCTCTAGTTAAAGATGCATGATGCTCCATAACCACATTTGGCCTTTCGGAGTCTGGTAAATCGATAATTCTTGATTTAACTAACTCTTCCAATTCATCGAATTCTTCGAGGATTTCCCCTAAGACATCCTGTTTTCCAAACATATCTGCTATTACAGACATTTCATATCTCAAGGAATCATATTTGTAAAAATCTAATGCTACAACATTGATACCTACTGGTTCTAACTTATCCCTAATCATTTCAGTATCAACCATGCCATTAGTTGCAAAAACAATGTAGATTTCTGGTTGAACATCAAACAGCGCTTCGAAATCTATCTCCGAGTGTGCAGAATTTTGTATTACTCTTGTCCCTTGCAATTCAGGCCATAAATCTGAGTCTTCAAAATCGCCAGACATACCAGCAATAACCGACAAATCAACTTCTAGCATTCTCATGATCGTAGCAGCATATGTATTTGTGATTGCAACTCGTGTTGGAGCTTCATCAAAGTAATGGACTACATCATTAGAATCTGTAACTTGTATCACACCATCGTTCTGAAGAGTAGAAGTATTACTTTCTGCTATTTTGTAAGCACCAAAACCTAATACGATTAAGAGAACTAACTGAATAGCAATTATTTTCTTATCATTAAACATCTAAATCACCTTCTTGAGGTCGAACACGCACCGCAATCAGTACAACCGTTAGAATGGTGATGACTGAAAGGAAATTTAGTTTATCAGAATCATCATCAGATTCAGGAACATAGTTAACATAAGATGAATTAGATAATTCTGAAAATTTCCCTCCATCGAAACCAAGGTTGGCGCGGAACCTATTTTGCCCCTTTTCGAGTTCTGAAAATGTAACAAAATTGTCAGTACCATTATACACTTCAATAGTCGTTCCATCCGGAGATGTGTGATACAAAGAATACCAGTCAGCTTCTACTGTTTTAGTCCAACTAATGTACAAACCGTCGTTAGTAGCTAAGTCCTGGGCGTATGGCAAATTAAGTTCGGGAGCAGGCACAACATAGTAAACCTCTATTGAAATGGTGTCACTGGAAATCTTAGTTCCAGAAAATAAGGTGACTATTACCTGATATTCGTATTCACCGTCTGCTTGATTATCAAACAGGAAAGAAGTATCAGTACCGGTATAGATTGACACTCCATCTTGGAATAATTCGTAAGACATTGCACTACCAAATGAGCCCCAATTGATTAGATATTCGTTGGTGTTGACGGTTTGGTTTTCCGTAACAAATTGCGGCTGTAGTGGGATACCAGAATAGTCCATTAGGTGGTATGTTACAGACTCAGAATGTGACCCTGGCAGCTGATCTACTATTTTCACCCAATTTCTTACTGTTTCATTATAGTATAATTCCCAAGAATCGATGTTGTCGCTATTATCAGTAATTCTATAATGTGTAGTTAGATAATCCCCGCTCGGTGTTGAAACCAAAACATTCTCCGTGACTGTAACTGTGTTATTGGTATCATCATATCCGTTGGGATGGCCAGGAACACCTATTATGTTGGTTCGATTAAATCGAACCGAGTGAACCGAATCTGAGAATAGATTAGTCTCCTCACCTAACTCTGTAGTATATTGCCAGCCCATAGTCCCATCAACGAAATAAGACGACGTCTCAGAATAGGTTCTAACTTTTAGTAAATTATCGGAATCTATCCAATGATAACGAATTCGATCAGGCGTATCATATTCATCAGCCACACGCATCAAGTAACATTCCTGCTCGATTCCAAACGCATCCATTAGAGGTTCGGTTCCAACCATAGTCATGGTGATGTTGTGTGTGCCATCACTACTGACAGGATAATAATCTACGGCATATTGCCATTCCATACCAACATTCCAAAAGCCGCTACCTGAATTACCTAATACTACAATGGTTAGAATTTTACTAGCTTCAGTAGTTCCATTTGGATTTAGTGCTAATAACTTAAATTCGTAAGAACCAGTATTAGCGGGAGTAAATGAATAATTGTTGTTAAATCCTCGATAAGCCAATTCATCATCAATGTAAAGTTCGACAAAATCAGTATAATCTCCGATTGTCCACTCTATATTGTGAGTAAATTCATCGATTGGTGTATCGAATGACTGAGTGATAAAGACGGGTGATCTAGGTACTTCTGGAATTATTTCTGATGTGAAATTATGCCAGCCTATTCCGTTATCGATGCTTTGTGTTGATGAACTGACTAGGAAAATATCACCGCTTTTAACAGATACATCTAATTCGCTACCTATCAATAAACTGCACATTGAGTAAAAACCATCATTATCAGTCATTATTGCACGGTCACCAAAATTTACTGCCACATTTTCTATCGGATTATCTAACACATCGGTGACATACCCGAATTTACAATTCATGTTAGAATCGAGACTTAGGTGATTCAAGTATGGCTCAGAAGCGGAACCCTGGTGTAACTTTGCCACAATATGTCTTTCCTGTCCATCTCCATAGCTAGCATCTATCGTATAATATTGGCCTGTATCATATGGGCCAAATTCAATAATTTCGGAATAAGTCTTAGTTTCAACAGACTCATCACTAGTTAAGGTAAACTCAGCAAGATTGTCATTTGTATCGATGGTTATCCAGTTTTTCGCAACGACCCAATCTAAATCTAGATCTGCATCTAAGATTATCTTACGATATACTGCTATATGCCCATTATTCATGAAATAAGCTCTAATTGAGTATTCACCACCAGGGATTCCAGTGATTTGATAGTTACCCGAACTATCCGTCCAAATTGATTCATAACCTGATAATTTTATTGAGGTTGAACCGGCTAATTGTCCATCTGCATCATAAACAGTTCCCGAAATAGAGTAACTATCTGTTGAGCTATCTGTCGATTGAGAAAATACTAGAGGTAGTGTCGACAATAGTACGATACACATCAGTACGTATGCAGTTCTTCTCATCAAACACACCGTATGCATTCTAATTTTTCACCTTGTTGCCAAACGGAGCACACTTTGACCTGGGTGAGTGTCAAAGTGTACTCCGCCGGCTTAAAGCTAAAGTTAGCACAGGCTAACTTTGCCGAGTTGTTCAGGCGTATGTGCCAAGTTCAGCAGCGGTAATGCCGTAGTGAGACAATACCATCTGCATGTGTGGTGAAATGTCGTGTGATGTGCCAAGTTGTGTTGCATCTTGTAGATTTAATATCTCGTTGATCTGACCTGCTCCATAGTTATCGTAATACATTGGCTGTCCTGATGAAGACATTGCTCCGAAACCATCGTTACAGTTTGTTTCATTCATTTCAGCACCTGTTGGACCTGTGGCCATGTTAGCCATTGTATGGATACCCATATTGTAGCAACCAGTAAATGTACTACCATCTTGCATTGTTGCATCTTCGTACCACTGGAATCCATCGCAATCACTTGCTTGGCCAGCACCGATGTAAGACAGGGTGTGTGTCTTGTTATTGTAACATGCATCGGTATAATCAGCTACATATGCTTCAATTACCTTCCAGAAAGCGTAGCCTTCTGCTTGGTATTTTGGACCGTTGTCTGCGTCATCCATCTTGTAAGTGTACTTCATTGTAGCCTGTGTGTAAGTAATGATTACATTCTTCACAACTGTGTTAGTTGCAGCAGTGTAACCTGCTTGGTCTTCTGCTTGTAGAGCAGCTAGTCCCTCAATCATTGCGGTTTCAACAGCACTTAATGAGTTTGAAACACCATCGGTTTCAGTACCAAAGTCAGCTGATCGCTTCTTGAATGTGTTAGCAGGAGCGCAGCCTAGATTTTCATCTGGTCCGTGGAAGAAAGCCCAACCTTCGTCCCAGTTGTGAGGTGCTCCGGAGTCGTTGTCGACATTGCCTTCATCAGCCTTGCCTACTGCGGAGTTTAGTTCGTGGATTGTGTAACCAATCATTCCCATGTTAGCAGTTAGTTTAGCTACACCTTGGTACCTAACTGTGTCAGAAGTTCCAGCGAAGTCACCAGTACCATCTAGTGCAGCGGTAATGTGTGCCCCGATAGAGCCGGCTTGACCGTAAAATGCGTCATATCCGTGGTTCTTGTCTTCCGCAGCGGCAAATCCTGCAAGAGTTCTGTAACTACCGTCACTCTTCTCAGCGTTCTGTCCGTTTTCATAAATGTCCTTAGCAGTTGTCCAGTCGTAAGCAGATGCTGCAGTCTTGATGTCACACAAGTCTGCCATCAAAGCACGATGATTGTCGACATTAGAAGCATAAGTGTAGCCACCGTCGGTCACTACTACTGTTGTGCTGCTATCATCATCATCATCATCTCCGATACAACCTGCAAGTCCTGCGGCTGCCATAAGTACAATCAATATCATTCCTTTTAGTTTCTTTTGGTTCATTTAGTATCCCCTTTTCGAGCAACCGAAAAACCAAGTGTACTAAAACTTTAGGCTCACCTAAAATTTCAATTTTCGAACTTAATCAGCTTGAATCCATTGTACTGTGAGGCTCTCAGCATACCTATCGCTAGATAATCCTGTATGCCCTAATGGCCTAACCACTACAAGAATATCCAGTTCACCACCCCAAGACGATTCTGCCGCACAAAACACTTCTCCGACTTTAACTCCTTGCGGATTGGAACTTAACGTCAGACTTCTTAGTTCATACAGTCTTATATCCAATTCATGTTTTTCTCCACCCGCATCATAAGAATGTGTTTTCTTATCCTTGATAGGCAATAATAGCATTTCATCTTCATCAATATCAAAAACAATCTGATCGTCTAACAATTGGATTGCTTGTACCATTCTAGACTGTTGCATATCGAAAACATCTGCGATTGATAGAGTGGATGAAGCTGATGAAAATTTACCTAATTGATGAGGCGTTCTAAGACTAAGTGATTGAACAATTTCAACATTTAGACCTCCATCTGATGGTAACAATAACCATGTGTATTGTTGTCCGGCAGGATACAATGGTGCATTGGGGTTTTCCTTGAATAATGGCTCCCCCCACTCTTCTGGAGATTTAGGGCTTGATGTTGGAGCAAAGCCTCCAATTAATAATAAAATAATCATAGAAATAATCGCATAAGTTCGGATTTTACCACATTTTTGCCATGATTCTCTACCTGCTGGACTTAGTGCCGAGAGAATTAATGCTAATGGCAAAACTACCAAGACGCCCCATGGAATTAGCCATAAAAGAGCCACACATACAATTAGCATTTCCAAACCTTTGTCGCCATATGCAAGTCTGTATTCGATTTGTCCCTCAGTTTCATTTCGCTTTGAAATGTAAACTATCAAGAATAGAACAGCCACCATAAGAAAGGATATGATAACCGAGAAAAGCATCTTAAACAGATTGAGGATTAAGTAACATAGCAATAATGTTTGCCAAATATATTGATTTTCAAGTTAATTTGTCATAGTTGAACTATTACGCCACATCATGGCAGACAAGGTTATCGAGTTAATCGATATCACATTCCGCCACAAAATTCCTAATCCAAAATTCACTAATCCTTGGAAAACACGTAAAGGACCTGGTATTTTTGGAATGGATTTTTCACTAACAAAGGGTAAAATTTTCGGGCTAGTAGGCCCAAATGGTGCTGGAAAAACCACTCTACTGCGAGTTTTGGCAGGAATAATGCCAATCGATAATGGAACAATTAAACTCAATGGCATAGATCTTACAAAATCTGATATGTCCATAGATAATCAACTTAGAGTTAATGTTGGTCATATGCCAGAGCAGGTAAGGTGGTCTGGAAGTACTACTGTAATGCAAACAATGAAGCAATTTGCAGAAATGAGATCTGAATCAATCTCATGTGAAAAATTACTCAAATTAGTCGGACTTACTACAAAATCAAACTCATCACTCGATGAATTAAGTCAAGGAATGCGTCAACGATTGAGTTTAGCGATTGCTTTGATGGGTTCTCCCAAAATACTGCTACTTGACGAACCATTCAATGGGCTTGATCCAGTAGCAGCTAAATCTGTTGAGAAGATGATTAAACAATTGGCAAGTAAAGGTGTTTCAATTATTATTTCATCACATCAAGTTAGTGGGTTGGTTGGTTTAATCGATAAGTTATTACTAATTCATCGTGGACAAGTAGTTGCAAATGGCACTATAGAAGATATTGAATCTAGTCTTGGCTTAGATAATAGGATTGAATTAAATGGTGAAGGAGAAATCCCTGATTTTGAAAACCTAATTAATTCTGGAACTATTCTTGACTGTGTTTCAACAGAAAATACCTGGCTATGTACTATTCAAAATCCGGATGAGGATGTGATAAAGAAAATTATTGACGCTGGTCACAAGATTACTGAATGGAAGCGTAAGACACCTGATATTGTCGAATTGTTGTGTCACGCTACTGGATTAGAAATTGAAGAGATCGGTATGGAAATTCAAGCATCAAATATGATGCCGTTAAGGTCGACTACGGAGGAGGAGTAAAATGCTGAGTAGTCAAATTTTTTCAATCTCCAAGCGGATTTTTGTTGACAAATTAACCTCTACTCGGATGTTAATAATGATTCCAATTTTGGTTTTGTTTATCCCTGGTATGGCTTGGGGTTTCTCCGACCCAGATGTAATGTTGCCAGGGGGAATAACTCCTGATAGCGTGATGGAAGTTATGTTTTACACAAGTCTAGGAGTGGTCTTTGCTGGTACAATGTGTGGAGTTTTATTGTCATTTGATGGTATAAGCAAGGATCGATTTAGTGGTGTTTTGGAGGTTAAATTATCTCAACCTATGCCTCGGCAAGAACAAGCGTTTGGTATTGTTTTAGGTCATTGGTTAGCGATTCTAATACCCGTTTGGATATTATGGTTAGTTTCAACTCTTATCGCGATTTACCGCCTTGAAACTTCAGTTGACTTTGTTGAAACATTGGCATCATTTATTTCAGTAGCATTAATCTTATTTTGGTATGTGATTTTCAGTTTGATTGCTTCAACTTATTCAAAAGACCAAGGGACATCTATTGCTTTTGGAGTAGGGATGTGGTTTTTATTCACCTTTTTATGGGCTCTTGTAACCTCTATGGTTGCATTTGCCTCGGGAGTAAATGTAGGAGAAGTAAATAATCCTGAAATGATTAGGATTGAGGGCTTCCTAGATCTATTATCGCCAAACGGTGTGTTTCATCATTTACTTGAAACAAATCTTGCTGATGTAGACAGGGGAGTTCCTGCAGTAATAACTTGGTTATCTGCAACATTATGGACGGTTTTACCATGGCTATGGTTCAAAACCCGTATGACAAAGATACAACCATAACGCTAAAATTAACGCTATGTCATCCAAAGAGTATTAGACAAGCACAAACTACCGACAAGCATGGCAGC
>CESQ01102344.1_pt1 | contig 10822 bp, 9 predicted proteins | sample 361401 | NCBI WGS metagenome assembly CESQ01 (sample SAMEA2622119, study PRJEB7988) | marine metagenome | isolation source: saline water (ENVO:00002010), including | reverse complement strand
GTATCTAAACTTGCTGGAGCACTGTTTACCAAATCTGCGACAGCTGTACTAACAAAAGCTGTAGTAGCAATCTGAGTTGTATTAGTTCCAGATGTAGCTGTAGGAGCTGATGGAGTTCCAGTAAAAGTCGGACTAGCTAAGAATGTAGTTAATGCAGTCTGAGCACTTGAGGCTGATGTAGATGCATTACTAGCCTGAGTTGTAGCTATGCCAGCTTGTGTAGTTGCAATGCCAGCTTGAGTTGTAGCTATCCCAGCCTGAGTAGTAGCTGTAGTGGCATGTGTATTAGCTGTGTTCTTATGAGTTTCAGCTGTATCTCTGTAGCTTTGTGATAAATCTCTGGCACTTTCTGAGGCTGTCTGTGCAGTCTCTGAGGCTGTCTGATTTGCCTGAGCTTTAGCCTGATAATGTAAAGCTGAATAAAGACCTGATGTTCCACCATTAGTGCTAGTAAGTGTAAAGGTAGAATCCTCAGCTGTAATCGCATATTTACCAGCATCAGCTCTGTGGTCACTTGCTGTATCTCTAGCAGTTTCTGAGGCTGTCTGAGCTGTCTCAGCATCAGTCTTAGCTGTTTCAGCATCGTTCTTAGCTGAGGTAGCTGTAGTTGCAGAATTGGATGCCTCAGTTGCTTTTGTCGTAGCTATTCCAGCCTGAGTTGTTGATATGACAGCTTGGGCAGTTGATATCCCAGCCTGAGTAGTAGCTGTATTCTTGTGGGTTTCGGCTGTAGACGCATGTCCAGATGCAGTATCTCTAGCTGTTTCAGATGCTGTCTGAGCTGTCTCAGCCGAATTTTTGTGGCTTAGTGCATTGTCCTTATAGACCAGTGTTTGGTCTCTATAAGTAAGAGCTGTATCTCTTGCACTTTCAGCACCAGTCTTTGCAGTCTCAGCTCCAGTCTTAGCTGTTTCAGAGGCTGTAGCTGACGAGGCTGACTGACTAGCCTTAGTAGTAGCAACTCCAGCCTGAGTAGTGGCAATTTGAGCCTGAGCTGTAGCTGTAGCTACCTGACCTTCAATGTCAGCTGACTGAGTTGCTGTAGGTCCAGTATTGGACCAAAATGACCCTTTTACCATTAATATTCACTCCCAGCATATGGTGTAGACATTTGAAAGAGACCACCTTTCATCTCTTCCGATTCATTTTGAGCCATTAGTTTCTGTACTGCATTATCGGCTCTTTGTTGAAATAGTTGCATCCTCTCATCGACATAGTAGTCACATAGATAGGAGCATGTTTGATAAGCTATTAAATCAGGTGCAAAAGATGCTAATGCTGGCTCGTCACTATCAGATGCGAAAAATGTAATAGTACCATAGTAAAGCATCGAAAAGGTTTCATTTTGAGCTACTACTGGTCTCATAAGTAAACTGGACCTAAGTCTAGTATAAATATTCTGTGTAGTGTTTGTGTCGTAATTATAATAGTCAGCAATTGTTTTTCTATTTACAACTTTATCGTTACCTGAAGAATCTTTTCTGATAACTGCAATAGCCTCTAAATAATCGTTAGGTATTAAAAAACTTTCAGTTCCACCAGCATTAGCACCAGTAAAACTTGTTTGCCTTTCCATATTAGGTAGACGTAAATCTCGCTGGATATACTGGAAAGATATTTCCATGTATGAATCTATTAGACTATCGGTCAGGTCGGTACGATTCATCAGGTCTTTGATGAACTGCCTCAGGGTAGTTTTATTCATGGATTTCCCCTATGCTGGTGGGTCTGGAAATGTAATTGTATTTGGGTCAGTTACATCTTTTGTTATGTCTCTGAGCTTTTGTCTGTATTCTGCCCAAGCTGGTTTTTTATCATCAGGCAGATCAGGTAATTGGCTAAAATCTGATGCCTCTAGTAATTGATTTCTTCTAGTTCTTACTAGGTTCCATTCACTAGTAAATTGTATTTCTTGCAATTGTGCGTCTGATTTTTTCACTGGCTTTCCATCAACACAATCATATTCAGCTGGTTTGTATTCACCTTCCCAGTAATGTTTATAATGTCCTGAATCGATTGTTTTGGTACTTGCGTTTAAAATCATTTCTATTTGATTAGTGTCAGGATTATACGTTGTGATTGTTCTATGCATTATCGATAACTCACTATTGCAACATGATTTGTGACCATTCTAAACCCAGTCCAGTTTAACTTATATCCAGACACTTTTTGTTTCACTGTGTATGGAAATATACTTGAGCTGGCACTTGTTAAATCCAGGTGGGCAACCAATTGCTGATGACTAGCTGAACCATAGCCAGTTGTTTCTACCCATTGTTGAGGATTAGCATTTGTCCAAGCATTACCACCACTAGGTAAAGTCGTAAAAGAATATAAACTGCTTGCATTTGGAACTAGCCATTGACCAAATCTTGCATAAGTTCCAGAACCTATTGTGCCTTCAAAATCCATAATGGCATAAATTATAATTGTGCATGGAGCATGAACAACAACATCAAATGAGTTAGGCTGAATGTATGGAGTATAATAGTTGTAACCAGTGCTACTATCAGAAAAAGCATATGCAGTTTCAGTAACATTATCGACTGCTACTTTAGAGGTTACTACAGCATTAGTATCAAGCTCATTAGTATCAACACCACCACTTTTAATAGATAATATGCCAGCCGAGGTACTAAAATTAAATCCACTAACATTTATTTTATTTGCACTAAGATTATTAATCCTAGCCTCATCTAAATAAACGACACCACCAGTCACAACAAATGGAGATGTCAATCCAGAACCTGATGAATCAATAATTTTAAATTTATCAGCCTGAATTGTGAACTCACTGGTCGGTGTAGCATTGTTGGCTGTACTGATTAAGCCAAAGCCTGAAACATGACCATTGTTATTAATCTTAACAGCAAACTTACCTTCAATACCATTTATGGAACTTGTATTAGTAGAAATAGAGGTACTAAAACCACCAACTGTAGTTGTTAAAGTGGATACATCAGATGATAAGGTAGTAACATCATTTGAAAGTGTAGTTACAGTATTATTAAGTGTAGCTACATTGGTCGTTAAACTAGACTGTCCAGTAGATAACCCCTGAATATTGCTAGTATTGGCAGATACTGAACTAGTCAGGTTTGTAATTGCAGTAGCTTGACTGGATGTAGTTGTAGTCAATGTCGAAACATCAGTTGTGAGTGATGCTATATTTGTAGTATTTGTAGAATTTGAGCTTTCTAACTGAGTTATTTGAGTAGCTATAGATTCACCATCTGCAACCTGAGCTGATGCTACAGATAAAAGACTAGCACTTTCACCAGTTAAGGCTTGCTCAGTTAACTCAAGCATTTTTTTACTTTGCTCAGTATAAGTAGCCAGCTTTCTTAATTCAGTATCTACATAATAAGGGAACCCATCTCCAGTCACTGGTCTAGGACTAGGAATATATGGTCTAAGTTTTTCAGCCATTATCTTCTACCTTGTGGAACTACATCAAGATCAAAACCTGATATTTCAAAATCTACTTTTTTATCAGTTTCCAATTTAAAACTTAAATATCGACCATTCATTCTAGTATCTAATTTATAAGCAGTAGAGCTATCGAAAGTTTGACTAGGGTCAAATACTGGTGAATTACTTGGAAATTCATGAGAACCAAACTGAAAATAAATAGAACCATTTTCTGTATTTTTCACGAAACTTTGAGGTGTGATTTTTCGTATCATTTTACGACCTTCAAGGTCAGTCATCTCATCCATGTCGATATTAGATTTTGATACAAATGGAGTTGTTTCCATTTCAGTATCAATTGAGTAAGCTACCAAGCCATCTTGGATAAAATCTAAGGCTGTCATTTTGTACTGCGTAATATTATCATCAGTGCTGGTCCTATGTAAGAACACAAGAGCATCATTTCTTTGACCTTCAGTGCTCATATAAGAGCCACTAAAATCCTCAAAAGATAAAGCACCAGTTACAGCATCATCATAAGTTTTACCTTTTTGTAAAATACTCATCGTTGATGACACAGCATTAGCAATATCACAAAAGCTCCAAGTATCAGAAACGTAGTTATAAACTACAGCCTCATTACAAGAATCTGCATTAGGATATTTGACCTCATCGTTAGCTGTATTGTAACAGAAATAAACTTGTTTATTGGTTACATCATGAGCTACAAAACATTTGGAAATTAGATTTTTATTTAATCTTTCATAGACTTTATTTCGTACTCGACCAGCTGAGATTGATTTCCTAGCTGTTCCATCGAACATATATATATCACTATTGCCAAACACAAAGTGAACACCAGCGACCTCAACGACACAATTCGCATTTATAATTCCTTCATCATCATAAATTTTCATAAATGAAAAGATAAAAGGAGACCCTACAAACTGCATTTTGTATATGCTTTTGTCACAGTAAATTATAAAGTCATCTCTTAAAGTCAGACCATCAATTATTTCTGTTTGTGTATCTGATAAAATATTTTCTCCAGAACTACGTGTTTGGTCAGTTTCATCCCAAGTAGCTGGAACTGTATTGTATGGTGTAACATCCGACCATTTCACCATTGTAGGATATTCAACACCAGCTTTGTTCACATTTAAAGCTAGTAGAAAATCTTTGTAACCTCTGAGTGCTTTACATTTCGTTGTAGCTCCAACCCAGTTTGTGAGGTCCTGAAAATTACTTTGACCTTTTTTGATAAACATTGGAGTTCCATTACTGTTATTGGCATAGAGAACTCCAGCTTGTTTAACAGTGGTCCATGTTCCATTGAGAGGCTGGTAGTTATAATTTGGTATGGAAACATTAGTAACATTATCGTTGTTAAATCTTAAAACTCGACCAATATTATCAAAAATTAACATAGTCGTATTACTGTCAAACTCAGTCATGTTGACAATATGCTGTGGCTGGTAATCAGATTGATTATGGTCACCAGTACCAATGTGAACTCCCTCATACTGCCATGCTCCTGAACCCATAGTCGCATCACCAAGGTCTATCGATGTAACTGTTTTAAAGTATTCATCTGTCGAAACAACTTCACCAGCTGTATCAGGAAGTTTTTTAATAACTGATTGTAATGCATTTCCAGCATAATCAGTGCCATTAATTCTAAAATAGTCATTATTACCATTACTAACTGTAAGCCAGCTAGTGATTGTGATTTTTCTAGGTATACTTAATGTGACTGTAGCACCCAAAGAAAGACCAGTTGTTAAAGTGCCCTCTGTTAAGGGATACTGACCTACTTGAAAGTTTTGGCTAGTCAATCCCATTATAGAACCAGCACCAAAGCCACCATATGCTGGGTCATGTGGGTCTTTTCCTAAGCTAAATACATCATTAGCAGTGTAGCTTTGAGTAGGGTCTGTGGTGCCTAAATTTCCAATAGTTCTATGAACTGGAGCACGTTGTATTTTACCATCGACAAATCGAACATTTCTAGCATCTTCAAAAGCCATCATGGGTAAGTCATAAGATGCAACATCAGTAACCATGCCGACTTGCCCAAGGTTACGAATTTTTTGAACTGGCATGGAGCACCTCTAAGTTTTCATTATAAATGCAAGAGCATAATAAAGTGGTAATGTATCGACAGTATGGGTATGACCTAGTTCAGCTGTAATAGTATGAGTGTGACCTAAACCACTACCTATTGAACTTGAGTTTACAGCATTAGTAACTGAACCAGTGCTTACAGCTACGTTACCTGATGTCGTACCATAATTCTGGCTTGTTTCCCCAGCATCTTCAATTGTAACTACGTGATTATGTGTAGGTAATTGAGCCTCAGTAATTGCTGTAGAACCAGTATTTCCACTGTGATTATGTGCACCAGCTGAACCTGATGTAACACTATTAGCACCACCAGTATCTCCAGTTGTATAGCTGGACCCTGAACCTACAATAAATCTGTTTCTTAAATCTGGAGTTGAGTTATTACCATCACATAAAACCCATCCAGTAGGTATAGCAGAATTTAACCCTGACCACATGGCTATTATGCCAGCTGGTATTAGTGTAGCTAATGAGTTCGTATGACTTGTAATTGTAGTTTCAGCTGACGTTAGTCGAGTAGCATAAGCATCTACCTCTGTATGTGTAGCTGTAATAGGTCCACTAAAATTTGGAAAGGTAGTTTTTAAAACAGTTTTAATTAATCTTATATGATTATCAGCCTGACCAATAGTATCAGAGCTAGTTGGGTTAGTGCTGTTTAAACCAGCAATTGTAGTGGTACTCTCTAGAGCCATACTAAATCCTCTTATCAGTAGTTAAGAAATAATGCTGACCAGAATTTTTTAATCTTTTTACGATTTCACTCGCTTTGACATTTGGGTCAAAAATATCGAAACCTTCTCGTTTCCACTGATCAATAACCGAGATGGGAATATCTGCAATTTGATGCCAGTCGTTGGCTTTATTCTGTGCAGACTGTACTCTTTTTTCATGAGTAGAATTTAGAAATTCTGGAGTTATAGTTTGTTCTTCTTTCCAGAATAATCCTTCAGTGTTTGAACCAATTTTCCAATTTGGGTCAATTGTAGTAACTTTTGCTTTTTTCATAGTTTCCTCAAATTGTGAGAGAGAGCACCTATATTACAAAAGTTTTCCTTATGTATCGTGCTCTCCCTCTATCCAATTGGATATTAAGTTAAGTCTGAAATCATCTCAGAACCAAGATAGTTCTTGTGCTTGAGACCAAACTCAGTGACCAGTGCATGCTTGTCAGCATCACCAGTTTTAGCCAACAATGTTCTAGTCATTGGTCGTAGAATTTCCATAGACCACATTGATGGTTGATAAATCAGAGCCTTGTCAGTCTTAATCAATCGGTTAATCTGGACCCTTACCTCACCAAATGGTGAAACGTAAATTTGTACAGAGTTAACGATTTTATTAGACGAACCCATGTCTCTAATTCTGGTAGTAGCACCTGATGGAGAACTATATGCAAAGTTAGCTACGACAGTTGCGTCAGCTGGCTTTATCATTAGAACCTCAGGAGTAGCACCATTATCGTACATAGACTGAAGAGCAGTATTTAATACTGTCTCTGTCATGGTTGTACTGCCACCACTGGTTATAGCACCAGAGGCAATACAATCAGTTGCACCACTGTCTTTTCCTAAGACATTACCAGTAAGTCTAGCAGTGGAACTTGCATCACCAGTTACAGCATCCTGAGCAATACCGACCATCGTATGTTCGATGTCTCGTTTCATCTCAGCACCTACTTTAGAAAGCTGGTAAGCAGTTTCCTTAGCACGACCATGAGTCTCGATACTGTCCGAGGTAGCACTCACTTTGATTGTCTTGGAAAATATCTGTGTTAGATTAGATCGCATCACAGTTGGAGTTAATGTCATATCGGTGAAGTCAGCTCCCTCGACATGAGCAATGGTAGTAGGACTAGCTAATGAATCTTCTTGCCACTCAAATACTTTACCTCTCGCTTTTCCTTTACTAATCGTAGACGTAAAAGGTGTAGCTTGTGGAGTAATATTTGAGATAATTGATGAAACATCTTCTGCTTGTCCTATCTGATTATAAGTAGAATAAGTAGCCATAAAGTTTCTTTCCTAAAAACTAAGGGTTTCAATTAGATTGCCAACTCTGTAAAAAGGCATCCATTGCATCATCCTGAGAACCAGATTGTTGCAATCTTTCGAGCTTTTTCGCATCGGTGGCACGTTTAAGTTCAGTACCAGTTATACCTTTTTTCGGAGATACAACTTTGGTAGCTTTTTTAATTTTAGGTTTTAATTTCACTTTAGCTTTACCATCTGAATATAATTTGCTTTGGTAAACTAATTTGAAAAAAGATGGGTCAATAGTATTATCGACCATTTCTTTAGAAAAACCCATTTCAACTGCATGATCTCTCAGCTTGCCATAAAGATTATTATCCCATTTTGGTATTTCTTGTTTTAGGACTTTAACACTTTCTTGGGCTTGCTGTTTCATTTCAGTTTGTTGCTTTTCCTGAAAGTCTTTAACAAATCCATCCAGCTCTTTTTTTAGAAAATTAAAATCTTCATTTGCAGTATTAAATTCTCTTCGTAATTGCTGAAATTCATTATCTGGCATGTTACGTGATGCAACAAGCATATCGACTTCTTTGTAAGGTTTAAGACGTTCCTCAGCTCTTTTCATTAATTGTTCTAAGCCAGCAACATATTTTGCACCTTCGGCATCCACTGCTTTTCTTTGATCAGCCAGTGCCTGACTTTTGTGTGTGAGGGATTTTTCCTGACCATAAAGTCTTTTGAGGTCCTTAATTTGTACTGAGTGTTCTTCATCCCCAACTTGGACACTTATTTGAGCCTCTTCAGATACTTCTATTTGCTCAGTTTCAGTTTCTTCGTTGGAACTCTCAGGCTCCTCTTGTACCTCTTCGGTTTCTTCGGTTTCAGTTTCCTCGTTTTCTTCAACCTCTTCTTCTGAGGAGTCAGTTTCCTCTTCAGTTTCAGTTGTCTCCTCTTCCTCAGTTTCAGATAGCTTTTTTGCGTCATCATCCCAAGTTTTTAGGAAAGACCCTTGTGCATCCTCTTCAGTCAGCATTGGGTTAGAGACATCAACGTCATTTGAGATAGTTGTGCCTTCGTCAGTTGTGGACATTAGTTAACCTCTTTTTCTTCAGGTTTCTCTTTATTTGTAGCAATTGAAACATAATGGTTCATTGTTCCTACAATATCTTGCAAAGCCTTTAGCTGGTAATAAGATACCTCACGTTCTCTACGTTCTTCAGGTTTTGCTTGTACTATTTGCTGTATATAGTGTCCTTCTAGATTTCTAAGGACCAGCACAAACTCGGACTGCTTTAACATTTTTTCACATGCTCTTCCGAGTTCTAATTGCTGTTCTTCATTCATTTTTTACCACCTTTCGGTTTTTTTGGTGGTCTACCTTTTGTACTTCCATAAGTACCTTTTCCATACGGCATATAAATCTCCTTTTTTATGAGTTTGGACTTACAATTACGTTACGTTGTTCTTGAGTAGATTTCTTAGCGAGATCAAGCTCCTCTTTAGCAACTTGTGCTCTTACCTCAGCCTCAAAATCTTTTCTTTCAGTTTCATGATTTTTGACTATGGTGGTCACTTTAAATTGCTCTTGCTTGAGTTCATGCTCTAGCATCTTAAATTTTGCATCCATCTCAGCCTTTTGCTCATCCAGTGCAACTTTTCTTTCTTCTAATTGCATCTGCATCTGAGCCATTTGCATCTGCATTTGCTGTGCTGGGTCAGGCTGTGGTGGTTGTTGTTGATCTGGTGGAGTAAGATATTCATCTACATTTTTAACACCATTCAATTCTAAAATATTTCGCATTGCTAAATAGCGATTTTGTGGACCGAAAGAACGTGCTAGTTCAGGGTCCTGAGCCATGAGCTGATAGAGACCTAATATCTTCTGAGCCTCTTTTTCTTTTTCTGCATAGCCAAGTTTTAAATCAACTGTAGCATCCTTACGTTCAATCCATGTTCTTGTATCAACTGGTACTTGCATACCAGCCAGTTCAACAATGGATTGTTGGTCCTCATTTTGTAAAACCAAACGATAGATTTCTATAGCTAAAGGTTTAAGAAAATCATTAGCAAAATGCCTTGCAATTATTTTTTGTCTTTGCTGGCTAAGTGTAACTAATTGTTCGACCATAGCCTGAGAATTTTGCTTGCTTATAGCATCTTTATTTAGACCTTGTGATAATTGGCTAGTTCCAGTTTGTTGCTCTTTATCTGAATCCAGCATCTGTATTGTTTGAAATACAAATGGATTTAAAGAGGCTTGTTGAAATGGAATTATACCATCAGGTCTGGTGACATTTACAATACCACCAAGTCTATTATCAAGTAATTCTCTTGGGTTAGTTAAAGCACCTTTTGTGACTACATATCTTGGGTTGTTAGTCATGACAGTGCTGTCAATGATTCCTCTCGTCAATACTGTCCGAGCATTTTGGATTTGTATCAATTTGTTTGCAAAGTTGGAACCATATAGCTGGTGAGGTACTGGGAGAGGAACGAAATTATGAAAAGGTATTCTGTCAATCTCTTCCATGTGCAAAATTGTATTCCCAGCATAACAAATTTTGTACATACATGGATAGCCTTTGGCATATGGGTCAAACTTTACGTAGCACTCATAATACATGACCTCACGCATAATATCTTGTATGTGCTCATATCGATCTACTTGACCATCAGATAAGTCACCCATTCTGGCTAGAACTTCATCTTGGTTATCAAGTTCTAAATTATTACCAAGAGGGATGTTATCTAAAATTTTTTTGTCGTAACCCATTTTTAAAAGATCACCGATAGCCATCTTCATTCGATGGGCACAGAAAATTGCATCCTTCTGAATATCGGTTGCTTTTGGGTCCACTAAAAATTCTTCAGGAGCTATATTTTCAATACAAACTTTTGATTTATTATGTGCTCTTCTTACAGTTCCTGATAAACCTTCTTCATCATCATATATTTCTAATGGCTCGACATCAGGGTCTGCCATTATTGCGTCAAGTTCATCTTCAGTGACATTGTTAAAATCTTCTTCTGAATATTGTGTATCATCTTTCCACCAGACTTTCACAATACCCATTCGAGCAAGTAGACCATCATGTATACAGTCACTAAAAATTCTAAAACTATCATTTTGTCTAAACAGAACATAATCTAAATATGCTGTAGCTACTTTTGCTGGATAAACATCTTCCTGACCTTGTGGTGCAAATTGAATAATTTCATTTCCAGCTGAAAAAGTTTCTAATAAAACAGCTTTAAGACTTTCAACACTATCGTAGACATCCATTGAGACATATTTACTGTTACCTTCATGGTGA
>CESQ01024190.1_pt1 | contig 10828 bp, 23 predicted proteins | sample 361401 | NCBI WGS metagenome assembly CESQ01 (sample SAMEA2622119, study PRJEB7988) | marine metagenome | isolation source: saline water (ENVO:00002010), including | reverse complement strand
TCAAGCATTCCATATGTAAACTTAATTTTTTGTTTTTCTTTTAACTGAACAGAATATGTTGAAAATCTTTTTCCAGATTTACCATGCTGTCCTGGACCATAACCTTTTTTTGATAAAAGTCTATCAAATTTAGGGTTTCCAAAAATGTTAACCCCAAGCTTTCTAACTAATTTTCCTTTTGGTGTACTTAATTTAGCCATCTATTATACTCTTCTCTGTTTTTTTGGTCTACAACCGTTATGTGGTAAAGGTGTAACATCTGAAATAGACGTAACTTGTAATCCTGCAGCTGATAATGCTCTAATAGCAGATTCTCTTCCAGCTCCTGGCCCTTTCACTTTAACCGATACAGTTGTCATGCCCATACTTACAACTTCGCTTGCAACTTTTTCAGATGCTACTGTAGCTGCATAGGCAGTATTTTTTCTTGAACCCTTAAAACCAGCTTTACCTGCAGTAGCCCATGCTACAACATTACCAAATTCATCGGAAACAGTAATATTTGTATTATTAAAAGTAGCTTTTATATGCACAATGCCGTTTGGGTTAATTTTTTTCTTTTTCTTATTTGTTCTAGGTTGAGCCATCTAAACTGCCTTTTTTCCTAATGATATTGTTTGTCTTTTTTTACTTCTTCTAGTTCTAGAATTTGTCTTAGTTCTTTGTCCTCTAGCTGGAAGTGACTTACGATGCCTAACTCCTCTGTAACTTCCAATGTCTTGTAGTCTTTTAACATTTTTTAAATTTTCACTTCTTAATTCACCTTCAATTAAAAGCTTCATATCTACAATAACTTTTCTAATTGCATCCTCATCTTTAGACGATAAGTCAGTAACTCTTACATTTGGATCAACTTTTGCCATATCGCAAATGTCAATTGCAGTTTTTAAGCCTATTCCGTGAACATATCTAAGTGAATATGCTACTTTTTTATCTTTTGGTATATCAACACCAGCTATTCTAGCCATTATCCTTGCCTCTGCTTAAATCTTGGGTTTTTCTTATTAATAACATAAACACGTCCCTTTCTTTTGACGATTATGCAATCTCTACTTCTTTTTTTTACTGACGCTTTTACTTTCATATTACTGCCTAAATGTTATTCTTCCTCTAGTCAAATCGTAAGGTGATAATTGTAAGTCTACCTTATCACCAGGCAACATTTTAATGAAGTGCATACGCATCTTTCCACTCACATGCGCTAAAACTTCATGGTCTTTACCACCAAGATTAATAGTAACTCTAAACCTTGCTCCAGGTAAAGCTTCTTTAATTGTACCTTCTACTTCTATTGACTCTTGTTTTGCCATAATATCTTTTAAGTTAAAATTCTGGGTTGCAAGTTAGTTATAAGAATTGAATGTTCAAAGTGCGCACTTGGTTGACCATCTTGCGTTCTAATTGTCCATCCATCCTTATCAGTTTTAATGTGCCTAGAACCTATATTTATCATCGGTTCAATTGCAAGGCACATTCCTTCTCTTAATTCTACATCCAAATCAACATGTTTTGGTTCGGAAAAGTTTGGTACTTGGGGATCCAAGTGTAAACTTTTACCAATACCATGGCCCACGAGCTCTCTGACAATGGAAAAACCTGTTGGTTCAATAAATTTTTGAATTGCATTGCTTATATCAAATACTTTATTACCAGGTATAGCTTGTTTGATACCAACGTTTAGAGCTTCTTTAGTGACATCTAATAGCGTTTGTTTTTCTTTTGAAATACTTCCCACTGGAATAGTTCTAGCTGAATCACTATAAAAATCATTTTTTAAAACTCCGCAATCAATACTAATTATTTGACCTTCTTCAAGAAGAATATCTTTTGGTATTCCATGTACAACTTCATCGTCAATTGACACACACAATGTTGATGGAAATCCATCATAACCCTTGAAAGCAGGTTTTGCATTGCATGATAAAATATAATTTTCGGCAATAGAGTCGAGCTCTAAAACAGATTGTCCAGGATGTATATTTTTCTCAACAAGGTCTAAAGTATCAGAAAGAATTTGACAACTTTCAGACATACTTGAAACCTCAATATGATTATTTAAATTAACCATTACCTTCTACTTCTCACTTTACCTTTTGTTAAAAAACCGTCATAGTGTCTTGATAATAGATGGGACTCAATTTGACTTAGCGTATCCAAGCCAACTCCAACAACAATTAATAAACTAGTTCCCCCAAAAAACGATGCATAAGCATAATCTAAACCTGCAAATTTCTGTAAAAAGAAAGGCATTAAAGCAACAAATCCAAGAAAACATGCACCTGGGAGGGTAACTCTAGTCAAAATATTTTCTATAAATTCTGCTGTTTTCTTTCCAGGTTTAACTCCGGGTATAAATCCACCCTGTTGTTTAAGTGTTGTAGAAACTTGATTTGGGTCAAATTGCAAGGCAGTATAAAAATATGTAAAAAATATTATGAGCATTGCAAATAACATATTTGAAAACCAGTGATCCATTGCAAACCATGACATGAAATTTGATTGTGTAGCATCTTGACCAAAAAAGGTCGCTATTGTACCTGGGATTAATAAAATTGACTGAGCGAAAATAATTGGGATAACACCTGCAGTATTTATTTTGAGTGGTAAAAATGTATTTTGTCCACCATAAACCTTTCTACCAATAATTCTTCGGGCATATTGAACAGGCACTTTCCTGATTCCTTGCTGAACTAAAATAATCATCATAACAAGGAAGAAAAATAAAAGCATTAAAAAAAGTTCAGTTAAAATACCTCTGACTCCCTGTTGGAAATAAGAAATTTCGGATATAACTACATTGGGAAATCCTGCAATAATACCAACCATAATAATTAATGATATACCATTACCAATACCATGTTCAGTAATTTTTTCTCCTAACCACAGCAATAACATTGTACCAGTTGTAATACATACAACTGCTGTAAATCTAAATAAAAAACCTGGGTTTAAAACTATTCCATAGCTCTCTAGTAGCAATGAAATAAAGATTGCCTGAACAAATGCTAAAACAACAGTACCATACCTGGTTATTTGATTAATCTTTGCACGACCACTCTCACCTTCCATTGCTAATCTTTGAAAATAAGGTAGTGTCGTTTGTAATATTTGTATAACAATTGATACAGATATGTAAGGCATTATTCCTAAACCAAAAATGGCTGCTTGACCAAATGCACCTCCAGTAAACAGGTTATACAAACCAAAAAAAGTATCGTTTAGAGATTCCATTGTCTGTCTTAATGCGTCAGGATTGATTCCAGGAATTGGAACCTGTGAACCTAGCCTAACAATAACTAAAATACCTAATGTGAAAAGTATCTTTCTTCTCAGTTCAGGGATTGCAAAGATATTTCTTATTTTTTCAATCACTGAATAGTAACCTTTCCACCCGCATCTTCAATTTTTTTAACAGCAGATTCACTGAAAGCTGATGCTGTAACATTTATAGCCTTTTCAACTGTACCGTTTCCAAGAATTTTAAAAGCAGAAAAAGTTGATGAGATCAAACCATTTTTTGATAAAACTTCAGAGTCAATATTCTTTGCTTTTATTTTAGCTAGCTGAGACAAATTTACAATCTCATAAGATTTAGCAAAATTATGATTATTAAAACCTCTCATTGGTACTCTTCTGTGAAGAGGCATTTGACCACCCTCAAACCAAAAACGGTGTTTAAAACCACTTCTTTGACCAGCTCCTTTATGACCTCTGCCAGATGTAGCACCAAGACCAGAACCTGGACCACGTCCTACTCTTTTTGATTTTTTTACAGATTTTAATGGTTTATGTAATTTCATACTTCCTCAACTTTGACCAAATAATCAATTTTTTTAATCATTCCAACAATTGCATCATTTGCTTCATGTTCTACTGATTTATTCATCTTTCTTAATCCTAAGGCATCAAGCGTAGCTTTTGCCTTTTTTGAGTAGCCAATTCGGCTTTTAATTTGTGTTATTTTTAATTTTTTCTTAGCCATAATTATACTTCAAATAATGTTTTTGGAGTTTTACCTCGTTTTTTAGCAACTACCCTTACGTCTTGTAAACTTGTTAAGGCATTCATTACTGCCTTGGCTACGTTCATAGCATTATTTGATCCTAATACTTTTGAGTAAATATTATTAATTCCAACCTGTTCCATTATTAACCTTACAGCAGAACCTGCAATTATTCCTGTACCATATGGTGCTGGTTTAAGCAATACTCTACTTGCTCCGTGCTTGCCAATTATTTCATGAGGAATAGTGTAGTTGTGAACTGGTATTTTAACCAAATTTTGTTTAGCATCTTCTTTTGCTTTTGTGATTGAAACAATAACCTCATTGGCTTTTCCTGCACCAATTCCAACATGCTGCTTTCCATCACCAATAACAACTAAGGTTGAAAAACTAAATCTCTTACCTCTAGAATTTACTTTTGCTACTCTGTTAATTCTAATTACTGATTCTTCTTTTAAATCAAGCTCTGAATAATTTATCATACTCATTTATATTTGCTCCATATTAGAAATTAATGCCGCCTTCTCTGGCTGCTTCAACTAACGATTTAACTCTTCCATGATATCTAAAACCATTTCTATCAAAATAAATCTTTTTAATTTTTTTACCTTTTACTCTTTCTGATAGAGACTTTCCTACAAGCGCGGCTAAATCTGTTTTATTCAACTTCTTTTTACTAAAATCTTTTTCCTTTGATGAAGCAGATGCTAATGTTACCTGATTAAAATCATCAATAATTTGTGCCTCAATATGTTTTGTACTTTTAAAAATACACATCCTCATCTCATCTTTAACAGGAAAAGCCTTTTTTGATCTCTTTCTTCTTCTTAAATACTGATTTCTTTTAACTTTTAAAGCTTTCATTACTCTCCGCCTCCAACAGTCTTACCTTGTTTTGAACGTACATATTCATCTTTATATCTAATTCCTTTACCTTTATAAGGCTCAGGTTTTCTAAGAGATCTTATTTTTGCAGCAACTTGACCAACTAACTGTTTATCAGCGCCTTTAATTTCTAAAGAATTTTTTTGAGCTGCAGCATCGATACCTTCTGGTAAATCAAAAATGATATCATGAGAGAAACCGAGCTGAAAAACCAAACGACTACCTTGCGGTTTAACATTATAACCAACACCAATGATTTCTAGATGTTTAGAAAATCCATTGGTTACACCTTCAATCGCATTTGAAATTAGCTGTCTAGTTGTTCCATGCATGGACTTAGAGACTTTATCATCACTATTTCTTGAAATTGTCATCAATTTATCTTCAATATTTAATGAAACTTCATCGCAAATATTAACTTGAAGCTTTCCATTTGGCCCATTAACAGAAAGAAGATTACCTTTATTATCAAAAGTAACTCCGTCTGGTATATTAATTATTCTATTTCCTACTCTTGACATACTAATAAATGTTGCAAAGCAACTCTCCTCCAACTTTTAACTCTCTAGCCACCTTATTGCTCACAACGCCTCTAGGAGTAGAAATAACGCTTATTCCCAAACCATTTAATACTCTAGGAATATCTCCACAAGCAACATAAACCCTTTTACCAGGCTTACTAATTTTTTCGATTGATGTAATAGCAGGTGAGTTGTCATTATATCTTAAATAAATTCTGATATCCTCTTTCTTTTCTTCTTTATCAACAAAGACAAAGTTATCAATATATCCTTCCTCTTTTAAAACAAGAGAGAGACGCTTCTTAAGCATGGAAGATGGTACATCAACCCACCTTTTTTTCGCGGCATAACCGTTTCTAATTCTTGTGCAATAATCTGCTATTGGATCAGTCATCGACATTATATTTCTCCTACCAACTTGCTTTTGTAACACCAGGCAACTCGCCTTTAAGTGCTAACTCTCTAAATGTTATTCTAGATAAACCAAACTTTCTCATATAACCTTTTGGCCTCCCTGAAACAGCGCATCTATTTGTTAATCTAATTCTACTTGAGCTTCTTGGAAGCTTCTGAAGTTTTGTTATAGCCTTATTTTTTTCTTCATCAGCAACATTTGGATCTTTAATAATTGCTCTTAATTCTTTTCTGAGCTCAAAGTGTTTTTCTACTTTCTTTTGTAAATGAAACTCTCTAACAATTTTAGACTTTTTAGCCATTTTGTTCCTCTTCGTTCTTTTTTGTAATAACTTCTCTAATTGGTAATCCCATTGATCTTAAAAGCTCATAAGAAATTTCATCGTTAAGTGCTGAGGTTGTTATAATAACGTCCATACCTCGAACTGAATCGACCTTATCATAATCAATTTCAGCAAAAACAATTTGCTCTTTAATACCAAAACTGTAGTTACCTTTACCATCAAAAGACTTGTGTGATAAGCCTTTAAAATCTCTAGTTCTTGGTAGAGCTACAGCACATAATCTTTCCAAGAATTCATACATAAAATCTTTTCTTAAAGTAACCTTACATCCAACTGGGAAACCTTTACGAACTTTGAAATTAGATACATCTTTTTTTGCCTTAGTAACGACAGGTTTTTGACCAGTAATAAGCATTAACTCTTCTAACGCAGCTTGTAAGGCTTTTTTATTATTTTTTGCATCACCGATTCCTATGTTTAAGGTGATCTTTTCAATTTTTGGGACCTGCATAATGCTCGAAAGATTAAACTTTTTCATTATGTGGGGTCTGACTTCGTCAATATATTTCTTTTTATAATTTGGTGTGCTCATTGTTAACCTAATTCTTTACCAGTTTTTTTTGATACTCTTACTTTTGATTTATCATCAAGAATTTTGTATCCAATTCTTGAGGCATTATCTCCTTCTAAAATCATAAGATTTGAAATGTGAAGTGATCGTTCTCTTTCAGAAAAACCGCCTTGAGGATTTTCTTGAGTTGGGCGAACTGCTCTTTTTGTTAGAGCAACTCCTTCAACAATGGCTCTATTTGAAGATGGTATCACTTTAAGCACTTTACCGGACATGCCTTTAAAATTTCCAGAAACAACTCTAACAACCATATCTTTTTTTATTTTCATTATATTACCTCTGGTGCCATTGAAATTATTTTCATGTAACCGCTTTCTCTTAATTCTCTTGCCACTGGACCAAAAATTCTAGTTCCTTTTGGCTCATTCTGTGCATTTAGGATAACAGCTGCGTTATCATCAAATCTTATATATGATCCATCTCTTCTTCTTACTTCCTTTTTTACTCTAACAACAACAGCTCTAGCAACTTCACCTTTTTTGACCATCCCACCAGGTGTTGAAGACTTGACAGATACAACTACAATATCTCCAATAGAAGCATATTTCTTTTTTGAACCACCTAAAACCTTGAAGCACTGAACTACTTTAGCTCCAGAATTATCGGCTACTTTTAATTTTGTTTCTTGCTGTATCATTATTTTTTATCTGCACCAGCTAATTTTGATGCTCTCCATCTCTTAGTTTTACTTATTGGTCGAGTTGATACCAATTCAACAACATCTCCAACTTTGAACGTATTACTTTCGTCATGCGCATAGTATTTTTTTGAACGTTTCATATACTTTTTATAAAGCTTGTGTTTAACTAACCTCTCAACACTAACTACAATAGTTTTGTCCATTGCATCTGATACAACTTTACCAGTTAATTTTTGTGTCGCTCTACTCATTATTTTTTTCCTCGTCCAATAACATTTCTTTTAAAATAGTATTAATCTTTGCATTCTCTTTTTTCATTTCAGAGATCAACTTGTAATCTTCAAGCTGTTGAATAGATTTCTGAAATCTGTATTTTTGGAGATTTTCAGAATTATCAACAAGTCTTGACTTTAAATCATTAACAGACATTTTTCTTAAGTCCTCAATCTTCATCCAAACCTCTTCTTGAAACCAGCTTTGTTTTAATAGCTAGCTTATTTCCAGCAATTCTAAAAGCCTCCTGTGCTAATTCTCTTGGAATACCCTCAACTTCAAATAATATTCTTCCAGGCTTAACATTTGCAACCCAAAATTCTGGCGAACCTTTACCTTTACCCATCCTAGTTTCAAGAGGTTTTTTGGTTATAGGTTTATCTGGAAAAATTCTAATCCACATTTTTCCTACTTTACGTACTCTTCTAGAAATTGATATTCTAGTTGCCTCAATTTGTCTTGCAGTTATCCAACCTGGCTCCATAGCTTTCATACCATAACTGCCAAAGTTGACTTCTGTTCCACCTTTAGCCATACCTTTACGGTTTCCTCGGTGAACTTTCCTAAACTTTATTTTTTTTGGTTCTAACATTATTTTTTAGCCTTTGCAAAACCGTTACAAATCCAAACCTTAATTCCAATAATTCCATAAGTTGTATGAGCTTCAACTAGAGCATAGTCTATGTCCGCTCTCAGAGTATGTAGAGGAACTCTACCTTCCATAAATCTTTCAGATCTAGCAATTTCAACACCACCTAGCCTGCCAGAAACATTAATTCTAATACCTTCAGCACCCATACGCATAGTTGATTGCATGGTTTTATTTAAAACCCTTCTATAAGGCATTTTCTTAATTAATTGCGCTGCAATATTTTGACCAACAAGCTCTGCATTAAGCTCTGGTCTTTTAACTTCATTAATATTCAGATGTATATCGTCTGTTTTACAAAGCTTAGCAACTTCCTTTTTAAGTCTAGATACCTCTTCACCACCTCTACCAATAACTATTCCAGGTCTTGCGGTGTGAATCGTAACAGTTATTGCTTGAGATGTTCTTTCAATATTAACTGAAGCGACAGATGCATCTTGCAATCTTTTCTTTAAATACTTTCTAAGCTTAATATCTTGAGCTAAATCAGTAGCATAAGAGTTTTTCTTTGGAAACCAATTGGATGTCCAATCTTTATTTACCTGCAATCTTAAACCTTTTGGATGTGTCTTTTGTCCCATTTTTATCCTATAACTATTTTTAAATGACTTGTTCTCTTTTTAATTCTGTTTGCTCTTCCCTGAGCTCTTGCTCTAAATCTTTTAAGAGCTGGGCCTTCATCAACTGTAATAGTTTTAATGCTAACTGAATTCATATCAGTATTAAAATCTTCGTTATTTTCAGCGTTTGCTACTGCGGATGCTAAGGTCTTCCTTATGATATATGCACCTTTTTGATCCATATAACCAAGAGAAGATAAGGCCTTATTAACATTTAAACCTCTGACTGAATCAGCAACTATTCTCAATTTTTTTGGAGAAATTCTTACGTTATTTGCTTTTGATGTAATATCCATAAATTATTTTTTCTTTCTATCTCCAGAATGCATTCTAAATGTTCTAGTTGGTGAGAATTCTCCCAACTTATGACCTACCATATTCTCTGTTACAAAAACAGGAATAAATTTATTACCGTTATGAACAGCAAATGTATGACCAACAAAATCAGGAACTATGATAGAGTTTCTCGCCCAAGTCTTAATGACTGACTTCTTAGATGACTCTTCCATTTTAACAACTTTCTTCAAAAGCTTCATGTCCACATGAGGACCTTTTCTGACTGATCTAGCCATTAATCATTTCTCCTTTTAACAATAAGTGCATTAGATTTCTTGTTCTTTTTCCTTGTTTTATAACCTTTTGTAGGTTTTCCCCATGGAGACACTGGGTGTCTTCCACCTGAGCTTTTACCTTCACCACCACCCATTGGATGGTCAACAGGATTCATTGCTACACCTCTTACCTTAGGTCTTTTTCCTAACCATCTTGATCTTCCAGCCTTACCTGAACGAACCAATTCATGCTGTTTATTACCAACTACGCCAATAGTAGCAAGACATTTGTCAGGAACCATTCTAACTTCTCCAGATGGCATTTTTAAAGTTACCATATTATTATCATGGGCCATTACTTGAACATAAGCCCCGGCACTTCTTGCCATTTGAGCGCCTTTTCCAGGAATCATTTCAATATTGTGAACAAATTGACCTGAAGGAATATTGATTAACTGCATAGCATTACCAGTTTTAAGCTCCGCTTTTACACTAGAAATAACTTTATCTCCAACTTTTAATCCGTCTGGTTGAATGATATACCTTTTTTCTCCGTCAACATAATGTATCAATGCTATAAACGCACTCCTATTAGGATCATATTCAATAGTTGCTACCTTACCTTCGATATCAAACTTATTACGTTTGAAATCAATAATTCTGTAGCTTCGTTTATGTCCACCACCCCTTCTCCTAGATGTAATTCTACCTCTATTATTTCTACCGCCTGATTTCTTTAACTTTCTAACTAGAGATTTTTCAGGCTTATCAGTAGTAATTTCTGAAAAGTCAGGTCTAGATGTAAATCTAGAAGCTGGTGTAACTGGTTTTAGTTGTCTTATTGCCATAATATTTTCTATACGCTAAATAAATCTATGTTATAGCCATCTAAAAGTGTAACGATGGCTCTTTTTTTACTTTTTGCAAAACCTGCTGTCCTTATTGTTCTACCATTACTTTTAACAGTCATTTCTTTTGCTTTACCCTTTCTGTTTGAAATAGCAACCTTAGAAACTTTAACATTAAATCTTTCTTCAACCGCTTTTTTAACTTCAATCTTATTAACATTAACAGGGACCTCAAAAGCGTATTTATTTGAGGATTCCTGAAGAGCTGTCATTTTTTCAGTAACAATTGGTCTTATTAATATTTTTGAAAAATGACTCATTAGTTTTTACCCTCAAATCTCTTTGAAATATCATCAAGACCGCCTTTATCTATAAGAATGATATCATTGTCAAATAAATCTCTAATTGAACAAGATTTAGCTTTCACAAGCATCACATGAGGTACATTTCTTGAAGATAAAACTAATTTTTCATCAATACTTGAACTAACCATTGTAATCTTTCTATTA
>CESQ01212946.1_pt1 | contig 10829 bp, 8 predicted proteins | sample 361401 | NCBI WGS metagenome assembly CESQ01 (sample SAMEA2622119, study PRJEB7988) | marine metagenome | isolation source: saline water (ENVO:00002010), including | reverse complement strand
TTACAGTCTGCTGGTATTAACCACTCACCCACCTCTCCATTTCAAGACAGCTATTTTTATTCTAGAATGGAATTAAGTCAACATATATTTTTTATGACACAAGCCTTTGATGAAAAGAAAATACTACAAGGCCTTGATTTATCAAGGTTAGATTTAGTTTTATATAATACAACCACTTCAACCAATGATGTAGGCAAAGAAATGCCTTTAAATAAGGAGTTTTTAGTTATTTCATCTGATATACAAACTAAAGGTAGAGGCAGAGAGAGTAAAAAATGGCATAGTCCATCTGGAAATGTATGCTTTTCTATAACTTTTATTGAAAAAGATCCTAATATACCAATTAGTCTTATAACTGGAGTTATTGCACAAATAGCAATAACAAATGCCTTAAATGCAAAAAATATTCAATTAAAGTGGCCAAATGACCTTATATATAAAAATAAGAAGATTGGTGGTATTTTGGTAGAAAAAGAGATTGAGGGCTCATATATAAAAACCATAGTTGGTATTGGTATTAATTTAGATATAGATAAGAAAGAGCCCTGGTGGGGGGACTTAAGTAAATTCAGCAACTCAAAAACAAGGGATCTTATTTTAAATAATTTAATTAAAGGATTCTTTGGCTTTGTTGATGGTAAATTAATTAATTGGATGGATGCTTGGAATAAAAATTGCTGTCATATGAATAAGATTATTAATATTAAAAATAATAATAAAATTATTGAGAACGGAGAATTTATTGGTATTAGTACAAAAGGAGCCCTTCTTCTCAAAAAAGATAATACAATTAAAGAATATAGTTTCGGTGAAATCTCTATAGAGGGAATATATTAAAATGCAACATTTTGTATCTGGGATAGATTTAAACAAAATCCCACAAGATTATAAATCTATAATTTTAGGAGCAGGCTGTTTTTGGGGAGTTGAAAGAAGGTTTTGGGAAGATCCTAATATCTACTTAACTTCAGTTGGTTATTCAGGTGGGCATATCGATAACCCAACTTATAAGCAAGTTTGTTATGAAGATACAGGTCACGTTGAAGTTGTTAAAGTTATATTTGATCCACAATTAATTTCCTTAGAAGAGATACTAAAGATATTTTGGGAATGTCATGACCCTTCGCAAGGAGATCGTCAAGGTAATGATAGAGGTACTCAGTACAGATCTGTAATATTTTGTGAAAATGAAAAAGATCTTAATTTAGCTAATCAATCGCAAAAAAAATACCAAGAAGTGCTTTCGGAAGCAGGTTTTGGCGAAATTACTACTGAAATTAAAATATTTAATACATATTTTTTGGCAGAAGATTATCACCAGCAATACCTAGCTAAGAATCCAAATGGTTATTGTGGTCTTGGTGGAACAGGTTGCGCTTTCCCTAATAATTAATTTGTATATAATACATTTCTTCGCCACCTTAGCTCAGTTGGCTAGAGCAGTTGATTTGTAATCATCAGGTCGTCAGTTCGAATCTGACAGGTGGCTCCAGTCTCTAAAAGAAAAATATTTTCTTTTAAGTATTTTGTTATAAATAATAGCAAATAAAACAATAAACGAAGCGCCTGCTGCAACCGGAATTAATATAAATTCAAAACCTTTAGCTCCCATAACTGCGATAATTGGATTTGCTCCTGCTGGTGGATGGACAGTATTAGTAATCATCATTACAAATATAGCCAATCCAACTGCTAAACCGATACTTAAGAAAGAGACCCCAATTATTTGATATATAAATACACCAGACAATGCAGAGAATATATGCCCAAAAAGTATATTTTTTGGGTGTGCTAATGGACTTTCATGCACTGCCATTGCTAATACCATGCTAGCGCCAAAAGGCGGTATTAACCATAGATTTCCTTCATGAATGGAATTTAAATAAGCAAGTAAAGATATGCATAAGAAGCCGCCAAAACCTGATATCAAAGAATTTTTCATCCTATCAGGATACATAATTTCATTATTCTTTGCTAATACCCAATTTTTTCAATTGAATAGTTAATCATTAAAATTTAACATGCCTTTATGAAGTTTAAATTAATTATATTTACATCATATTGTTTTGCATTTTTAAATTTAGTTTCTGAAACCCAGATAGAAGAAATAGTTACCACAGGTTCATTTCTTAAGTCTGCTAATGAGGATTATTCTTTTATAGAAACTATTAACAAAGAAAGTCTTGATGATATGAATCTACTAACGATTGGAGAAATATCAAAATATATCTCTTCATCAACAGGATCACAATTTCAAACCAACACTCTTGATGGCACTGATCAAGGAATGTCTTCTATTACATTAAGAGGTCTCGATAATGCATCTACTTTAATACTAATTAACAGCAAAAAACAAACATCTGCGGGAACAACTTCTAATGAAGGTGAAGGCTATGTAGATATTAATATTATTCCGCAGATTGCCTTAAAAGAAATACAAATTCTGAAAGAAGGAGCTTCAACTGCGTATGGTTCTGATGCTATAGCAGGTGTTGTGAATTTTTTAACTTATGAAGACTACGAAGGATATAAATTAACTCTAAATCGTCAAGAAACATCAAACTACAATCAATCGGATTCTTTTATTGGAATTTTAATTGGTAAGAAATATCAAAATTCAAATTTAGTATTAGCATTTGACTATTTGGATAGGAACCCATTAAATGCCTCCGAAATAACAGGTATTGCTGAATTAGGCCTAAGCACCTTAGGTAATTCATTTAAATTAAGTGCAGATGATGAAGTTTTTAATGGCCTATATCAAGGATCATATTTGCAAAATCAATGGGTGGCTGATCCAAATTGTGAAAATAATGGTGGAATTTTATCAGGGTCATTTTGTAAATTTTTATATGGTGAGAGATTCAATATAACTAATACTGAGGAGCATAAAAAAAGCTATTTTAGCTTTGTAAATGAGAATCCTGATTATAAATCTAAAACAACCTTTATTTATTCTGACATAGCCGTTAAAGATAACCCTCAATCTCCTTCTTATCCAGCATTATCATTTTTATCAAGAAAGATTCAGCCTGGTATTGGAGGTAGTCCATTCAATGTCCCTGTGACTTGGTATGGCAGACCTTTAGGATCAGCTTATCCATCACCAAATTCTCCTAAAGATATATCTCAATATCATTTGAGTCAGGTTATAGATTTTATTTTAAATGCAAAATCTGATTTACAAGTTTCAATCTCAAGTTCAAAGCATAAAAACTCGCATAATAGACCTGATACTATTGATTCTAGATTTGAAGATGCTTTAAATGGAAATGGTGGTCCTAATGGAAATTTAACATGGAATATTTTTGATATATCAAATCACGATCCTATATTAATTGACTATATTTCTGGCTCTGAGAAATCAAAAAGAATTGGTGAGCAGCTTGTTTTAGATGCTATTTTAAATACACGATTATGGGAAATGGAAGCAGCATTTGGTATGCAATTAAGCAAAGATAAAATCTCTATTAAATATGATGAAGCTAGCTCAGCATCTTTTGATACAAATGGTTTTCTCATAGAAGCAGCAGATTTGTTATTTTTAGGAGGTGGCAAAAGCATAGCTGGTTCAAGAAATAAAAAGGCCGTGTTTTCAGAAATTAATAAATCATTTAACAAGAATTTAGATTTAAGATTAGCTGCTCGATATGAAAAGGTTGGGACTTCTTCTTCTTTTGATCCAAAAGTCTCACTTAAATACAAGCCGATTAACAATTTTACCTTAAGAGCCTCATTTGGATCCTCATTTGTTGCGCCATCTATGGCTCAACTGTTTGCGTCTGAAATATTATTAGGAACTATTAGAGGAACAAGTTTCTCTGATAAAGCAAGGGTCATCCAAATAGGTAATCCAAATCTAAAGCCTGCAACTGCAATAAACTCAAATATTGGTTTAATTTTGAGTCTTAATAATTATTCAAATATCTCTTTAGATTATTGGCAAATAGATTATAAAAACAGAATTGAGCTTGAGAATGGTTCTGTTAAAGCATTAGAGGATCCTGATGGAGATGATATTATAAGAAATTCAGAAGGATTTATTGTTGGGGTGCATACGACATTCTTTAATGAGAATAAGACTGAGGTAAGTGGTTTTGATATTTCATATGATTTTTTATATGACTTTGAAAGAATTGGATCATTACAGTACAAAATTCAAGGGACTAGCTTTATAGACTATTTAACTCCAGAAAAAGATAGTGATTTAATGATAAATAGAGTTGGCTATTATAATTTTAGTAGCAATGTGGGCTCTATTCCTAAGTACAAAATAAATTCATTTATCAGTCTTACTAAGGCCAAAACAAAGTATAGCTTTATTACAAGATATGTAAGTAGCTATAAAAACCAAACTCCAGTTTCAAGCTCTCATCAAGCTATGGGTTATACAAATAAGGTTGATGATTCATTTATGACTGATTTCTCAATAGAGAGGAGCTTTAAAATGAATGTAAGTGATGTAATTTTTAAAATAAATATAGAAAATATTTTCGATGATAAAGCTCCAAGATTATATAACCCGCCTGATTTTAGTTTTGATCCAAATGTGCATGACCCAAGAGGAAGATTAATTAACTTTAAATTAGAATTAAATTTCTAGCTATTAACTTATATTAAACTAAAATTATTTAATGAATATCCATGATGAGGCTGTAGAGCAAGCGTTATTTGAATATAACTTAAATAACAAATGGCATAATTCAATTAAAGCTGAGCTTAAATCTATTTCGATAACTCATGATTCAAATAGAAGTGACTTAACTAGCCAGCCTTTTATAACTATTGATGGATCTGATGCAAAAGACTTTGACGATGCTGTTCTATGTAAGAAAAATAATAATCAATGGGTATTAGAAGTAGCGATAGCTGATGTTGCCAGCATTGTTAAGACAGGATCAAAAATTGACGATGAAGCCCGTCAGAGAGGTACTTCAATTTATTTTCCAGCAAAGGTTATTCCAATGCTCCCTGAAGAAATATCTAATAACTTATGCTCTTTAGTTCCAAATAAAGTAAGGAATGTCTTAATTTGTAGAATTATATTTAATAATCAAGGTGATATAAAAAGTTATAACTTTTTTGAAGCATTAATTAAATCACAATTAAGAGCGACCTATGAGTCTGTTGAAGAAATAATAAGTCAAAAAGGTCTGGTTTCAGATAAAATTCAAAGCTCTGTGGATTCTCTTAAAAAATTAACCAAGATTTTAATCAATAAAAGATCGCAAAGAGGTGCATTAGAATTAGATTCAAGCGAACCAATTCTTGATCTTAATAAATTAGGTGAAATTAAGAAAATAAAAAATTATAAAAGGCTTTTTTCGCACCTGATGATAGAGGAATCTATGCTTGCTGCAAACATTTGTGCAGCAAAATTTATGCGCAAACATTATGGCTATGGGATATATAGGATTCATGAAGAACCAGAAGATATAAAAATAAAATCATTAAAACAATTCTTTCTTGCTAAGGGGTTTTCGTCTTCATCAAAAGATAATTCAGTAGCATTTATTAATAAATGTTTAAATTTTTCTAAAAATCATGATTCAAAAAAATCTTTACAAATGCTAGTTTTACAGAGCTTGCAGAGAGCTGAATACTCAACAGAAGATATAGGTCATTTCGGCCTACAACTTGAGCAATATTCTCATTTTACTTCTCCAATAAGAAGATATCCTGACCTTATGGTTCATAGGCTCATTAAGGATATATTCAATAAACGGAAGGCTGCTCCTAACAAAGAAGAATACGAAATAGATTGTCATGAGCTTTCAGAACTAGAAAGACAAGCTGAAAAAATTTCACGAACAGTTACTCAACAGCTTATATGTCATCATTTAAAAAAATTTATTGGAGATAATTTCAAGGCAGTTATTTCAGGGGTCACAGAATTTGGAATCTTTGCTGAAATAGAGAATTTTTATATTTCTGGGCTTGTGCATGTTTCAGATTTACCAGGTGATAGATATATCTTTGATAAAATTAGTGGGATACTTAAAGGGAGAAGAACAGGAAAATCATTCAGACAAGGGCAAAATATAATTGTCAAAATAGATAATGTGCTTCCATATGAAAGGAAAATAAATTTAATAATTGCAAATAAATGAGTCAGAACAGATCAGAACATAGAATAGGATTTCATAGCATTGAAAGTATACTGAATATTAATCCTCAAAAAATTATAAAACTTTTTTTACCAGCTAATAGAAATGACACTAGAATTAAAGCATTAATGGATCTTGCTGACTCTAAGGATGTTTCATATGAGGCTTCAAAAAAAATATCACAAGAGCCTGAAGCGCATATAAAAATAGAAACTTTGCGTCCATTTCAGGAATTGAAAACATTTTTAACTTCACTTCGGCAAGAAATCCCGCTGATATTAATTTTAGATAATATTATTGATCCTAGGAACTTAGGGGCTTGTATAAGATCTGCAGCTGCAACTAATGTTGATGCGGTTATAATAAATAAACATCATTGCGCTCCAACAAATGCAATTGCTCATAAGGTTTCAGCTGGAGGTTTTGAGGCTTTAAATATTTTTCATGTAACAAATCTTATTAACTGTATTAAATATTTAAAATTAAGCAATATTCAAGTTCTTGGTTTAAGTGAACATGCAACGGTAATGCATTATCAAGAAGACTTATCATTACCTACAGCTATTATTATGGGTTCTGAAGAGATAGGAATTAGACAAAAAACACTAGAAAATTGTGATAATGTAATCTCTGTAAGCAATAATTCATATTTTAAAAGTCTAAATGTTTCTGTTGCAACCGGAGTTATATTAAGCGAAGTAATAAGACAAAGAGATTATGCTTGATATGAATTTATATTGTATTAGACTTGGTAAATGCTAAAACAGAGAACCTTAAGAAATGCTATCAATGCTACTGGTATTGGCTTGCATACAGGAATTAAAGTTAACATGGACTTGTTGCCTGCTGAGGTAAATTCAGGAATTAGGTTTATTAGAACAGACATAGACCCTGATAAAGAAATTCCTGCCCTTGCAGAAAATGTTGGCGAGACAAGCATGTCAACAACTTTAGTTAAAGATGATATAAAAGTTCACACTATTGAGCATCTTCTTTCAGCTATTGCTGGCCTTGGAATCGATAACTGTATAATTAAACTTGATGGTCCAGAAGTGCCTATAATGGATGGTAGTGCAGCTCCATTTGTTTTTCTCCTTCAGGCTGCAGGTCTTGAAGACCAAGATGGAATGAAAAAGTTTATAAGAGTAAAAAAAGAAGTGACATCCAAGAGAGATGATGCTTTTGCTTCTATAAAACCTTTTGATGGATTTAAAGTTTCATTTAAAGTAGATTTTGATCATCCAGTTCATAAAACCCTTCCATCAACATCTGTAATTGATTTCTCATCAACCTCCTTTGTTAAAGAAGTTTGTCGAGCTAGAACATTTGGGTATATGAGTGATCTAGAAAAACTAAAATCACAAAATCTAGTCCTTGGTGCAAGCGTTGATAATGCTATTGCTTTTGGAGAAGAGGAAATATTGAATGAAGAAGGTCTTCGTTTTAGTGATGAAATTGTAAAACATAAGATGCTTGATGCTATTGGAGATTTATATCTTCTTGGAGGAAACTTAATAGGAGAGTTTTCTGGTTATAAATCTGGTCATGCATTAAATAATCAGCTTTTAAGAAAAATTATTGAATCTGAAGAAGCTTATGAGATTGTAGAGTTTGAAAACCTGAATAATGCCCCCATCTCATATGTTAGGCCGCCATTTGGTGATATTGCATAATAAAGCAGTTGCAACAATATAAAGTTGATGTCTTAAAACAGAGTAATTAATGCTTAATATATTTTCAAAAATATTTGGTTCTAGCAACGACAGAACTATTAGAAAGATGCAATACCTTGTTGATGAGGTGAATAAACTTGCAGATGAAATGAGTAAAAAAGATGATGAATTTTTTACTACTCTAAAAGACGATCTATTTAATAAGTACCATAAAGATAAAAATATCAATGCAATTATACCGCTTGCTTATGCAGCTGTTAGAGAAGCTAGTGTAAGAACACTTGGTTTAAGGCATTTTGATTCTCAATTATTTGGAGGTATATGTTTAGCAGAAGGCAATATTGCTGAAATGAAAACAGGAGAAGGTAAAACTCTTGTTGCAACACTTCCGGCATTTCTTAATGCAAGTATAAAAAATAAAGTCGTGCTTGTTACAGTTAATGATTACTTAGCTAAACGAGATGCTGACTGGATGCGACCAATATATGAATTTTTAGGTTTGAGTGTAGGAACGGTTTATGCAGGCCAATCAAGTGAAGAAAAAATAGCTTCATATAAATGCGATATTATTTACGCAACTAACAATGAGCTCGGTTTTGATTACCTTAGAGATAATATGGCTCTAAGTGTAGAAGACAGAGCGCAATGCTCGCTAGATTTTGCAATTGTAGATGAAGTGGATTCGATTTTAATTGATGAAGCAAGAACTCCATTAATAATATCTGGTCCTTCAAACGAAAGTTCTGAGTTATATAAAGAAATTAAAAAAATCATTCCTAAACTTCAAAAACAATTAAGACAAGAAACTGAGGAAGAGCCACTACAAGAACATGAAAGAGGTCATTATATAATTGATGAGAAAAATAGATCTATTGAGCTTACTGATGACGGTTATATTTTAGTAGAATCTGAATTGGAGTCGATTGGTGTTTTAGCTCAGTCAGATGGTTTATATTCTGTATCTAATCTTAAGATTATGCGATTTGTTCAAGCAACTTTAAGAGCATCCTTTCTTTTTAATAAAAATGTACATTATCTTGTACGAAATAATGAGGTCTTGCTGATTGATGAGCATACTGGAAGGACTATGCATGGAAGAAGAATGTCCGAAGGTGTTCATCAAGCTCTAGAATGTAAAGAAAACGTTCCTATTCAAAGAGAGTCGCAAACTTTAGCCTCTACCACATTTCAAAATTTCTTTAGGTTATTTGATCGGCTTTCTGGTATGACTGGAACTGCTGATACTGAAGCTTTGGAATTCAAAGAAATATATGGGTTAGATGTAGTTGTAATTCCAACCCATAAACCTATGATAAGAGAAGATAAAAATGACTTAGTTTTTCTTACAAAAGCTTCAAAATATAAAGCATTGATTAATGAAATTGATGCATTAAGAGAAAAGATGGCACCAATACTTGTTGGAACAGTATCGGTTGAATCCTCTGAAGAAGTCGCACAATTACTCCAAAAGAGAAAAATACCTCATCAGATTCTTAATGCAAAACATCATGAAAAAGAAGCTGAAATTATTGCTAATGCTGGAAAAGCTGGAATGGTCACAATTGCAACCAATATGGCTGGGAGAGGAACAGATATTGTTCTTGGAGGTAAAAAAGAGGAAGGTGATCTTGAATGGGAGCAAAAAAATAAACAAGTCTTAAGTGCTGGTGGTCTTCATATATTAGGCACTGAAAGACATGAATCCAGAAGGATAGATAATCAATTAAGAGGTAGATCCGGACGTCAAGGCGATCCTGGATATTCTCAATTCTTTTTATCTCTAGACGATGATTTACTTAGATTATTTATATCAGATAATAGAAGAAATTTATTTGAAAGAGTTGGATTAGGTGAAGATCATATTGAGCATAGAATGTTATCAAGAGGTATTGAGAATGCTCAAAGAAGAATAGAAAACAGAAATTTTGATATTAGAAAAAATCTTCTAGAATATGACGATGTTGCCAATGATCAAAGGCAAGCAATATATTCACTTAGAAATCAACTATTAGAAGAGTCCGATATAAGTGAAACAATTGATGAATTAATAGATGAACAATTCAAGTCTGTAGTTTATGACTTTATCCCCATCGATTCTGTTGAATCTCAATGGGAATTAAAAGAGCTAGAAGAATATTTATTAAATAATTTTGGAATAAATACAGATATTGAGAATATTGTTGAAAAAGATAAAACATTACTGCCTGAAACAATTGCAGATATTGTAAAAGATAATGCTAATAATTTTTTTCAAGAGAAATATTCTAATATTGCAGACACAAGGCTTTTGCTTGAAAAACAGGTCATGCTTCAAGTGCTTGATGTCCACTGGAAAGAACATCTTGCTGAAATAGACCATTTAAGGCAAAGCATTGGTTTGAGAGCTTATGCGCAAAAGAATCCAAAAAATGAATATAAGCGTGAGGCATACGCTATGTTTGAAGAAATGTTAGATCAGATAAATAAAGAAACAATAAGGGTATTATTTACACTTCAATTAACATCTCCAGATGAAATCACAAATGTTAAAGACAGCTCACAAGATGAATTAGAGTTAAAAAAAGATGATTTTAATAAAGAAAATATAAATGAGGTTAATGAGAGTAAGTTAGATAATACCCCTATAACAAGAGAAGAGCCTAAATTTGGAAGGAATGAAGTTGTAAAAATAACTAATGGAATAGATACAAAAGAAATGAAGTATAAAAAAGCTAAACTTTTAATTGAGACTGGCGAATGGAAGGTAATATAATTTTATATTAACCATTTACTCTTCGTAAAAATCTTCTGATTCAATAGGTCTAGATACAACATTATCTTCTCCAGCCCAAGACCCAAAATCAATTAATTTACATCTCTCAGAACAAAAAGGCCTAAAAGTATTTTTTGAACTAAGGTCAACAGCTTTATTACAGTTAGGGCAGTTATCCATTAATAAGCTCAAGGTAGTTTTTATGTAAATGCAATACTTTTTCTGAGAGCTTTTCTATAGATGAGTTATTATTAATAACATCATCAGCAATACTTAAACGCTCTTTTTTTGTTGCTT
>CESQ01025366.1_pt1 | contig 10836 bp, 25 predicted proteins | sample 361401 | NCBI WGS metagenome assembly CESQ01 (sample SAMEA2622119, study PRJEB7988) | marine metagenome | isolation source: saline water (ENVO:00002010), including | reverse complement strand
AGAGAATAAAGTATCCGTCAAAATTCCAACGATTTCTATCCGTCAAATTGATTCGGTGGTCAAAATTTTGACGGATAGCATTTTATTAAAATGTTGCATAAATATTACTGAATCAGACAGCAGAAGGATATAAGGGATGGCAAAGATCTCTGATAATACGGAAGTTTCATTACCATTGCGTAACATACTATCAATGATAGGTGCGGCGGCATTAGGTACATGGGCATACTTTGGAGTTATCGAACGATTAAATCAAATTGAAACCAGCATAACTATGATGAACAATGATACGAAAATGAACACAGAGTTTCGTATCAAGTGGCCTCGTGGTGAAATGGGTTCCCTTCCTGCTGACTCTGAACAGTTCATGCTAATTGAACATCTTGCCAGTGAACTTGAAAAACTTACTACTGAAATCGAGAGTGGGCAAGCACCATTTGACCAACAGCAGAAGTTAACATTAGAATTTTACGAAAAACGAATTAACCAGCTTGAACAAGCACACGAAAAATTACGCAATAATATGATGGAACTAAAATCTGCTAATGGACCATAACGAGGATTACAGTAATGATTGGCGAATTTTTTGTATTATTAATGTTTTTTGGTTCTCCATCGGAGCTCAAAGAATACACAATTAGAGACGGACTAAGTGAATGTCTCAAAGCAAAGCGAACAATTGAACGCAACGTAAAAGGTAAAGAAGCGGAATACACAGGATCAATGCAACTAAGTTGTAAAAAACTAAAAGTTGAATACAATGATCTTAATAGTATTGTAAAATTTATCGACGTTGATAAAAACGATTTGACACCCTAATAATAATGTAGTATTATAAAACGATTAAATAACCATGAGTCAACAAAAACTCAAAATGTGAGTGACGGGGTAAAGCCGTCAAGCATAGGAGAAATTATATGGACGCATTGACGTTATGGATGGCAGTCGGATTTTTATTCGCAGGCTATTCAGTAATAGCAAACGATAGTGTACAAACTCTCGGTACATGGATCGCATCAAACAATGAGAGATTCAATTGGAAAGTTATGTGGGGAGCGGCATCAGCAGTTCTCCTTTATACTTTGTGGTATGGTTGGTATATGAACGGAGGTGACATAAGTTACGGACGTTTGAATAAAATACCATTCCAAGAAATACAATGGTACCATGCAATGGCACCTGCACTCTTGTTATTGTTAACAAGAATAGGTGTACCAGTTAGCACAAGTTTCTTAGTGCTGAGTGCATTTGCTAGTACATTTGTATTGGAAAAAATGCTAGTCAAATCAATGATGGGATATGCAGTTGCGGCTGTGGCGGCATATGCTATTTGGATAGTAGTAAGTAAAATACTAGACGAAGCAAAACCAGTGAAAGAAGAACACAAATCATATTGGCGAGTAGCACAATGGTTTACAACAGGCTTCTTGTGGTTCACTTGGTTATCACATGACATGGCTAACATTGCTGTGTTTTTACCAAGGGAAATTCCTTGGGACTTGATGATGCTAATCAGTGTTGTTTTTGTAGCAGGACTTGGATATATGTTCCGCGAAGGTGGCGGTAAGATACAACAAATTGTGTTGGAAAAACACAACACTAGATATGTTAGATCAGCAACAATAATTGACTGTGTTTATTTTTTAATACTATTGTTTTTCAAAGAATTAAATGATATACCAATGTCAACAACTTGGGTATTTGTAGGATTACTATGTGGACGAGAACTTGCTATGGCAACAGTCACAGGCAAGCACAAGTTCAAAACTGTATTTCCTTTGATTACCAAAGACTTTATTAAAATGATGATAGGATTAGGTGCGTCAGTAGGCGTTGTGCTTTCCATACATTATATAATAGTTCCAAACGGACTATAAAAATATGAGTTTGTTGTTGACTTATACATTTACATCTGTTAATATTAAGGTATTATGTTTTTAGATTTAGAAGAATTAAACATCGAACAACTTCTGGAAAAGCAGATTGAACTTAGACAAAAGCTCAGTCAAGCTCATAGTATGAATTTAGTAGGCCCAGCAGGTCAAATTCAAAATATGATTGAGCAAATAAGTATTGAGATAAAGTCTAAGAGTCAAATTGATGCGTTAAAAAAAGAACGAGAAAAACGTGTTGAAGAAGGCAAAGATCCAGATGATGATGTGTTAAATATAGGATGAAAATGACAGCATTAAACGAAGTAGTTGTTAATGAAAATGATCTTGTGGAAGGACTACTGCAAGGTAAATCTGTAAACACTATTGTAACAAAAGATACAGAGAAGGTAGACACATACAATCACTTTTGTAGTCTGTTCAAATTTAATAATCACATCGACTATGAAACACCTGCCGAAACAAATGATAAGTACAGTTACAACTTTATTGATAATTGGCATATGCCCGATGAGTTCAAACAATTAGATATACAAACTTATTTGTTAAACAAGACAAAAACATATGATCAAAAGCAAAGAGTAGAACAAGAGCTTGCTGAATTTGAAAGTAGAAATATGATACCAATGTTAAAGTTTTTAGTATACATGGTAACTACATTAAAAGACAACAACATCATGTGGGGTGTTGGAAGAGGATCAAGTGTTTCAAGTTATATATTATATCTTATCGGCGTACACAAAGTAGACAGTTTAAAATATAATTTGGACTATAAGGAATTTTTAAGATGAGGAATAATATAAAAACAGCTAGAGGTGCAGTATTGGATATGGCGGCTTTGGCGGCTAAAAATGAAACAACCAGAGCTGTTGCTAATGTTCCTATGAATGCTAGAGGAGATAGATTAAACGAAGATGGTACTGTAAAAATGAAAGCAGAAGATATTGCAGTTGCACATCAAAATCTCAGAACGCCTCCGCAACAACAACCTATAAGCGATCCAAAACCAATTGAACAAGAACCTGTAAAAGCAACAACTGAAAAACCCAAAGCAAAAACAACTAAACCTCAAGAACCTGTTATGCCTAATCTAGAAGAAGAATTTGCAGTTGAAGCAGAAGCAATAAGTAAAATTACTCGAACAAGAAAAGACGGAACCAAATATGTCGAAATCGAATACGACGACGGAAGCATCGAGACACTTGAAATCAACGAGGAAGAATGACCAACATAAGCATAACAACTCATCCAACAGGCAGGTCACCTGAGAACAAATACTTTTTTGGCAAACAAGCCGAACAACTGGATTTAACACGACCAAAATTTAATAAAATAGGCAAAGGCAAAGACTTTGCTGATTTTTATGTAAAAATGCAAAACCAAAAAAATTATTTAGAGCCTATGAACTTTGAAACAGTAGGCACTAACTTTACATTACACACAAATGATGAACGACACAAACAGTTTGTTTGGAATATGTTCAAAGTAACTGCTGAAGATCAAGTAGGTGATTGGACAATATATCACAACACAAGTATTGAACAAGATCCTCTTATTCATATTCATTTGGATAAAAAGATAATGCTAATAGCTGGCACTACTTTCTTAGGAGAGATTAAAAAAGGTGTGTTTGGTATTGTAAGTTTTGAACTGCCCAAGTTTGGTATATTGCCAATGCATTGCGGAGCATTTACATATCGTAAGACAACCAACCTTATGTTTGGATTAAGTGGTACAGGCAAAACAACACTCAGCAGTGACCCAGAATACAAACTGATCAGTGATGATGAAGTAGCATGGACCAACATGGGTATTAGAATGATTGAAACAGGTTGTTATGCTAAGTCAGAAGGATTAACACCTGAGACACATCCTACTATTTTTAATGCAGTTGAAAACGCAAAACAAAGAGAAACATTAGTTATTGAAAATCCTGAAGCGGCAAATGCTAGATTAAGTTACCCTATTAGTTGTGTTGAAAATGCTTATCATAAACGCAGTAACTTTGATCATGCACAAAATATATTCTTTTTGACAATGGATGCAGAAGGTGTATTTCCAGCTATTAGTAGAATAAGCGGTGATGCAGTTAGACGTTTTTTTGAAACAGGATATACAAGTGTAATGCCAGGTACAGAATCAGGCGTAACAGAAATAAAACGTACATTAAGTCCTTGCTATGGATCACCATTTATGCCAAGGCCCGTAGACCAATACAGCGATCTTCTTATGAAGAATATCGAACAACACGAAAGCAATGTGTTTCTAGTCAATACAGGAATGAATCCAGAAACTGGAAAACGTTTTGCATTAGACTTTACAAGGAACACAATTAAAAAGGCAATACTTACTGAGTATCCACTCAAGGATACTAGTGAAGAAGTTTTACAAACACTCGAACAAATCATTGAAGGAGAAAACAAATGAAAATCAATAGTTTCCTAGTAGGGGCAATTATCTACCCTGCAATATTTTTTGCTATGATAATAACAATCTTTATAATTTTACCACTTATACTTGGGGAAATATAAAAATGAAAAACGTAAGAGCAATTAGACATTCGGTTTTGGGTTTCTTTGTAAATCCTCCTGGAGAAGGTCGAACAAAAGGCGGTCTTATTACATTAGATGATGACGGCAAAACTACAGGTATTAAAACAAGATTTTTTGAAGTTCATGATGTAGGTTCAGATAATGAAGTTACTAATGATGTCAAAAAAGGCGACATTGTTGCAGTTGCACATGGTCGTTGGAGTAGGGGTCTTGATATTGGACACCCTGAAGGTAAAAAACTATATAGCCTCGATCCAAAAGATATTATGGGAATATGGACTGGAGATATTGAGGCTGTTCAATGGAGTAACTAATGAGTAATGTAGTAGAATTTCCTACTAATCTAAAGTATAGGGTACTTTTTAATTTGCCAACAGGTAAATTAATAAAAATTAACAAAGGTGCAGAAGACGACTTCGATGTCACCATTTCAAACGGGCATGGCGAAGCAGTTGTACCAGCTACTGGCAAAAAGAGTGCAAGTGGCGTCATACAAAAATGTTTTCCGTCATGCGAAATCGTAGAAGTATCTCAACTGTAAAAATGTTTACTGCACACTTGGAATATATATACCATATAACTTGTAACAGTTGTAAGGCATATTTCACTTATGCAACTATGAATAAAAAAGAATGTATCGATAGAGGTGCATGGTTTTGTCCTCGATGTGGACAAAAAGGATCAGTTAAACTAGAAGACGATATATGATTAGAGTATTTTTGTTTACCTTGTTGTTTCCTACAATAGTGTTTGCAGATGCACGAGTAAATTATTTGCAAGCACTTGTACCAAACATGATAGATTTTATAACAGACAAAGGTGTAAACTCATATGACGGAGCACCTTATCCTAAAATATATATTGAAAATGAACAAGAGATCTGCACAGGTGCATATGGCAGACCAATGGACGTTTGTGATATTGCAGGATACTACAATGACGACACAAACGAAATTTATATCAGAGACGAGCCTACACAACACATGAGCGATGATAGATTTCAAGAAGTTATTCTAGTGCATGAGCTTGTGCATTTTTTACAATACCACGACGGCACATGGCAAGAAGTTGAATGTAAGCAGGAATTAGAAATACATGCTTACGAAATACAAGATGCTTATGTTGATTTACATGGCATTGACCCTACACAAAAAATAGATCCGTTATTTGGATTACTAAGCAGTATGTGTCCAAAAGCTAATCCAATGTTATTAGGTCATCAACAACACTTGCATGGCGGCGACTAGTGTATTTTATATCAGCACCCTTTGGTAATTTTTTACAACATTCGACGTTTGTACAAGATGCAACATGTGTAACAGGAACGTTTACACTAAAGCCACGTCCTGGCAGATTAAAACAAATATTAAAAACACTTAGATATGTTCCCACTGAAGCTGGCTGGACTTGGCGTAATCAACTAGGATTGCGTAACCCTGGAATATTTAAAGGCATAGACAATACTCCGTGGCACAGTGTAATGAGCATTGCAAGTTTGGAACCAAATGACTGGAAGATACTGTATGAGATAGTGCCCAAGCATATGAGTGTTGAACTTAACATCAGTTGTCCAAATGTAGATCGGCATCCAAACTTGACAAAGGCTTTTGCTAAAGACAAACGCAAGTGGTGCATTGTAAAAGTACCTCCAACTATTACAAATAAACAGCTTGACAGAATAGTAAATTTAGGCTATAATCAAATACATGCAAGTAATACGTTACCAACTGAAAAAGGCGGGCTTAGTGGAAAAATTGTTGCGCCTTATACCCTGGGGATTATTTCCTTTTTAAAAGAGAACTATCCTCATGTGGAGGTTATAGCTGGAGGCGGAGTTACAGATAAATTCAGCAGAGATAGATATTTAGATGCTGGAGCAGATCATATTAGTTTAGGTAGTGTATGTTTTACACCATGGAGAATAAAATCGATATTAAATTAAGCATAGACGATATAGGCGGAGAAATAGCCAAGCAAGACGATAGATACACAGTAATCGACAACACAACACTTAACAATCTTGTTGTAAGTTCAACAGATTTAAAAGCAAACAAAAGCACAAGTGGACATGCACATGTTGGACAAGAAGAAGTTTACAACTTTGTTAACGGCACAGGTAAAATGGAAATGATTGACCTAAACGGAAAACATCATGACAAAGAAGTTGGACCTGGTGATGTTATACTAATACCAGATGGATGGTTCCATCGTGTACATGCAGGCACTGAAGGTATCTACTTTGTATGCGTTTTTGATGGGAGGAGAAACCATTAAGTACTTTACAAGAAAGATGGTAACTCCTAAAGACTTAAATGCTATTGGTACCTTATTTGGTGGTCGAGTACTAGACTGGATTGATGAAGAAGCATACATTTATACAACTTGTCAATTGAATTCAATGAGCGTTGTAACTAGAAGCATTGGTAGAATAAACTTTATATCAAGTGCTGAATATGGTGATATAATAGAGATTGGTATGGAAACTACTAATATAGGTAAAACTAGTATAACAATTAAAGCCACTATTAGAAATATGAAAACAGGTAAAGTTATTACCGAAGTAAATGACATTATCTTTGTAAATGTCAAAAACGGAAAACCTGCTCCACATGGAGTCACAAAATGCGAGTAAACGAAAAATTGAATATACAATATCCTAAACTGTTGCAAGCTGTCAAATCTGACATGAATGAAAAAAACAAAAAGGCCGTGGTGTATAAATTTATGGAAACTTTACAAGAACTGGTAGAGGAATTGAAAAAATGAAAGATATTTGGGTAGAAAAATACAGACCTAAAACTGTTGATGAATATGTGTTCAAAGATGAAGCACAAAAGCATCAAGTAAAAAGCTGGATTACAGATGGTGGCATTCCACATTTGTTGTTTAGTGGTAGTGCAGGTACAGGCAAAACAACACTTGCAAAAGTTCTCATCAATGACTTGGGTGTACAAGATGCTGATGTACTGTTAATTAATGCTAGTAGAGATAATGGCGTGGATCTTATCAGACGTAAGATTACAAACTTCAGTGAAACTATGCCGTGGGGTGATTATAAAGTTATATTGCTTGATGAGGCTGATTATATAAGTGCAGAAGGTCAAGCGGCATTGCGTGGTGTAATGGAACAGTATCACATGAGTGTGCGTTTTATACTTACTTGTAACTATCCCAACAAAATTATTCCAGCATTGCACAGTAGATGTCAAGGCTTTCATATTACAAGTTTGGATACCAATGAGTTTACTGCTAGGATTGCAGAGATACTGATTGAGAATCAAGTTAAGTTTGAATTGGAAACACTGGACAGTTTTGTTAGAGCAACATATCCAGACTTGCGTAAAACTATCAACAGTATACAAATGGCTGTAGTAGATGGGGAACTAGCACAACCAGAAAGCAGTGATGTTGATACAGGCTGGCGAATTAAAATGGTTGAATTGTTCAAAGCCAAACAAATTAGAGAAGCAAGGAAACTAATTATTGCAAACTGTAGAACTGATGAATATGAAGAGATGTATCGTTGGTTATATAAAAATGTCGAACTGTTCAGTGACAACGAAGATAAACAAGATGAAGCAGTAGTTGTTATAAGAAATGGTATTGTAAAGCATACTCAAGTAGCTGATGTAGAGATAAATCTAAGTGCTACTCTTATCGAATTAAGCACTCTCTAGCACAATATATAGTAATTTTTTGGTTGTTAATTAGCTACCTGGCACTACATTTTGTGGTGCCTTTTACGCATTGTCCATGTAGCTGTAATAGGAAATAACTTGTAAAATATATCAATGGGCAACGAGTTTGCAAGTTTAGCTTTATCCCAATCACATTTTGGATGTTCAACCCAATCTATATGAAAACCGTCTGGATAATTGTTTACAAACTCACGGATCTTTTCTTTAACACTATCGTGATCCAATATAACCCGCAATAATACCTATAAGTCCGGTAAGCGCCATCTTCATTAATGTAATAACACTTTCGTCTACTGGTCTATTCTCTTGTAATGCAACGTAGTAATCGCCAACTATTATTATACCTAATAGCGACAAGACGCCAACAACCAGCACCACGATAATTAAATCTTTTAAATTTTTTATCACTAGTGTACTCCTCTGTCAGAAGTATTTACCTACTTCTTGTTACTGTTATATAAATCAAATAGTGTACGAACCTTATCTTCTAATACGTCTATTCTGTTATACATTTTCGCTAAGACTATCACCAAACTCACAAAAGCAAAAGCGATGGGCCAAAGCTGAACCAATGCATCGAGATCCATTTACACGTTACTCCAAATCATTAAATCAAACTCTTGTCTATTTACAATAGTTTAAAGTTAATTAACCGGGTATTTTCTATCTTTTCTTTTTGGTTTCTGCTCGTTCTCGTTCTTGTCTGAGATACTCGTCTTTGGTCATCTCTGTATTAAGAGCTTTTTCACGAGCCTTAGGTTTGGTAACTTTGTGTGGATTCAATCTTTTCCACTCATCTTGTACTTTTTCATTATATTGTTTATTTTTGAAAAAACTGCTGAATCCAAGATGTCTAATATGCATCAATTGTGGCTTACGCATTTCTTTGTATAGAGGACTATCTTCACTAAGTGATAAATTTTTTGGATTTATATTAAATTTTGGTGCCATAATATTACTTAGTGATCATATACGTTTGGACCATCCTTCATATAAATTGGTTTACAATAAGCAGTAATTCTATGTTCTGGTGGTACTAGATGTTTGCTACCATAATTGCCATATTGTCTGGGTATACGTTTTGCATAATATTGACAAGTATCGATACTTCTAAAATACATAGGATTTGGCTGTTGTTTCGCTTCTTCGCCAGCACCTATTAGGACCACTAACATAAAAGCATGTATCATTTGAAAGGGTTACCCCAATATCCTTTATCAAACCCAACAAGCCAAACAAACACACCAATTAATCCCACAACAAGTAAACCAGCGAGGCATATAAGGATAACTTCAATTAGTTTTTTACGTCTTTCTTCTTGTGCGTAAATCATCTCTTGCCGTTTTTTTCTTATGTTTGCTTCAGTCGCTAGCAGTTCTTGCCAGGCACTCGGTCCTCTTGTAAAACTAATAATATTGCGTAATTCTTCACGCATGTCTTCAGCTTTCTTCTTTGCCATAAAGGCTTGCATAGCTTCTTCTTCAACACTTCCAGCCGCAAATAGTTTTTTAAACAGTGGTGGTTTTTTACTGTACTCTTCGGCTTTTTTAATATCCGAAACTGCACCCATCCATCTGCCTAAGTCGCCTGCCATACCTTCAATGTCTCGCCCTGCCTGAAATCCTTTTTTAATCAGATTAAAAGCCGAGGTCGCCGTAGCTACCGCTGTAATTGGATCAATCATTTAGTTCACTCTCACTAGCAGTATGTCTATCAACATACCACTTCACATGTATTTAAGGTAAATTTTAGAAAAATTTAGTGGGTATTTAAAGAAAAAAGACACCAGCAAGGGTATAAAAAGGTTGACAGTATGACGTCTTGGTGCTATTATGTATATATAAGCTAAAAAAACAAGGAGTTGAATATGTGGACAAATGAGAACTTAGAAACAGTAGTTGATGCACTAAATGATATGCTTCCTGCAATGGGAAGTGTTAAAAACATCAACAAAAACAGATGTTTGGAAAGGTTCAGAACTGCACAAAATGTTGTGCATGATATATTCAACAACGGACTTGGCAACAGAGGCAAACAGTTGAAAGTTCTTAAACTTAAAAAATATGATCTTCCACTTCCTGAGTATTATGGAACTAACGGTTACTATCCTGGTAATTGGGATAGGGTTAAAGAGATAGTTGAGCCTGCTATGGAAAAGGTTATACTAGATGCTGTCAAAGAACAAGGCATCAAGTTGGAACTTGTTCCTAGTGCTAAAACTGGTATGCTTGAATTAGAGGCGGCTTAATGGCTTTCAAAAGCGAAGAAATTAATACTGAAAATCATCCATTTGTAGGAGTTGTTTGGCCCATAATAGGTAGCAAGGGTGATGAGTACAGTGTAGAGATGACGGACAAAGGTTTTACTTGTGATTGTCCAGCTTATGTAAAATGTAAACATATAAAAGGTGTGGAGGAGAAATTATGCAATTAAGTACTGCAATTAATGTTCTAACAAAAAGGGCAGAAAATTTTTATGGTAAATCATTGGATTGGTTAATATCTACCATGGATGATGATTTTATGGCTGTTGGTTATTATAATGAAACAGTTAAAGTTATTGAAGCATATAAAGTTTATAAAGGTGCTACACCATGAATGTTAAAAAATGGAAATTAGCTGAGGAAGTAATTGAACAGATTAAAGAGGATCTTAAAGATCCTGAGTTTACTAAAAATGGTAATAACATGGATTC
>CESQ01161721.1_pt1 | contig 10851 bp, 11 predicted proteins | sample 361401 | NCBI WGS metagenome assembly CESQ01 (sample SAMEA2622119, study PRJEB7988) | marine metagenome | isolation source: saline water (ENVO:00002010), including | reverse complement strand
GGTGGTCATGCCGGAGTTGAGGCCGCACACGCAGCTTACAGAGCTGGATTATCTTGCGCTTTAGTTTCTTTCTCAAAAACAACAATTGGCCAAATGTCCTGCAATCCAGCAATTGGTGGGTTAGGTAAATCACACCTAGTTAGGGAGATAGATGCCATGGGTGGGATAATGGCCCAAGCAGCCGATATTTCTGGCATCCAATACAGAACCCTAAACACCAGGAAAGGTGATGCGGTTCAAGCCTTAAGAGTTCAATGCGATAGGGAGCTTTACAAAAAAGCAATCCAAGACATTATTAAAAAAACCAACATAGAGATTATAGAAGGTGAAGTAACTGATTTAATTACAGACACAAAAGAGGCGTACGGCGTAATTTTAAATAACACAACAGAGGTTAAAGGAAAAAAAACAATACTAACCACAGGAACTTTTTTAAATGGTGTTATGTATACAGGGCAAGAAAAGATTAAAGGCGGACGAACAGGAGAAGCATCTGCCATACCGCTGTCAAAAAAACTATACGATCTAAAGCTACCAATGGGCAGGTTGAAAACAGGCACACCAGCAAGAATAAAAATGTCCAGTTTAGATCTAGGTGTTATGGAGGAGCAAAAAGGTGAAACACCAACACCGTGGATGGCTATATCAAAACAACAAGAAAAACACCTAAAACAACTCTCATGCTTTATCACCAGAACCAACAAAGAAACCCACGAAATAATTAAAAAAAACATACACCTGTCAGCAATGTATTCTGGTAACATTTCAGGCATAGGCCCAAGATATTGCCCGTCTATCGAAGACAAGGTTTTTAAATTTGGCGACAAAAACAGCCACCAAATTTTTATTGAACCAGAAGGTATTAATAAAGACCTGGTGTACCCAAACGGTATCTCAACAAGCTTGCCTCAGGAAGCGCAAGAAGAGTTTATTTGCTCTATTCCCGGCATGGAAAAATCTAAAATAACTGAATACGGTTACGCAGTAGAATACGACTTTATAGACCCAAGGTCTCTGAAACCAACCCTAGAAACAAAATTCTTAAAAAGTTTTTATTTAGCAGGACAAATTAACGGCACAACAGGCTATGAAGAGGCAGCGGCACAAGGATTAATAGCTGGAGCTAACGCAGCCTGCGCTATTAAAAAACACAAAAACCTAATCTTGCTAAGGAGCGAGGCTTATATAGGAGTCTTAATAGATGACCTAACAACACAAGGCGTAACAGAGCCTTATAGAATGTTTACCAGCAGGGCAGAACACAGGCTAATGCTAAGCCAGAACAATGCCGAACAAAGACTAACAAAAAAAGCCCACACCTTTGGCCTGGTTGATAACAAAAGAGCAAAAGAGTTCAGCGCTAAAGAAAAAACATACATAAACTTTTTTGATAAAAAAATAAAAAACACAAAAACACAATCATTCACAAACCCTAAAAACGAAAAAATAAAACTCAAAGAAAAAACCAGCATTGCAAAAATATTAAAAAGAACAGATGTATGCAAAGAAAACATAGCAAAAACCGCCAAAACAACCAAACAAGAAACACACCTTCTTGAAAGGGCAATGCTAGAAATAAAATACAGCGGCTACATTGAAAAACAAAAAAGAGAAATTGAAAAAAATAAAAAACAAAACACCAAAAAAATCCCTGCACACATTCTTTATGACAGCATTTCCGGTCTATCCAACGAGGTAAAGGAAAAACTTATAAAATCAAAACCCACAACCATTGGCGCAGCCTCAAGACTGGAAGGAGTGACGCCGGCAGCTATTAACCTTATATTAGTACATATAAAAAAAATCGAACTCAAGGCGGTTAATGCCTAACACAAACAAACCAACAAAAGACCAAGCAAACAAAATAAAGCATTTCATAAACCTTGCGTTTAAATATAACAAAACACACAATCTTTTTGTAAGAACATCCTTAGAGGACATATATGAAACAGATGTTAAAGAAAGCCTCACCACTCTTAAATACTTAACAAACACAAAAACCCTTTTAGATATTGGTACAGGAGCCGGACTGCCAGGCATGATTATAGGAATAACCCGCCCCAACATCAAAGTTACACTCGCAGAATCAAACAGAAAAAAAACATACTTTATAAAAAAAACAATCAAACAACTAGGATTGAAAAATGTTGAAGTTGTCGAAAAACACATAACAAACAAATCTGAAATAGGTAAGTTTGACATCATTACAGCTCGCGCTTTCGCAAGCACAAGCAAGATAATAAACACATGCGACCACCTCTTAAAACCCAATGGAAGATATGTTCTATTAAAAGGCAAAGAGAAAAAAATTTTAGAAGAACTAAAAACTATAAACAAAAATCAACACAAATATGAAATAATCAAACTAGATAATAAAAACAAAGAAAGACACATTCTTTACATTACTAATAAAAAAGTTGAATAAAATAATTGCCATAGCTAACCAAAAAGGCGGTGTAGGAAAAACCACAACAGCAGTTAATCTAGCAGCAAGCCTTTCTGCCACAAAAAGAAGGGTTTTGCTAATAGATTTAGACCCACAAGGTAATGCCACCACAGCAGCTGGGATCAAAGAAGATTCACCAAACACCTTGTATGAAATATTCTTTGATGATGTTTCTATTAACAACAGTATTTATAAAAGCTCAAGTGGCTACAAAATACTTCCAGGTGGACCCGATCTTTTAGCTTTAGAGGTGGGTATTAGAAACAAAAACCAACAACAATTTTTAACCAAAACAATTACAAACATCACCGAAGAATTCGACTACACAATTATCGACACCCCTCCAACACTTAACCAGCTTACAGTAGAGGCCCTTTTGGCGGCATCAGGTACGCTAATACCTCTGCAGTGCGAATATTATTCTTTAGAAGGGATATCTGGTTTAATGAGCACCATAGAGTCTCTTGCTAGCAAAAACCTTTCATCTAACAGAGTTTTGGGTATCATAAGAACCATGGTTGATATGAGAAATAATCTAGCAAAAGAGGTTTCAGAGGAGTTAGAGGGGCATTTTCCGAGTATTTTATTTAATACAATAATTCCAAGAAATGTGAAACTTGCTGAGGCGCCAAGTCATGGAGTTGCCGCTCTGCAATACATGCCAAATTCCTACGGAGCAAAAGCTTACCTTGCTCTTGCAGGTGAGGTAATTAGGAGGGTTGAGAGTGTCAGATAAAAAAGCTTTAAATAGAGGTTTAGAGGCTTTATTAGGGGAAACAAAAGGCGAAGCTTTAAGGTCGGTAAAAGAAATACCGGTATCAGAAATCACCCCCGGAAGATTCCAACCCAGACAAGACTTTAATAATGAGAAAATATCTGAGCTTGCTAGCTCTATACAAAAACATGGAGTTTTATCACCTATTTTAGTTAGAGAGGTAGGACTTAACACCTTTGAGGTTATTGCAGGAGAAAGAAGGCTTAGAGCCACAAAAATAGCTGGGCTTGAATCCATCCCTTGCTTAATAGACCAAAAAGAAGACCAAAACGCCCTTGAGGCAGCATTAATTGAAAACTTACAAAGAGAAGATTTAAATTCTGTAGAAGAGGCGCGCGGATACGATAGGCTAAAGCGTGAGTTTGGATTAACTCAAGAAGATGTTGCAAACGCAACCGGAAAAGCCAGAAGCACAATTGCTAATTCATTAAGGCTTTTAACACTACCACAATCTGTTTTAGAGCTCTTATCTCAAGGCGCTTTAGAAAAAGGTCATGCCAAGTTGCTAGTTTCACTTGATCCAGACAAAGCGGCCAACCTTGCTAAACAAATTATTGCTTCAGGTTTTACGGTTAGAGAGGCTCAAAAACTAACTACAAAAAAAACTACTAAAAATTCACCAAAAACAAAACCAAAAGATGTTTTAAATATAGAACAAGATATGTCAGAGGGGTTTGGCCACAAGATAGAGATAGATGCTAAAAATAAAAAAAGTGGCAAAGTAACAATACATTATTCAACACCGGAAGAGTTAGAAAATATTATTAGTAAATTAGTCTAATTTAAAGATCTAAATAGCTTGTTCTTCAAGCGTTATCTTTTTATAATTCCCGCCAATACATAAAAAAAATACAAATCTTTTGAACAGTTTTCTCAACATACTTTTAAACAATAAAACTCTAACAATTATTGCTTTCATGGCGCTGATAATAGCTGGTTCATTTTCTAATAATTTATTTATTATTGCCCCAATAGTCTATTTATTTTCTCTAGCTTTGGCTTATATGATTGGCGGAAGAATATCTGACTATGGTTTAAATGTTGTATATAGCTGGTCAATTAAATGGGTTTTATTTGTGGCATCTTTATACTTAACAGCGGTATATCTGATCGATGCATTTGTTTATGCAATGTTTTTATTTGTTTTAATCAATATTACTTTGAGTCCTATGCTATTCAGTTCAAAAAATAAGGCAGTTAGATAATGGCTAAAGATGTAATGACCACAGAGTCATATATTAATCACCACTTAACAAACCTAACCTGTGGTAAAACCCCGGATGGTTGGACGTGTGATCCTTATAAAGTTGATCAAATGGGGTTTTGGGCATTTCATGTTGACTCTCTTTTTTGGTCAATATTCCTTGGAGCTATATTTATACTTATCTTTAAAACAGCTATGCCGAAAAACATAAGTGCCAACTCACCCCCAACAGGAATGCAAAATTTTATTGAAATGTGTATAGAATTTGTTGAAGATAATGTCCAGTCCTTATTTGGCTCAGTAAAAAATACTCTAATAGCACCCCTAGCACTAACTGTATTTGTTTGGATTTTGTTAATGAACTTAATGGATCTTGTGCCAGTTGATTTTTTACCGGTTTTAGCTGGTCATATTGCTTATGCTGTGGCTGGATCTGGGGCAGATGGGGGTGGGGTGGCGTGGATCACAAGCCCAGACTCATTTTACTTTAAGGTTGTACCAACGACCGATCCAAACATAACACTTGGAATGGCGTTTGCTGTTTTTATTTTAACCATTTATTACAGTATTACTGTAAAAGGGTTCAAAAACTTTATAGCAGAACTAACACTACATCCTTTTGGGAAATGGTTAATGCCAGTTAACTTTGTTTTAGAGATGGTTAATTTTATAGCAAAACCAATCTCACTAGGTCTTAGGCTTTTTGGTAATTTATATGCAGGTGAGATGATATTTATCTTAATTGCATTGATGCTATTTTTTAGTAGCATACCAGTAGGCATACTTGGGTTTGGTTTACATCTAATTTGGGCGCTTTTTCACATATTAATTGTGGCATTGCAGGCATTTATATTTATGGCGTTAACTATTGCTTATTTAGCAATGGCGCATGAAACAGAGGAGCATTAATCCTCAACTTAAAGGAGAAAGAAAATGGAAGGTATTGAAGTATTAGCAGCAGGAATTACCATGGGCCTTTCAGCTATTGGGGCTGGAGTTGGCGTGGGAATTCTAGGAAGTAAATTTATTGAAGGGATCGCAAGACAACCTGAATTAGCACCATTTCTTCAAGGTCGATTCTTTTTAATGATGGGTTTAACCGATGCGGTGCCTATGATTGGGGTTGGTCTTGGTATGTACATGCTTTTTGCAATCTAATAAGAGCTAAGTATGAATATAAACGCAACTTTACTTGCTCAAGCGATTGTTATGATCGTTTTTGTTGCTATTTGTTGGAGGTATATATACCCACCAATTTTAGCAGTTATGCAAGAAAGAGAAAAAAAGATTTCTGATGGATTAGAGGCAGCAAAAAAAGCAGATGATTCATTAGAGGAGGCTCAATTAGCATTTAATCAAGAGCTAGACAAAGCCAAGGCTGAAGCTGCCGAGTTAATTGACAAAGCCAATCAAAGATCCTCTCAAATAGTAGGCGATGCTAAATCAAAAGCACAAGATGAGGCTGATAAGATACTATCCGCAGCATCTAAAACAATAGAGAACGAGACAAACAAAGCAAAAGAAGAGCTCAAATCCAAAATGGCTGAGATCATTATTGATACAACACAAAAAATTCTGGATCAAGAAATCTCATCTGAGAAGCACGATGAACTTCTTAAAAAAGCAGCAGCGGAACTATAAAGAATGATTGAACTCACCTCATTAGCTAGACCATATGCAAAAGCCATATTTTCAGCAGCCCTAGAGGCCGGCGAGGTGGACTCTGTTGAAAGTGAATTAAGCCTTTTAGGCGCAGCTATTCAAACAGAGCAAATAGAAAAAATTATTGAGAATCCTGAGCTTTCAAAAAAAGAAACAGCTTCAAAACTAATAAATATTTTTGATTCAGAGTTGACAGGCTTAGCGATGCGACTTGTAGATGTATTGGCAGAAAATGGCAGATTAAATCTCCTTCAAGCTATAGCTGAAATATATCAACAATTACTTCAAAAACATAAAGACCAGAGTTCGATAGAGGTTGTGGTTGTATCAAGCCCCAGCGAAGAATCTAAGAATATTATTATTAAAAAACTTCAAGACTTGCATGGTGCAAGTGCAGACATAAACTTTATAGAGGATGCAACCATAATGGGAGGCATGTTCTTAAAAGTTGGTGATGAAACTCTAGACCTTTCTATAAAAGGCAGAGTAAAAAAACTAATAAACCAATTAAATTTTTAAGGTGAAAATATGAGCCAATTAAATCCATCAGAAATCTCAAGCGTATTAAAAGACAAAATAGCAGGCTTAGACTTATCTGCAGAAAGGAAGAATGAAGGAATTATTGTAAGCATCTCTGACGGCATTGTGCGCATACATGGTATGGGTGATGTTATGTATGGAGAGTTAATAGAATTTGAGAATGGAACTTTGGGGTTAGCGCTTAATTTAGAGCAAGATTCGGTTGGAGCAGTTGTGCTAGGCGATTATCTTGAGCTTATTGAGGGTCAAAAAGCTGTATGTACAGGAAAAATTCTTGAAGTCCCAGTTGGAGAGGCTTTGCTTGGTAGAGTAGTTAACACTCTTGGAGCGCCTATAGATGGCAAGGGTGAAATTAAAGCAGAGGCAACTGCTCCTGTTGAAGTTGTTGCTCCAGGTGTTATTGCTCGGCAATCAGTTGATCAGCCAGTTCAAATTGGCCTAAAAGCTATTGATGCAATGGTGCCCATTGGAAGAGGCCAAAGGGAGCTGATTATTGGCGATAGACAAACTGGCAAAACCGCAGTTGCTATTGATGCAATTATTAACCAAAAAGGCACAGGTGTTAAATGTATTTATGTTGCGATAGGTCAAAAGCAATCTACAGTTGCTAATGTTGTTAAAAAGCTTGAAGAGTATGGAGCTATGGAGCATACAACAGTAGTTTCAGCCTCTGCGTCTGATCCAGCGCCAATGCAATACTTATCAGCCTATGCAGGATGTTCAATGGGAGAATATTTCAGAGACAAGGGTGAAGATGCTCTTATTGTTTATGATGATTTGTCCAAACAGGCTGTTGCATATAGACAGGTATCACTTTTATTAAAACGCCCTCCAGGAAGAGAAGCCTATCCAGGCGACGTTTTTTATCTTCATTCAAGACTGCTTGAAAGAGCTGCCAGAGTAAGTGCAGATTATGTAGAACAAGCAACAGGTGGAAAGGTAAAAGGCAAAACTGGATCTTTAACAGCACTACCTATTATCGAAACACAAGCAGGTGACGTTTCTGCTTTCGTGCCTACCAATGTAATTTCAATCACAGATGGCCAAATTTATTTAGAAACTGAATTATTTAATTCAGGCATTCGCCCTGCTATTAATGCAGGTTTATCTGTGTCTAGGGTTGGAGGCTCAGCCCAAACAAAAATTATGAAGAAATTAGCTGGAGGAGTTAGAACGGCGCTTGCTCAGTATCGTGAACTTGCTGCTTTCTCTCAGTTTGCTTCTGATCTTGATGATGCAACCAAACAACAACTAGCAAACGGAAAAGCTTTCACAGAGTTATTAAAGCAAAAACAATTTGCTCCAATGTCAGTTGCCCAACAAGCGTTAAGTTTATTCGCAGCTGATAGGGGTTATTTGGCTGACGTTGAAGTCGAAAAGATATTAGACTTTGAAAAGGCTCTACATGATTATTTAACAGCAGAAAAAGGTGACGTAGAAAAGCAAATTAACGATACCGGTGATTGGGATGACGATATTGAAAAGCAATTTACTGAATTAGTTGAATCTTTTAAGAAAACTCAAACATTTTAATTATTTAAATAATGGCTAATACAAAAGAAGTAAGAAATCAGATTGCGAGTATCAAAGGTACTCAAAAGATTACTTCTGCTATGGAGTTAGTTGCTGCAAGTAAAATGAAAAAGACTCAAGATGGAATGTTAGAGGGACGACCATATTCTGAAAAAATTAAAGATGTTATAGCCCACATTGCAACCTCAAGTTCTGAATACTCTCACCCTTTCTATGAAGAAAGAAAACCAAAAAAGGCATGTTTTATAATTGTCTCATCTGATAAAGGTTTATGTGGCGGGCTTAATATTAATTTATTTAAAAGCGTTATTGCTAAATCAGCAGAGTTAAATGAAGAGGAAATAGAGTCATGCTTTGCGCTTATAGGCTCAAAAGCTGCAGCTTTCTTTAAAAGCGTTGGCGGTGAAGTTGTTGCTAAAGCAGAAAAGTTAGGCGACAAACCAAATCCTGATGACTTGATAGGTTTAACAAAAGTTGTGCTTGATCTTCATAAGAATGGGGATATTGACCAAGCTTATCTTTGTTCAAATATTTTTGTTAATACCATGACTCAACAGCCAACAGTCCAACAGCTTATACCCTTGCCACCAGTGGAGCAGGATAACTTAACACCTTCACACTGGGATTACATCTATGAGCCAGAAGCAAAAGATTTATTAGAAGGACTGCTAACAAGATACATTGAATCATTGATCTATCAAGCAGTAGTAGAAAACAATGCATGCGAACAAGCAGCAAAAATGATAGCTATGAAGAATGCTACAGATAATGCTGGCGATCTAATCAAAGAACTAGAACTTTTATATAACAATGTAAGACAGGCAGCCATCACTCAGGAGCTCTCAGAGATAGTTGGCGGAGCATCAGCAGTTTAAGGAGAAAATTATGAGCAACGGTTTAATTACACAAATCATAGGAGCGGTCATCGACGTTGAGTTCGAAAAGAGTAATGTTCCTAAAGTATATGAAGCATTAACCATCGATGATACTGGGACTGTTTTAGAAGTTCAGCAGCAACTAGGCGATGGTGTTGTTAGAGCTATTGCAATGGGTGTTACCGAAGGTCTAAAAAGAGGACTGGCGGTTACCAGAACCAATGCACCTATTTCTGTACCAGTTGGCGAAGAAACGCTGGGAAGAATTATGGATGTATTAGGCAACCCTATTGATGAAAGGGGTGACATAGGCGAGAAAGAAAAGATGCCTATTCACAGAAAACCCCCTACCTATACAGAATTATCAGCATCAAATGAATTACTTGAGACCGGCATTAAGGTCATTGACCTTATGTGCCCTTTTGCCAAGGGTGGAAAAATTGGTTTATTTGGAGGAGCTGGTGTTGGGAAGACGGTTAATATGATGGAGCTTATTAATAATATTGCTACTGAGCACTCAGGCTTATCAGTCTTTGCAGGTGTTGGAGAGAGAACTCGAGAGGGTAATGATTTCTACTATGAAATGCAGGAATCTGGAGTTGTTAATGTTGAAAAACCATTAGAGTCTAAAGTAGCCATGGTTTATGGCCAGATGAATGAGCCTCCTGGAAACAGACTTAGAGTTGCACTCACAGGCTTAACAATGGCTGAGAAATTTAGAGATGAGGGCAGAGATGTGCTTTTGTTTATTGATAATATTTATCGATATACGCTTGCTGGGGTTGAGGTGTCAGCTTTGCTAGGAAGGATGCCATCTGCTGTAGGCTACCAACCAACTTTGGCTGAAGAAATGGGAGCTTTGCAGGAGCGAATCACCTCTACTAAAGCCGGCTCTATAACCTCTATCCAAGCTGTATATGTTCCAGCTGACGACTTAACAGACCCTTCTCCAGCAACAACCTTTGCTCACTTGGATGCAACAGTCGTTTTATCAAGATCTATTTCTGAGCTAGGAATATATCCGGCTGTTGATCCGCTTGACTCTAATAGTAGACAACTTGAGCCATTTACAGTTGGTCAAGAACACTATGATGTTGCTCAAGGAGTTCAACAGGTTTTGCAAAGATATAATGAGCTAAAAGACATTATCGCTATTTTGGGTATGGATGAATTATCTGAAGAAGACAAAGAGCTAGTTGCTAGAGCGCGTAAGGTCCAAAGATTTTTATCACAACCATTTACCGTTGCAGAGATTTTTACTGGTACACCAGGAAAATACGTCTCGTTGGAGGATACTATTAAGGCATTTAAAGGAATTCTAGCAGGTGATTATGACAACTTGCCAGAGCAGGCTTTCTATATGGTAGGCACCATAGAAGAAGCTGTAGAAAAAGGTAAAACTTTATAATTTTATGAGCAATATTAAGATCAACATAGTGTCCTCAAGTGAAGAAATTTATTCAGGCGAAGCTTCTATGGTTTTTGCTACTGGATCACTAGGCGAGCTTGGTATTGCCCCAGGCCATACTCCACTATTAACCGGATTAGCTCCAGGACCAGTCAGGGTACAAAATGGCGATCAAGAAGAAACCTTTTTTTGCTCAGGGGGTTTTGTTGAAGTACAGCCGGACATGGTTACTATCCTGTCTGATACCGCTGAAAGAGCTGACTCCTTGGATGAGTCAGAAGCCCTTAAAGCAAAAGAAGCAGCAGAGCAGACTTTAGCTGATCAGCAGTCCACTATTGACTATACAAAAGCCGCAGCCCAGCTTGCTGAAGCAGTTGCTAGACTTAAAACTATTCAAAAACTTCGCAA
>CESQ01021690.1_pt1 | contig 10869 bp, 5 predicted proteins | sample 361401 | NCBI WGS metagenome assembly CESQ01 (sample SAMEA2622119, study PRJEB7988) | marine metagenome | isolation source: saline water (ENVO:00002010), including | reverse complement strand
TATGGCTTGCTTGGGCCGAACGGTGCAGGAAAATCTACTACAATTAATGCAATTACAAGCCTTGTACAACCTACAGAAGGTAATATTAAAGTTTTTGATAAAGATATAGTTTCTGAATTTCGGTATGCAAGATCGCAAATTGGAATTGCTCCACAAGAGATTAGCAATGACTGGTTTTTTGTTGTAGAACAACTACTATATTTTCAAGCCGGTTTTTATGGCATCAAAAGAAAAGATGCTGAAGAGCGCATTAACTTTATACTTCATAAAGTTGGCTTGCATAGTCATAAAGATAAAAAAATGCGTCAATTATCAGGAGGAATGAAAAGGCGTTTGCAAATTGCAAGAGCTTTAGTGCATGATCCTAAAATTTTAATTCTTGATGAACCTACAGCAGGAGTTGATGTTGCATTAAGACACGATCTTTGGGATTTTTTACAAGAACTACATAAAGAAGGGAAAACAATTTTATTAACTACGCACTATATTGATGAAGCAGAATTATTATGCGAAAGAGTTGGTATTATCAATAGTGGCAAACTGGTTGCTGAAGATACTGTGTCTAATCTGAAATCCTCCACAAACAAATCAAAACTAGAGGATGTGTTTTTAGCATTAACAGGGAGAAAGTTGGATGATTAAAAATTGGGTTGGATTTTATACGCTTTCTTCAAGAGAGGTATTACGATTTTTTAGTGTTTGGAAACAAACAATTATCCCTGGTATTATAACAACACTATTATATATTTTTGTTTTTGGTGTTGCGCTCGAAAGTCGGATTGATCCTATTGCGCCTGGAGTATCTTATAAAATGTATATTCTGCCTGGACTATTGATGATGAATGTTATCACTAATTCTGTAGCTAATACTGCATCATCAATGTTGCAAATGAAACTACTACAAACACTCCCTGAGTTGCTTATTACCCCTCTTTCAAGCTTAGAATTATCGGTCTCATTTATTATTGGTGGTGCTGTTCGCGGCTTTGTTAACGGATTTCTTATTTTATTAATTTGTTTGATGGCAGGCATGAGCGTTCAAGATCCAGTGTCAACTTTATTGATAATCTTTATTGTATCATGGTCTTTTTCGAGTCTTGGGCTCTTTATTGGACAGATGTCTGATTCATGGGACCAATTGTCATTAATTCAAAACTTTGTTCTTACTCCTTTAAGTTTTTTAGGAGGAATTTTTTATTCTGTTAATGACTTGCCAGCTTGGGGTATGGCAATTAGTAAAATTAACCCTGTCTTTTATACTATCAATGCCTTACGGTATTCAACTTTAGGAATTTCTGACGCTCCATTTTTTGATTCAATGGCATTTATTATTGTATTTTGTATTCTCTTAACTATTCTTGCTGTCAAGACAATGGAGAGCGGAAAAAAAATAAGGTTTTAATTTTGAATTATATGATTTAAAATCAGCCATGCAAAAAGAAAAAAAGGCTATCCTATATTTAGAGGATGGCCTTTTTTTTAAAGGAAAAAGTCTTGGTTCATCAGGAGAGACTTCTGGTGAGGTATGTTTCAATACTGGAATGACGGGATATCAAGAAATTTTAACAGACCCTTCTTATGCAAAACAAATGATTGTCATGTGTAGTCCACACATTGGTAACTATGGTACAAATGATTCAGATGTTGAATCTTCAAAAGTATATGCTTCAGGTTTTATTGTTAAAAATGAATCACTCTCTCCTTCTAATTGGAGATCTAACAATTCATTAGATTCATTTCTTAGATCTAATAAAGTTATTGGTATACAAGACATTGATACACGTGCGCTTACTGTTCATATTAGAGACAATGGAGCAATGAGAGGTATTATTTCTACAGAAGATTTTGATATTAATAGCTTAGAAAATAAAATGAAAAAAGTGCCTTCAATGGAAGGCTTAGACCTAGCAAAAGAAGTTTCTAGAAAGAAAAAAACTATTTTATGTAACGTAAAAAATCCAAAATATAAAATAGCTGCTATTGATTATGGAATGAAAAGCAATATCTATGATATCTTATTAGAAAATCATGCTGAAGTTTCTATTTTCCCAGCTTCTGTGAATGCTAAAGAAATCTTAAAATATAATCCTGACGGCATTTTTCTCTCCAATGGGCCAGGAGATCCTGCTGCTGTTTCATATGGTGTTAATACAGTTAAAGAATTGCTAGGCATTAAACCAATTTTTGGTATTTGTCTTGGGCATCAGATTTTAGCTTTAGCATTAGACGCGACAACCTTTAAAATGAAGTTTGGTCATAGAGGTATTAATCAGCCGGTAAAAAATTTAACAACGAATAAGATTGAAATTACATCACAAAACCATGGATTTGCTGTCAATGCTGAATCATTAAAGTCTAATATCAAAGTAACACATACCCACTTAAACGACGATACCATTGCTGGCATTTCTTGCGAAGATATTCAAGCTTATTCTGTCCAATATCACCCAGAAGCTAGCCCAGGTCCACATGATTCAAGATACGTTTTTGATAATTTTTTTAAAATGATGGATTCAAATGCCTAAAAGAAAAGATATCAAAACAATTTTAGTAATTGGTGCTGGCCCCATTGTTATTGGTCAAGGATGTGAATTTGATTATTCCGGTACACAAGCAATCAAGGCCCTCAAAGAGGAAGGATACAAGGTTGTATTAATTAATTCTAATCCTGCTACCATTATGACTGATCCTAAATTTTCAGATAAAACTTATATTGAGCCTATTACAGCAAAACACGTTGAAGCAATTATTAGAAAAGAAAAACCTGATTCTATTCTACCAACCGTAGGAGGGCAAACTGCACTCAATGTTGCAATGGATCTCGATGAGAAAGGTGTTTTAAAAAAATATAATGTAGAACTAATTGGAGCCAATAGAAAAGCCATTGAAACTGCTGAAAGTAGAGAAAAATTTAAAGAAGCGATGTTAGATATCGGCTTAGATTTGCCATACGGCTATACAATTAAATCGCTAGACCAAGGTCAAGATTTATTAAAAAAAATTAGTTTGCCTGCAATTATTAGACCGTCTTTTACATTGGGAGGATCTGGAGGATCTGTAGCATATAATGAAGAAGAATTTGAAGAATCTGTACGAAAAGGGCTAAAAGAGAGCCCTACAGAGCAAGTCTTAGTTGAAGAGTACCTTATGGGTTGGAAAGAATATGAATTAGAATTAATACGCGACCCAAATGACAATGTTATTATTATTTGTTCGATTGAAAACATTGATCCAATGGGAATTCATACAGGAGACTCAATTACTGTTGCCCCGGCAATGACTCTCACTGATAAAGAATTTCAACAAATGAGAAATGCGGCAATTAAATGTATAAGAAAAATTGGAGTTGATACAGGGGGATCTAATGTACAATTTGCTGTTAACCCAAAAGATGGACGAATGGTAATTATTGAAATGAACCCAAGAGTAAGTCGCTCATCTGCTCTTGCATCAAAAGCTACAGGATTCCCTATTGCAAAAATAGCAGCAAAATTAGCAGTTGGGTATTCCTTGGATGAATTAAAAAATGATATTACAAACAAAACCTTAGCAGCATTTGAGCCAACTATTGATTATGTTGTTACTAAATTACCAAGATTTGATTTTGAAAAATTTTCTTCTGCTTCAGGTAAGTTAGGTGTCCAAATGCAGTCTGTTGGTGAAGCAATGTCTATCGGTCGAACATTTAGAGAATCATTTCAGAAAGCATTTCGATCATTAGAATTAAACTTACCAGGCCTATCTACAAAAGACCCAAGGAATGAAGATCCAAATATTAAACGTTATCGTTCATTAGATATTGCATCATTAAATGATGGGAGTGCTTTTAGAATTTTAAAAGTAAAAGAAGCAATTAAGCAAGAATTTACCATTGATGAGATTCATAAAAATACTGGAATAGATCCATGGTTCTTACATGAGATAGCAGAGATTGTTTGCTTAGAAAAAGAACATAATTCGATTAAAAACCTAGAATTACTAAAGAAAAATGGTTTTTCAGATATACAAATTGGTGCATTAACAAATAAAGAACCCTCAGAAATTAGAAAACTAAGAATTAAGAAAAATATTATACCTGTCTATAAGGTTGTAGATACCTGTGCCGGTGAATTTGTAGCAGAAACTCCTTATTGCTATTCTACTTATGAACAAACTCATGATATTAAACCTCTTGAAGGGAAAAAAGTTATCATTTTAGGCGGAGGTCCAAATCGTATTGGCCAAGGAATTGAGTTTGACTATTGTTGTGTACAAGCCGTGTATGGTTTACGAGAAGCTGGCTATAAATCAATAATGGTAAATTGTAATCCAGAAACAGTTTCTACTGATTTTGATCTAGCTGACAGACTCTATTTTGAACCAATTACATTTGAAGATGTAATGAATATTATTGATTTTGAAAAGCCTGATGGTGTTTTAGTACAATTTGGCGGACAAACACCGTTAAAAATTGCGAATCAACTTAAAGAAGCTGGCATAAAGATCTTTGGGACCTCTTCTGATAGTATCAATTTAGCAGAGGATAGAGAAAAATTTACTGATTTAGTCAATCGACTAAAGGTAACAGTTCCAAAGTATTGTATTGCAAAAAATTATGATGAGATTGTAGCATATTCTGAAAAAGCACAATTCCCTGTTTTGGTTCGACCGAGCTATGTATTAGGTGGTCGAGCAATGCAAATTGTTTATTCAAAGAAGCAGCTTGTGGATTATGTATTTAGATCTGCAGAAGCAACCAGTGATCACCCAGTTTTAATTGATCAATTTATTGAAAATGCGTTTGAATTTGATGTAGATGCACTCTGTGATGGCAAGGATGTCTTTATTGCCGGTATTATGCAACATATTGAAGAAGCAGGAATCCATTCTGGAGACTCGTCTTGTGTATTGCCTGCGCATAAAATTACTAACAAAGTAAAAAAAGAAATTATAGAGGTTACAACAAAACTAGCTAAAGCATTGAATGTTATAGGGTTAATTAATTTACAGTTTGCTGTTAAAGATGAAATAGTCTATGTGCTAGAAGTAAATCCTCGATCTAGCAGAACAGTGCCCTTTGTAAGCAAATATAGTAATATTTCATTAGCAAATATTGCAGCTCAATTATCTGTAGGAAAAAAACTAAAAGACTTTAAGCTAAAAAATATAAAACACAAACACGTTGCAGTAAAAAAAGCGGTACTACCATTTAAAAAATTTAAAAATGAAAAAGTTTTTTTAGGTCCAGAAATGAAATCTACAGGTGAAGTGATGGGCATTAATGACAGCGTAGGTGTGGCATTTTTAAAAGCAATGGAATCTGATGGATATACTGTACCTAAAAACGGTACAGCATTTATTTCTATAAATAAGGCTGATAGAAGAGAGGCATTACATGCTGCTAGAGATTTAATTGATATTGGTTTTGATATTATTGCCACCGAAGGCACTGCACAATATTTATCGAAGCATGGCGTTCCTTGTAAAGAAATTTTTAAAGTCGGTGAAGGTAGACCTAATGTTGTTGATGAAATACTAAATGACAATGTTCAATTTGTAATTAACACTCCTACAGGGGCTAAAGCACGATATGATGAAGAATCTATTGGTAGAACATCTGTTATGAAAAATATTTTAACTATTACAACTATGCCAGGAGCGAGAGCTGCTATAGAAGCAATATCGCTTAGTGGAGAAGTGAGAGTAAAAGCATTACAAGAGTATTTTAAATAATAATTATTTATAATCTTCTATATCTGGACATACACAGAAAAAATTTCGATCTCCGTATGCATTATCAATTCTTGATACATGTGGCCAAAATTTATTTTCTTTAATTGATTCTTGTGGGAAGACAGCTTTTTCTTTGCTATACGGGCGATCCCAGTCCTCGCAAATATCTTGAATAGTGTGGGGAGCATTTACCAGCACATTATTATCTTGAGGCATTTCCTCATCAGCAATCTCATTAATTTCTTGTTTGATCTGGATCATTGCATCACAGAACCTATCTAATTCATTTTTGGATTCACTTTCAGTAGGTTCAATCATTAATGTTCCTGGAATTGGCCAAGACATTGTAGGTGCATGATAACCATAGTCCATAAGTCGCTTTGCAATATCTTCATTAGTAATACCTGCACTATTTTTAAATTCCCTACAATCAACAATAAATTCATGTGCATTTAGCCCAGTTTCGCCTCGATATAAGATTTGGTAGTCTTTTTCTAGCTTTTTAGCCATATAATTTGCATTTAAGATTGCTACTTGCGATGCTTTTAACAAGCCTTTTCCAGCCATTAACTTCATATAGATATATGAAATTAATAATATATTTGCGCTACCATATGGAGAAGAAGAAACAGAATAGGAGTAGTCTTCATCTGTGATGTGGTGCTTAGGTAAGTGTGGTTTTAATTTATCATTGACGCATATAGGACCCATTCCCGGTCCACCACCACCATGAGGAATACAGAATGTTTTATGTAGATTAATATGCATTACGTCAGCACCAAAGTCACCTGGCTTACACACCCCTACCATAGCATTTAAGTTTGCTCCATCCATATACACCAATCCGCCATTATTATGAATTAAATCACAAATTTCATCTATATTATGCTCAAAAACTCCATGAGTAGAAGGATAGGTAACCATAAGCGAAGATAGGTTATCTCCTGCATCTGTTACCTTGTTTTTTAAATCATCAAAATCAATATTACCATTATCATCACATTTCACAATCACCACTTTTAATCCCGCCATAATTGCACTTGCTGGATTGGTCCCATGTGCAGATTCTGGGATAATACATACACTTCTATGGTCATTATTTTTTTTATGATATTCTTGTATGGTTAGCAAGCCAGCATATTCGCCTTGCGCTCCAGAGTTTGGCTGGAAGGATACTGCATCAAAACCAGTAACTTGATTAAGCATCGTTTCTAATTGATCGATAATTTTTTTGTAGCCTTCTGTTTGGTTGGATGGCGCAAAGGGATGTATCGTATTAAACTCAGGCCAACTAACAGGAATCATTTCTACCGTTGCATTTAATTTCATGGTGCAAGATCCTAATGGGATCATGCTATGGTTAAGAGAAAGATCTCGTTTTTCTAGCTTATGAACATATCGAAGCATCTCTGTTTCTGAATGAATGCTATTAAAAATAGAATGGTGTAGAGTGAAACCATCTCTTGTTGTTTCACATTCAGGGCTAATAGCTTCAGAGCTATTTTCTACTTGAAAAAGACTAGCAATTTCTTCTACTTCATTATCACAAGTTTTCTCATCTAATGATATGCCAATTAAATCTTGGCAATGATACATAAAATTATAGCCCTTATCTAAAGCTCTTTTTTCTAGAGTTTTTTTATCAATTCCATTTAATTTAATTGCCAAGGTATCAAAATATGATTTATCATTTAATACAATATCATGACCTTGTTCACTTAATTTTTTTCCAAGATTTTTGGTATGGTTGTGAATAGTAGTCGCAATATCTTTTAATTTTTCTGGACCGTGAAAGATTGCATACATGCTTGACATGATTGCCAACAATACTTGAGCTGTACATATATTTGAAGTAGCTTTTTCTCTTCTGATATGCTGTTCTCTTGTTTGTAATGTTAATCGGTAGGCCTGATTATTTTTTCTATCTTTTGAGACTCCAACAATTCTTCCAGGAATATCTCTTTTAAATTCTTCTGTAGTAGCCATGAAAGCTGCATGAGGTCCACCATAACCTAAAGGGACTCCAAATCTTTGACTATTCCCAACTGCAATGTCGCCATTATATGAGCCAGGCGATTGAAATAATTGCAAACACATTAAATCAGTTGCAAAAATTACCTTGCAGTCAAATTCCTGAGCTTTTTCAGATATATTTTTATATGCTTCAGTATTTGCAATTCTACCAAAACGATCGGGATATTGTACAATACAACCAAACGCATTTTCATAATTAAAATTTTTATGTGATGTGATTTCAATTTCAATATCAAGAGGTTCTGCTCTAGAAACAATAACATCAATAGTCTGTTGAAAACAATTTTCATCAATGAGAAATTTATTAGAATCTGATCTATTTTTTCTGTATAGCATCAACATTGCCTCGCTTGCTGCAGTTCCTTCATCTAGTAAAGATGCATTAGCAATTGGTAATTCACAAATTTCTGATATCATTGTTTGATAGTTTAATAGCGCCTCTAATCGTCCTTGAGAAATCTCAGGTTGGTAGGGCGTATATTGTGTATACCAGCCTGGGTTTTCTAAAATATTTCTTAAGATCACATTAGGAGTGATTGTGTCATAATAACCTTGGCCAATTAGAGAACGAAAGACATGGTTTTTTGATCCAATTTCTTTGATATATTTTAAAATATCATTTTCAGAAAAATTTTCATTTCCGACAGAAGAGTCATCAATATCCAAAATCTTATTTGGCACAATTTCTTTAAGAAGTTGATCAAGACTGTTGCAACCGAGCGTAGCAAGCATTTCTTTTATATCAGAAGAAGTAGGGCCAATATGTTTATTATGAAACTCAGACATTGGAATATTATTGTATTTATTACACTTAGTACCGACGGAAGGACTCGAACCTACAACCAAGGGCTTAAAAGGCCCCTGCTCTACCATTGAGCTACGTCGGCAAAACTAGGGATTAATTTAAGGCAATGAACTTAGATTTGGTAATGGAAAAAAAGAAATTTTTTAATTTTTTTTAATTTTTTCAATTAAAGTATTGACCAATTATGTAAAACTCTATTATCTTACCCCTAGTCTTTAATTAGATATTGTACGCAAATACAAGCAAAAGAAAAGGCTCTGAGGTTGGCGCTGAAGGGGCCTTTTTTGTTTATAAAAAGTATTGTATCTTCCAACATATTTGACAATTGGGGGCGACTGGTTTCGACATTTTAGAAAGAAATTTTAAGTTGCATGTAGAGCTTAGTAACTCTTAAAACTTCTAAACTGTATTAAGTGCCGATTATGGCCAAATGGCTGTAGCTTAATTGCTATAACCCATCATCAGTAGGCGTTGCTCATCGCTATCTGAATGATGTCATAAAAATGAGATAGCTTATTTTTTTGCTTCAACTAAATAAGTGAACCCTTAGAAGATAGTCTTATATTCGTCTGTTCTTGAACCTTTATAAGGTGAAACTTGATCAAGTAACTAAACATGTAGATATTTACCTTTTCTCTATTATGGACGGGAGTTCGAATCTCCCCGCCTCCACAGATAAATTTATTTCACAATACGATCTGGAAAATCTGTAATAATTCCATCAACACCTATATCCATTGCTTTTTTTATATGTTTTGGCTCATTGATTGTCCAACTATAAACTAAGAATCCTAAATCATGAATCTTATCAACTATTTTTTGGTTTAATACAGAAAGTCTAGGATGTATCGCAATAGCATCTAATTTTTTTGCTTGGTTAAAAATATTTTTTTCAAGCATAATATGTGCGTTGCTTAGGATACCAATAGAGATTTGTTTATTAGTATTGTGTAAAATGGTTAGCTCATCCCAATCCATACTAGAAACAATAAATTTTTTCAAATCATTTTTTGTTTTTTTGATATGTTTTTCTAGAATAGCAGCAGTTCCTATAGCAGTATTTTTACCTTTTAATTCAATATTTAACAATATTTGACCATCTAATAATTCTAACACTTCTTCTAAGGTTGGTATTTTATATTTTTCTTTAATTAATATAGTGCTTAATTCATCAAAATTAGTTTTTTCTATTAAGCCTTTTTTATTAGTGAGGCGATCTAATTCTTTATCATGAAATACTACAATTTCTCCTGAAGCACAGCATTGGACATCTATTTCAATTCCATCTACATTAAGATCCAGAGCTTTTTGAATAGATTCTAAAGTATTCTCAGTGACATAACCAGATGCCCCTCTATGGCCTATTACTAACATTAATTTGCGTTGTTAATTTCATTAGCTGCGCGCAGTCCAGAAACTAAAGCTCCTTGCATCCAGCCACGATCATCTGACGCATGTTCACCTGCAAAATGAATATTCCCTTCAGCTAAGCCAATATGATTAGCTAAATCTGCATCTTGAGAGCTCGTAGGGGAAGCCCATGCTCCTTTCGACCACTCTTCTTGCGCCCAAGATTGAGATGTACCACTATCTAGATTATTTGTTGCACCGGGGAAGATATTTTCCCAGCGATTTAATACATAATCAATACGCTCCTGTTCACTCAAGGCGTCCATATTTTCTGCTGGCGTCCAACGTAAGTAAGACATAATAATTCCTGTATTTCCTGATAAATCCCATGTAGGTTGCCAGATCTCTTCGGGGATATCAGTATTCCCCCATCCACTTAATGATTCATTTTGCCAAAATCTATTTTGAAATTGCATGTAGATTCTAGTAGAAGGAGCATAGCGGTATCCTCCGTTCATTGCGGTTTGTTTCTCAGAAGATAGTGAAGGAGTAAATTGAATTTTGTTTAATACTGTTAATGGCACGGTACATAAAACCTTATCAGCAATAAATTGATTACCATTTGATGTTTGCACTATGACATTGCTATTTTGCTGTTGTATTGAATTGACTGGAGTACCAAGATATATTTTATTATTTAATATACTAGAACTAGAAAAAGCATTAGGTAAAAGATCTGAACCTCCACGTATTTTCAGATATTCTTTACGCAAAATTGAACCATAGCTAGTATTTAAATATGTATTATTGGTAATGATTTCACGATTACCATTTGACATATTAATATAATCTCCAGATGTTGCATAGAACGGGTCTAAATCAAGATTAAAATGATTTGCATACCCTATTGTGAGATCATGACTTGGTTTTATTCTTGCTGCTCCACCTTCTGCAAAATGATTATTAGA